>ENA-UOUE01000118-UOUE01000118.1-compost-metagenome-genome-assembly--contig:-NODE-118-length-60255-cov-9.400744_pt1 | contig 60255 bp, 48 predicted proteins | sample MGYA00238146_ERZ747223 | MGnify/ENA primary metagenome ERZ747223 (study PRJEB28781, sample SAMN06268865) | compost metagenome | isolation source: single cell | place: USA: California, Emeryville, Joint... | reverse complement strand
GCTTTGGAGAAGGATTACGAAGAAGTCGGTGTCGAAACCGCTGAAGGTGAAGGTGAAGAAGAAGGATACAACTAATCGAATACTTAAGTTCCTTACATTCATACGATCGAATACGTCACGGTTTATATTTTTCATTTTCTCTAGCATCGTATAAAAGTGTAGCCCCCAACTTGAGAATTAACAACATAATACCAAAACAATTTCTCTTCTCTTTCTTTTTAGTTTATAGGTAGCATGTTGATAGAAATTCTCCTGGAAGTAAGTGTAAGGTAAAAGGAGTTGATCCTAAAATCTTAAGAAGCAAGTCTTAGAAGTAAACTAACACGGCCTCAGTTTGCTGAAAAGTAGAACGAATAAGAACAGAGGAAGTTAATTTAGATAGAATGACAATGTAGCTTTAGTGGACTTATATATATCATCGCAAGGGTTTTCAAAAATGCTTGCACAAATAGTGTTTTACTTTGGTCACAATTGAAAGCTTGATCACATAGAATCGTCATAGACTGAGAGGGCATAATTTATCATTTGACTTCAACTACAGTGTAATAGCAAATAATGAATTAGTTAAGTCAATTAATTTCACAAAGTTTAATTTTATGAAACAGCTCACTCTCATAGTTAGACTCTGTCGCAATCTATTAAATCAGTCTGCTGCCAATTTTTTGAGACTCTTTGATTAAATGAACATATAAGACCTCGATTCGTTAAATAACCACAATTTTCACAATGCTTTAAGAGATATCTCATACAAGATAGAAGAAACTTTACAGCATGAATATTTTTCAAGAAACTCATCTCTGCTTATTTTCAGCAAGATATTCAGAAGTCTATCTCATCATTTGACTTCCGAACCCGTCTTTGATCCCGATTAGATATTTTGATACTCAAAGTAATGGAAATGACAATATGTCACCTATTACGAGCCCGAGTAAATGTGCTAAACTCTTGTGTTTAGTCGAGCCATATTCTTTGTTATTCCTCTACATTATCAATGTAGAGATTATAATTGCCATGCTGATGATCCTGGCTGAGAACCGCATAAACCTTCGAGAGATACTTCGAATTGGATGATGTATTTGAAATGAAAACCCGAAGAAATTAGGAGAGCAGTTCAGACTGTTTAAATAACATCAATCAAACTAGGCCGAATATTAAATTTTCTCGGACATCCGCCAAGATTGGGACAAGAATTCTAATAATGTTACCGATTAGAGTAGTATTCCATAAAAAAAGGTTATCACTTGACTTTTTCGCGAAGAAAAACGATCCGATCCACCGAAACTGTCTAAACGCCGCCAGCTTTTTCCAGTAAATTTCAAAGAACAGAAAATCATTCTGGTCAGACAATACTATTCAATTCGAATATAAGAAAGCGACAAATTATAGCAAAGAATATTTTTTCGACAGAAATCATCTTGGCAAAACCATCAGTATACGATTTTCTGGCAATTGACACTAACACGTGACTGATATCTAAAGTACTCTCATCTCGTAATAAACTCTCTTAATACAGGTTATATAACTCAATTCTTTAGAAAACCAATAAAAAAACTCGACACTCAGAATCATGGTAGAACCTATGAAAGTCCCAACTAAAAACTCCTATGCTGGGAGTTATAAAATCATAAAGACCTTGGGTGAAGGAGGCTTCGGAGTGTAAGTCGCAAATCCCTTTTCTGGTTCTCATCCATAATTTAGAGTGAAGCAAGCCGAGCTCGAAGGAACAGAAGAAAAATACGCCCTAAAGTTCATAAAGCCGCACATCCTCGAGAAATCAGACATCAAGAACGAGATCGCAATCATGTCTCAGCTGAGCCACCCAAATATCGTCAAATTCGTAGAATATTTTGAAAAGTTGAGGTATTATAAGCCCGACGGAAGGATGCTTGAGCGCTTCTGCGTGGTCACAGAGCTCGCAGAGAAAGGATGCTTGGTAGAGTACCTACAGATCTCCCAAATGGCGTTCAAGAAGGGATTTCCCGAAACCTTCGCTCGTAGATACTTCCATCAGTTGATATCTGCGTTAGAGCATTGCCACAGCAAGGGAATAGCCCATAGAGATCTAAAGCCGGATAACTTGCTTCTTGACAAGGACTATAATCTCAAAGTTGGAGACTTCGGCTGGGCTGCTCTAATTGACAAGCATTATACCGGTTTCTTGAAAACCAATGTCGGAACACCCTCGTAAGTGACCAAGAAGAAATTGTTTTCCTTATATGAATTATGTATTTAGGTATCAGGCTCCTGAAATAGTTCTGGGAGAGTGGTATGACGGAAAAGCCAGCGATATATTTACGGCGGGTATAATTTTATTCCAAATGATCCTTGGCGTAGCTCCGTTCCAGCGAGCTACAAGCAAAGATCTCTGGTACAAATGGATTTGGACTGGAGAATATGATAAATTCTGGAAACTACACGAATCAAAGCAAGGAGCTAAATTCACCATTAAGCCTGAACTGAAAGAGCTCATTAATGCCTTGCTTGCCAAATCTCCAGCAGATCGGCCAACGATAGAAACAATCAAAAGCTATGCTTGGTATAATGGAAAAGTTGCGGAAACCAAGGATCTCAAGCAAGAGTTCGATCAGTATCAGAACCACATCGGTCAAATCAACGAAACGGAAAAGGAGAAGAGAAAGGAGGAGAAGAAACAAAGGATGAATGAAATTCATTTGAGGAATTTAAAAATTGCTCAAGGTGTTTTCATGGGCATATACACCATGAGAGACTTAGAACTCGTAAAGAAGAACTCCTTGAAAATTACTTTAATCTTAATATTATAGGCCGTTGATTTGGAGAAAATGATAAAGGAACTGAACGTCGATTGCAATCTTGATGCTGAACGTGAACTCTCGCTCTATAATGTAAGATACACTCATCTCTTGAAAAGAAATGAAAATTTTTTGTTATAGAATGCCTGCAAAAAACCTGCAACTTCAATGCTTTCAATCGTCGACGAGGAAGTTCTCTTCAGAAAGTTAATCCTGGTCGTTTCTTCATTGTTCAATGAATACAAAATCAGTGATAAAAAATACAAAGTAAGCTGTCCTCGTGCAACATTTGAACTTAATATTCTTCTCAATATCTCCTTAGATTACAGGTGAATTCAAAGACCCTGAGACCTTTGAGTCTCTATCTGTACAGATAGAATTATTCAAAGTCGATGATGTCTCCCACTGCATCGAATTTACGAAAAAAGCTGTAAGAGACCTCTTTTAGAGAAATTTTGCTTGCTAATGATACATGATCATAGGGCGATTACTTGAAATTTATGGAATTAATTCAGACCAAAATAAAACCTGAGCTGCGTGAATTTGTCGAGGCGGAGAAGCAGCTCAGCGATGGTGATAAAAAAGAAGAAGATTCATAACTATATTATTGTTTGAATAGTTTGTTGAATCAAACGTGTGTACTCATAACACTGTTAAGATAGCGCAGCAAATTTTTTTCTAGAAAAATATATTTCCATGGTCGTTTATGTAGATCTTTGCATTGAATTCGCTATCTTCTGATTGAATTAATATCAGGAACTCAAAAAATTTTAGCAGCGGCTTCCTAAATATTCCAACAACGATTACACATCCAAAATGGCAATCAAGCCAAAAGTGACTAATATTCACGAGATCCATGCGGAGCAATGCTTTTCGGAGTGTTGTTAGAATTATCCTGTTACTTTTGTAGTAATTAATCGGTGTTTTTCGACTTTTTTCATTCATTTTTGATCACTTTGGACAAATTGTTTGTTTTTTTAATCTTTGTTCGAGTTACGACATTTCAAAATAAGTAAAAGAGTCATAAATATACACAGATTTTATTCCATCAGAATTTTCAATAGACAAACTCGAACGAAAAGAATATCTCTATTTATTTGGTGTTTGCTTGTCTTTTTTAGCAGCGTCTTTCTCATCTTCCTCATCACTAACTTCAATTTCGCCATATTTTACTTTTGATGCAGTGTTCGCTTCTTCAAGTTCTTTTTGGAGATCTTTAAGAGAAAACTCAGCAGACCCTCGCTTCTTTGGTTTTTGTTGGCTCTCATGATATTTCCACCCCATAAAATTAATAAATTCAAAAGTCGCCGGTATCTTTCCCTCTTTTCCAAATAAATGCTCATACATACCGCAAGTAGCATAAAGAGGTCCACGCAAAACTTCAAATCTTCTCTCGATAAGCGCGTTATTCTCTCCTATTTGCTGCAGATACTGCATCAATTCCAGCGGCCCATCGAAAACAAGCGTGATTCTTTCAGAATAAATCGTAGGAAGATTATATTGACATCTCGAAAATAGATTTCCAAAATCCACATTAGATATCATCGGCGACATGTGCTCGCTAACTCCTCCACTCCTCTCAGATTCAGCCAATGTAAATGAGATTCTCAGTTCCTCCAACGTATGACCTCCCAATATCGTTCCTAAGGACCCATTTTCAGTATATCAGAATACAAACGGAGGAAATGCTCAAATGACAACAACGAGAGAGAAGTCATGAGAAAAAAAGAATTCAAATTTAATGGGAGTATTACCGATTAAAGCTCCATCAGGAATGAGCGATTCAAGCATTCTGAGTAAAGCGACTTGGACTTCGTTGACCCAATGCATGCTCATAGATGATACAATTAGGTCAAGACTCTCTGGTTTCAAAGGCCAGAGATCTTCTTGTAGGACAATCGGATAAATTTCAAAGTTTTTGCCCAGCTGCTTTTTGATCCCTTCTGCGGCGTGGTAGGAAATTAGTGCATTATTGACAGACTGATCGCAAAGGAAGAGCTTTTTGGGATTGACATCTATGAACTGATGATAAGAGACGCTCGAATTATAAAGATAAAAGGAAAGCTGTTACTTTCTGGCATGAGTCTGAGAAATGTCTCAGGATTTGAGCCGATGTAAGCGACTTGCTCAAAGTTTTTTTTGACTGCAGAGAGTTGCTCGCATAATGTCGTCGTAGAATAATCTAGCACATCATTCTGCAAATTTGTTACACGGTAGTTGGTGGCAAAATCCTTGTTCCAAGTCAATTTTATGCGATCGAAAAATTTTGGGAGATTTTTCTTCATATTTGAGCTACCCTTGGATATTCGAATTAAATTCTATCGAAAAAGCAGTGTCTTTTTTATTTATTTCATGAATAGCTGAATTCGAAGGGAGAAAAACTACTTAGCGTTTTGAGTTCTGTACTATGGAAACTATAATCCAAAAGACTCGTAAGGTTGAGGAGTTGTAAAATCCGCTGAACACAAATTAGAGAGTTTCTTCTCAGGATCAAAAGGAAAATATCTTTTAATTTATAGTCTACAAACTCTGAATATCATCTAGGTCTTACCTCAAAAGGGTTTTCTTTTAATTTCTACATCACTTTCATTTTTTGCAGATGATAGAATTCACACACATGTAATGACAACGATGAAAGGCGCATTAATCCTCAATATTTAACATCTTCACAATTGTCACAAGCTGAAAGTAAAAGTTTCTTAATAAACATTTCTATGCCTATTGCGCTTTGACCTTTGGTTTTGGCCTGGTGAAGTCCAGTAACTCCTATTATGTCAAAAATAAGTCCACTCCCGAGAAATTTGTCATTACCTCTGCAGCTGTTGGATGGATTTTAAGTGTTCTTTTCCAATCATCAAGCGTCAATCTCATATTGATTGGAACTGCAAAACCCTACCATCAACCAGAGTTATTACCAAATTTAAAATTTTATTCGATACTTGAATCACTTCGCCAGCATTCGGCCCCAAGAAATGAGCTCCAATTACTCGATTTTTATCTGCTGTATTGACTACAACCTTGGTGAAGCAGACATTGGGATCATGTGCCTCATTATAACACCACTCCAGCGGCTTCATTGGTGTCATATAGACTTCAATATTGTCGGCTCCGAACCTTTGTAACGATTACGACGTGTTAAACTTCATTGGTAGTTACTTTTTAATCGCATCGTCCTCCGAATAACCGCAGGTACCGTATTCAATAGGCGTAAAAACAGTAGTCGCAATGTTTTCATAAGACATAAGTCGTGTGCCTCCTGCAAATAATCTTTTTGCTAGGAGTTTACCAGCCTAATATAATTTTTAAGATTATTCTTGTGACTTTGAAAGTGAATCACCATGATTGCGGTTGGAGTCAGCTCCAGTCTGCCATAAGCAATATCACCAATCGCAAAAATATGTGGAACGCTCGTCCGATCTTCCACATCTGTTAATATTTTCTTGCTTCCCGGCTCGAGTCTAACCCCTAATTTATCAAGTCCCATACCAGCAACTTCTGGAACTCTGCCTACAGCCAACAGCACGGTATCGAACTCATCGCTGACTAATTTTCCCTATCATACAAATAAATTACAATTTCTTCAAAAATAAAAAAATACCTCAGCGTTCTTCCAATAAACAACTTTTCTCCCATTCTCAAGCTTCTCAACTTTCTCGGGAACCGCATTACGGATGAATTTTGTGCCTTGCTTCTCCATATACTTCCCAATACGGCTCGCGCATTCTTGATCAAAGCCTCTTAGGAGAATAGATCGAACCATAACACTGACATCATTTCCAATGCCAGTCAAAAACCCAGCACACTCCTATCACAGCCAATATGAATACTAAGATCTGATTGAGATTTGTTACAAGAGCAATATAAGACGCGCCAACACAAAGAGTTTTTCCTGGGTTCTGAGGGAGCCAGAAAAGATCATCAGAGGTGATGCAGTATTCTTTTGCTCCAGGGAAGTCAGGGTATGAAGGTCGGCCTCCTGTTGCGATCACAACATACTTCGCAGTCACTTTCTGCTCCTTCTTAGTTTTGGGGTCGAACAACTATAAAGTGGTATTTAAATAAGATATAAGGTTGCATTGAGTTACTTTGACAGTGTGCTCGTCTTCAAGTGAAGCATATCTATTGAAGTATTTGACTGATTTCTCTCGCATTTGGGCTCCGTATTTCCAGTTCAGTCCCTATTGAGCGCGATTAATTGAAGATTCAGTGGGTGATTGATTACTTTAATGTGCTTTGCAACTGTCGTTTGCATCTGTTCCCAGTTATGCTTTGCTTCAGTATCTACTTTCCAGCCCGCACCCACCTGGTCAGCTCTGGCCTCACCCAGAAGAGCGGCATAGTGCATAAGCTTCTTTGGAATGCAACCGACGTTCACGCAAGTTCCTCCGAGTCCCCATTTTGTTCCAGCTGGAGATGGGCGGACGTAATCAGCCATGGCAACCTTTGGGGTGTGCTTCACAGCTTCTTTTGAGCAGGCGAGACCTCCTGAACCACCACCTTAGTATGTTGTTAGTGAATTGGTAAAGAGTCTAATGAGAAAAATACCTATCACAAAAAGATCGTAATCGTATTCTACTTTCTCCATGGTTTAATCTCGATTGAAAAACAAAATATTTAACGTTTTTTTGGAGCTTCTGTCCTTTTATTTTCAAAGTTCGTGATTCTTTGCTGAATCACGATTTAAATCACGAAAATAAAATTCTACTGGGTAAATGCAATACTTTGATGCACACAACAGATTTCTTTTAGAAAAAAAGCAAAATGTAGTCGTTATTGGCTTCGAAGCCAACAGAAAGTTCCGGGGAGGGGTTCCGAAGTTACTGCCTTCTAAGAACAGTTTGAGATTGAAATCCATGTTGGATTAGCTCTCAATGTATCTTATTTGCTCTTTACAGAGCCCGAAAAAGCGGAGAAGATTATCAGGGTTTTTAATCACCTTACTTGTTCGCAAAATGGATTTACAATGTTTCATTTAAATTAAAAAACCCTTGTTGAGATTAGAATTAATTAGTTTTTTTTTTTCGAAGAGAGAAGGGGAGGTGGGTTTATTCTGGTATTTGAAAAAATTTTCAATTAAAGAAATTCCTCTCAATTTAACAGCTCAGCATGTGACTTTGATATCCATGCACTAGTGCTGATTAGTGTTGTTAAAGAGATGTTGGATAGATGCTCAAACAATTTCTCAAACACATAACTATAAGGGCTTACCAAAGAAATAGAATGGAAGATGTTTGGTAAAGAATTTAATAAAGGCATCACCAAGTGATACTCTTTCACAAAATTTCCATACATTAGGAATCACGTGAATCAAATTATCATATACACTTCAGTTTTTTATGTATTTCACTAACTCTCTAATATTATCTTTAGTAATAGGTTTGTGAATGTAACTATCCATGCCAGACTCGAGGCATTTATCAAGTTTTTCTTTGCCGACATACGCGGTGCAGCCCACAATCATCATTTTTTTCCATACACGCTGCTTGATCTTCTCTGTAATGAACCTAGTAGCTTCGTAGCCATCCATTATAGGCATATTGCAATCCATGATGATGAGCGAATATACCTGACAGGCTTCTGAGCATGGGCTCAAATGTCGATCTTGTATTTTTTTAATAGCAAGCTCTCCATTAAATGCGATATCACAGGTCTTTCCGAGGGATTTAAGCATATTTTCAATCGTCACAATATTAAAGCAGTCATCATCTACTACCAAAATCGGAGGACATTTGCAAGTAATTTGGAGGTCTATTTCATGGGGTTTATATTCCCTTGAAGTCTGACTGATATGGCTCAATGAGCTTGGCCTCGGATTCATTTGGTAGTCATTCATTTTATATCCATTCGAAATTTGATCATTTGTGATAGAAATATCCACCGAGTTATCTATCACATCCAATTCGACGCCTGGATTCTCTTGGAGTTCGGCCAGGATCATGCACTTACTCAAATCCTGAATAACAAAGGAAAATGTTGAACCTTTTCCTTTCGCACTCTCAATTTGGATTTTCTCTTTCCTCGTAGGACTGAGAAAGCTCAACAACGAATTTGAGATAATGAGCCCTAAACCAGCCCCCGTCCCTTTATCATTGATATTTATACCAAAATTCCCTTGGCTGACCTTTCCTTTCAGTCTTTCCATTTCTTTCGCTGACAGTCCAATGCCAGTATCTTGAACGTAAATAAGAATTTCGTCAATACTTGAAAGTTTGAGCCCGAGAGTAATCTCTCCATTGAAAGTAAATTTGACAGCGTTTACTAAGAGGTTCAAGACGATTTGAGACAGCTTGTGGTGGTCAGTTGTGAAAAACAGCTCTCCGGTATATTCGATTTCGACTTTGAGTTGGAGATTGCGTCGCTTTAATGAATACTGAACCATGTTGGCGCAGTTATATAATGTTTGATTCAGTGACTTCCGCCGAGGAGTGATTTTTATAGCCTGCCGTTGTATGTGGAGATAACACATGATGTCATCTACAAAATATGATAGGAGCTTCGTGTTAGTCAGAGCAGGAACGATGAAATTTTCGCGTATTTCTTGATTAATTTTCTCAGAAATAAGAGCCTCTTCAAGGACATTAAGGCTGCAGTTAAGGGGGGTCCGTAACTCATGAGAGACTGAATTCAAAACATTTATGTGCATTTGATTACTCTCTTTATACTGATTAATCATCTGGGTCTCATCCTTGATAATCAAGGCCCAAGCATCCTCGTTTTCGAATTTTACAGCTGAAAGGTGAAGTTCGAAATAAATATCCTCATTCAACTCGCTTTTTGGCAGGTAGCCTTTGAAAGTAAACTTTTGTTTACTCGATTGCAGCTCTTCTAGAAGCGACGGATCCGAAGTCACTGAATTCAGGAAAAAAGAACAACTTTGTGAATTTTCAACAGCAGCCGAGAGCCCCGGGAATGACATTTTCATTTTAGAAAAGCCTGTAACTGGTAAACACCGAATATTCTCCAAAAGCGTAATCGGTAAGGTCAAGGGGTCGGTTTTTATACCGCTATCTGTTAGTGTACCACCACCAGTTTGAGTAGGTATAAGCATTCTTCTCTCTGTAACTGATCCAGGGTTGCGAGGGCTGCCCAAGTTGGTGAGGACGAGCATATTAGCGGGCCCTACTTCCGGCTTTTGCGACAAAATATCCAATAGTGTTTCTCCAGGAGACAAAATTCGCTCACGACTCGAGCGGGCCAGCTCGCTAAGATTGCAATATTTGATCTGTAGTGATGCGCCAAAGATTATCACGTCTTCATTAAGTTGATCAAGGAACTCTCGTACTTCTCGTCGTGGTTCGACTTTCGAAGGACTCTTGCTGTTGTTTGATCTTGAGCGCATTTCGAGAAAAAAAGCTGTTGACGTATACAATCCAACTCTGATGTAAAAGATAATGTCTTCGCTATTCATTTTGCTGTAAACGGTCCGCAATATCAATAGAATGACCCAGTAGACAGCATATGCCCAAATTCTATAATTCCAGCGATTTAGATAGATCTCCGCAAAGATAAATATCCAAAAATATTCTAAACCCACGTCAAGTCCCTTCCCAAACGCTTGTGCTTGAGAAGAGAATAAACTGTCAGCACTCTTGAAATTCAATGTCGCTGGGACCATTGCCACGAGAATCAATGTCGCCAGTATTCCAAATGCTTTTAAAATATCATGAGTATTATGCGAGTACCGGTGATAGAGACGCTGTAGGGCTTTTGCCTCAATAAATAGAAGGAAGAAACACACTGCTGAAATAATGATTATTCTTGGATACATCTTAGTTGGCTGAGCGCGCCAAGCAACGGTAATATTTATTATAGCCATGATGTAATAAAATGCTATTATCTTGCGGAAATGTCGTTTATAATAAGGCTCTTTCTGCAGCTGCTCCATTTTGAAAACTGTGTTTTTTTTCGAGTGCAAATTGAGAGTACGATGGTTCCGCTTGAATTCGTGAAAATTATTTTATATCTATTCTGGAAATTCTGATCAAAGACTTTCAGCAACTTTTCAAGGCCCAGATTTTCATATAATTTGTTAGTAATCTCGATGAACGCGTTAAATTTTAATTTGGCTGCGTGAGAGGCGTCATACGTTTTTTTTGATTGTGAATTGAGTAGAACTGAACTCATTCATGAATTTCATATCAGATAGTTACAGGAAAATTGCTTTGGGCATGTATTCCTCTACTTGCTCATAGAGGGCAATAATTTACTTGTTCCATGAGTGCTTCCTAAATCGAGCAAAATTCCTTGCCCAGACACATCCATAATGGCAGTTAATAAAGGAAATATCTTAAATGATGCTATTCTACGCAATTCAAGAAAGATCAACCTTTCAATGAGCAAAACACGATGTTTCTTCAATTTATACTGGATTTTTGTCGAATCAAATGGAAATTAGTAAATTCTGGACAAATGAAGTCCACTTCAAACATGCTCATTACTGTCACTCTAATTTTTTGTGAAGCTCATGGAGAATCCGTAGAAAAAGAACAAAAGGAAAATATTAGCAGTAGATTTATTTGACTTGATCGAAAAAATGTTTTCAAAAGGCAAAAGCTTTATGCTAACTGTTCATTTGTTACATTGAATCCTCTATTGATTATGTTGGCTCCTATTAAACTTAGATTACTACTAGTCCTTCAGTTTCTGAGACGATTATCAGATTCTTTTTACTCTTGTTACAATAGTATGAACAAACCTGAACCATAGAGCCAGAGACCGAACACTCTAACCTCTCGATGTAATAATCAGTCAGCAAATTAACAAAGGAATCGTTTTAGGAACTCTTTTTCTGGATTCTGTTGCTTATTACATTTTGAAACTGAGTTCGCGAATTTTATAAGATTTATTGCTGGTCTCACTTCCAAATTAAGTCTTTCAATCTAACCGAAAAAGTTCTACAAAGCCCTCACTTTTATAGCACCAAAAGAACATCTTTTCACTTCCTATTAACTGATTCTCCTCTCATGACCCCCAAAAATATTCACTCCAAGGTTTAGCTTGAGGAAATCTACGATAATCAATAATTTGTAAACTGAATGGATAGATGAATGGAATCACAATGAAGTTCGTGAATTCTCAAACTTGAACCCGATCCTACTCCCGATTCTATTTTCTGCTTTATCAAATTTTCGGGAAAGCAGTTATAAGTCTTCGGCAAAACTTTGCTGCAAACATTGTGTACGAAGTTTGAGTAGCTACTTCAAGCCAAGGATCACAGAACTCTCTGAATCTTATATCATATGAGTTTGACAGCTTTTCACAGATTATATGTGATAGTTCCACTGTATAAATGCGAATAATTCCTTATTTACTTTCATAGTCATGAGGCATTGAGTTAAAAGTTAATAAACTTTTGACTCGAGATCAGAATTGCCAAATTATCAAAGACTCACTAAACTCATTTAATGTACTCTTTGAACTCTATACATGAATTCTTGAGAATTACTTTGGATTACGGCTTCTCATAATCTTCTCCAAATCGATATTGTCTTTAATTGAATTTTTATAGCTGTTTGATAGAGGAAATATGAATCTAATCCATTGATTAATAAACAAGGTTGAATTTTCTATTATTATAGATGTCTTCTAAGAGCTTTTGATTCGTCAGGGCTTGTCCAAGCCAAGATGATTTGACAAAGCTCTGTTAATTTTGATTTCTGGTGAAAAAAGATTAATAATTCTTAATTTCTCATATATCAATCCTATTTGAATTATCACATTGATCACTATAGCTCTTCAACTTTAAGCCCTGGAGTAGTCTCCTCTTCGACCTCCTCCTTCTGCACTCTTCGTTTCTTTCTCGTGTAAACATCCGTTTTCCCACGATTTGATTGGATAAGCGGTTGCTCTTTCTTTTCAGCTTGCTGCAATGGAGCGTGCTCTTGCACTTTAGTCTCTTCAGGAGTTTGACTCTGACTCACAAAGTCCTTACTTAATTCAACAACGTTAAACTGTAGACCAGTCGCAGAGCGATCAAGGAAAGGAGAATATTTTCGCCCTGGTGAATAAATCTCAGGACTTGATTCCAATATCAATGACTCTTTTGATTGAGGGAATTGAGGCTCCATTTGCTCTTTCGAAATTGGATCATTACCCTTTGGAGTAATCACTTCATTCTTTTCTATGAATGGGCCTTTCTTTTCTTCGAGAGAAGGAAGGTCATTTTGCTGAGCTGATTCAACTTTCGGATCCGCGCTCTCAATATTCTGAACGACAAGTTCATTTTTCTGAGGAGCTATGCCATCATTGTTCTCTGGTAGTAGATAGTCATCACTTCCTGAGAATGTCACATTATTCTTCGTAGGTTCAATTGCGCGATCATTCCTTGACAGAGGTCGCTCGAACTTCTTCAATGGCCGTAGGCGCTTTGTCAGCGATCGTTTTTCGAGTGGGACTGAGTCAAGCTTTTCTAGCAAAGCATCGTCCTTTAATTCTGGTATCGCAAAATTCTGTTGTTCTACCAAGATTGGATTATGCTGTTCTAACAAGAGAGGTTTCTCCTTATCCAATGGAACCGTCGCATTATTCTCCCGCAGCTGAGAATTGTTAGGAATTTCAGTTTGGGTTGGTTTGATCGTTTCCTGTGGACTTGGCTGTTGTTTTCGGCTCGAAGAATTAGGACGGGAGCTTTTCTCTATAAACCTACTCTCCAGTTGTAGAGGAACTGTTTTCGTCGGCTCCTGGATTTCTATCGGCTGATTTATCGGCTCTGCGCTATTTTGCTTCACTGGCTCATTGATATCTTCTACAATCAGCTGATCATTTGGTTGAATAGGATTCTCACCATCCCCCGGAGCTTCATCTGCATATTTCTTCGAGCCTTTCAACTTCCTTCGTTTTTTGCGGTTTTTATCATCGAGATGCAGATCAAACTCTTTATCACCAATAGGTTTCACTATTTTCGGTGGCTCTTGATCTTCATTTGTATCGTTTTGATCATCTGGTTGATTCTTTCCTTTGAGCCTTCTCCTCTTTTTCCTATGAAGATCATCCAGCCTGAGATCGAAATCGCCTACGGCGCCAAGAAGAGCTCGCGAGCTTTTGTCCAGAGAATTTTCCAAATCTTCAATCTTCAGCCTCTCAAGTCTCTCCCTCTCCCGTCTCAACCTCGCTTCTCTTTGTCGTATTCTCCATTTTTTAATCCATCGATAAATCAGCACAATGAGTTGGACAATTGAAATCAATGACAACACCAAACTTCCTGCTATCAAGAAGAAATTAATATAGACGATAGTCCATCCAAAGTTATTCCACGCGTCCATATAATCTTCAAAGTAGTCGCTGGTCGATATAGCAGCAATGCCAATAGCACAGATTGTCACTCCAACTACACACAGTTCGAAGTAAATCTGAACACAAAGATCAAATTTCTTCTTCAGAGGTCGCGTAATCGTAAGGTATCCGAAAAATGCGACATGGAGCACGAGCGCAATTATGCCTTGAGTTTTGGGACAGCAAGGCAAGTAAACCAGAGTCACACTGAACAAAATAATCCTAGCTAGCGAGATTGGGATATAAAGGTGATGAATGAGCCTCTCGTCTTTGTAATCATCATGGAGGATTTCCATTCGAGGATAAATCTCTTCTTCTTCTCCCTCGTCAGGCGTTGAAGATTCTTTTTTGACATCTTCTTTTGTAACGTCAGGGTCTTTATTCTCGTTTGGTGTTTTGGAATCTTCGCTCTCTTTTTTGGCATCTTCATTCTGCTTTTTGAGCGCTTCAACCTCTTTTCTTTTGCTTTTTAGTATGTATATTTTTCTCAAAATGTAGATCGCCCAGACCATATAAATTGCGATTCCAATGAGGAATATTATCGAAAATATGAAATTCAAGTATCCGAATGGCGTATAGATGGTGGGATAAGCAAGATTGAGAAACGAGTAGAAAGTGATTTCGAGGGTCGATGAAAAGACAGTAACCGAAAAGAAATTCCATGCAGACAGCTCTGCTTTCTTGAAGAATCCGTTAATCTTTTCCTTAAATCTCTTTTTCGTTAGGGCATAGATGCCAAAACAAAGCAAAAGCAGTAACAACAGAGTGTTGACGTTCGTAATGACATTATCGAACAGGTACTGACTTGTCTCATATAACTCAAGGTTCCCGTTATCTTGGATTAAATTTAACTCACTGTCTTCTTCATAGTAGCCCGAACTCATAAAATTGAGCACAGCAGGGATCTGCAGACTGACTGGAGACGAGTTGTTGAAAAACGCAAGGACTTGTGATGGGAAGGTGGCATTGATGTACCGACAAAATTGCACCATTTGAGCCCCGAACGCTGCTCCTAGAAGATTCGCGCCTCCAGCACCACTAAGAGAACTAACCGCCATAGCCGCACTGGCGGTTTTTGCACTTGTAGTGCTGGTATCTGATAGAGTCGCCACTGTTTCTGCATCTGACTCGGATAACATCAGATCGCACTTCCATGTGGAGGAATTAGAATAATAATAAGTCGGGCAGGCCTTTAAGCAATAAGTTTCGTGCAAATAGGTTCCTGACTTGCAAGAAGTGCAATTATTCTTCGTCGTGCAGGTCAGACAGGATGAGTTACAGTCGTAGCAGTCAGTAGATTCGTCGAGGTAAACACCTGCTCTCGAACAAGTTGTGCAAGTAACATTTAGAGGCGACCAATATTGCTGGGAAGGACATGAGCAAGTTCCGAGTAATTGTGTTTGTTGTGGTTTGATACAGCAAGTGCAACTCTGGTGCGTCGTGTCAAAGCAACTGCTGCAGTTACCATCACAATCGAATGCTGATGTCGCTGCGCCTATGAAGAGCTCCGACATGGTATAGGTAGTGGGTCCTCCTTTAATAGTTCCGAATAACACTTGCTTGGCACAATCAACGTAGAAATCGCCGTGTGAACCGAGCGTAGTAATACTCGTCCTCACAGAACCAAGGTCCCCTGTTGTTGAACCAGGAGTCACCAGATAGAAGAGATGATTTACAGAGGTGCTGTCATAATTCATTGCGAAAACGGTCTTGCTATCGCTTGACTGTGCAAACTGACTGCGATTGAATGTAAGTCCAGATGAGACGTCTCCTGTTTGGTGTTTAATATGGTAGACTGCTCCTGTTACGATAGAGAATACGAATACATTTCCAGACACGAAGAGATCGTCCTCAACCTTGTCGATCAATTCGTATTTAGCAAGAGCTATGGACGATGCAGGAGATGTAGAAGCAAGCCACGCCACCTTCATCTTACCTCCTAGGAGTGAAGAGTCTTTCGGGATCACTTGAATTCTTCTCACCTGGACAGTTTTCTTACAAACAAACCCACCGTCCACGATGGTCAAATTAGTGATACATGATGCTGTATTGTTTTTGATATATTCGAAACCATGAACGACCCAGCCACCTCCTGTGAGCGCAGTTAAGGTGCCATCTGAATCATACAAAATTTCGGATTTGGAATCACTCTCAAATTTCACGCGCTTAGCGGTGACATTGCTAAACGTCAGCGCCGAAAAATTGAATGATCTGGCATAATATTCCTTTTGATAAGCAGAAGAATAAGTACTTATTGCAGCCTTCGTACCGGCTGGAAACTCGGCAAAAGCGATATCTTGAAAGTTTATTCCATATGATAAAGGCGTCCTGATTCCAATAACACTCGAATAACTTCCGATACTTCCTATATACGACGAGTATCCAACGATCAGAGCATCACTTAGGGTAGTCGAACCGGGAGGGCCGTAATGTGTGAAAACGTAGTCAAAGTGTCTTTGAGTATTATCAACTAGCCTGAAATTAGTGACTGTTGATGGACCGAGCTTTGAGGCATAAAATCCAACTTTGTTACCCCAAATCGAGAAATTTGACAACGTAAATGTAGTCGGAGTGTTGGTCGGATTGATGTCGTAGGCACTGTTGCATGGGCGCTCTCTTGGCAGAACGGTTCCAAGAATCAATCCAGTGCCTGACCAAGAGAGCACGTTATCGCTGATCACACCAATTGGATTGCCAGTTGGACAATAATTACTAGTAGTCACCGGTGAATCTGCACTGATAGTTCCAACCAAGCCCAGATTGATACCGCCTCCTTGCGCTAAGCTCACATAATTCCATCGAATTGTGTTCTGGCCATTAGCTACATTAATTCCATCGTAACCGGTCGTAGTACCAGGAACATTCCCTGTGCAGGATACAATCAAGTTATGTAAGAAAGAGTTATACAGCTCATTGCCATATTTTGCCACTATACCGAACCCCTCGGCTCTGTATATGACATTGTCTTGAACAGGTAGCCCTGTAACTCGATATAGCGCGATTGCAGTCGAATGAGAGTTGTAGATGCTCACTTTTTTGATGTAAGAGTCCAGCGTTCCATCTAAGCGGTAGAAGTTTATTGCTTCTGGAAAGAAGCCCCATAACCTTCCAGCGTCTTTCATCTGAACGTTCGATATCCTCGCAGTGTAAGCATCTGCGCCGTAATAGTTGTAGCCGAAGATAGTAGGTCCTCCCATTCCGTCCGAGGGACTTCTTATGACGATATTGCGAGTGAGACGCCCCACAGCGGCTGCGATAGTGGTTGATTTACCTCCATAAGTCATCGGATAAACTCCATGCGTGTATTGAAGTGCTCCGGAAAGATCCACTGTAGTCCCACTAATCGCATTCACGGTAACTACTTCGTGTTGATTGGAATCTGATGTAGGAGTTATTACCAACTTATCGCCAACCTGCCAATCCGTCGTATCAGCTAAAATTAGTTGATTTGTCGTAGCGTCTGCAGTTGCTGCCAAAGTTGTCCATGTCTTCGAGACGGACTTGCCGTGGATATCTAGTGTTCCTTCATATATTGCTATTGTCCTCGTGTAGAAAGGGTACCCAAAAGAAATTGTCCCTTGAAATTGTCTTCCGTCTAATATGATCTCAATATTGTTTTGAATTGGCTGCGTCTCTGTTCCTATTCGCAAAAACCCACTCTCTATAAAGATGTATCCAGTTTGCAAAGTGATAGCCATATCACTGAAAATCAAGGCACCTTGGATTATGATATTCTTCGTTTGAACGTTAGCAACGTCCAAGAGTATAGCGGTGGTGGAGCCAATCGTTACTGAAGTCAGTCTGCAAAATTATAGGTCAAAATGATGATAGAATGGTTAAGATTTTACGCTGTAGGAGCGGATCCTCCCCATGTATTGGCTGTATCTGACCATTTCTGCACATAGAGGACATGGTTGCCTTGGTTCGCCGCTCTGCCTTTACCTGCTACTTCGACATAAAAAAGTGCTTGAGATGGAGGTGACCTAAACAAATTTTGATCACATTAGCTAATTGCTAGCGTTATTTTAAATACCTTTGAGTGGAGTCAGTGTTAGGTTTAACGGTGCAAATTATATTCGATATAGTAGAAGATGTAATCGTGCATTCCATGTTGTCGATAAAAACTTTATTATCAGTTTGAGTGTTGGAGAAACCAATTCCATTGATCACCAACGATTCTCCTCCTTGTATCGAAACATAATTGGCAGATACACTTGTGATTTTTGGAGTGCTTGCGGTATCATAGTTTATCGTAACACCGCTAACAGTATAAAAATTGTCTAGGATTTGTACTTCGACCGAGCAGCTTAATGGTGTTGTATCCTGATGAAAATCAATTCCGTAAAATTTGACCTCGGCCAGCTGACAAGCCTGATAATTCGATGGATGGTAGAACCGATAGTATCGCGCAGATGGTCGTGAGCCTTCTGTGCTATACCAATGATTCCAGCCTCTCACTGCACCGTTGGTTGAGATTGTATACAGAGTTTGGAAAGTACTCCCATCTGACGAGGATTCGAATTGTAAGCCATTATAATTCTGGGTGGAACTTGAGCCTTGAACTGTGAGAAACTTAACCATGTGGACTTCGGTCATGTGACTGTCTCCGAAATCGAATCTTACATAGCAAGAAGTACTAGAAGAACCCGGACTATAGTAAGTGCTTTCAGAATTATCCCATGCATTAGTTGCATTTGAGCCGTCATTTCCTAAACCACTTTTTGGCGTGATGAGTCCTGGACTCATTAGATGATACGTGGGGTTGGTCGATGGAGTCGGAATGGTAGGAGAGTAGAAATCTATGCTATTTGCGTCTCGATTTGAAATAGTGGCAACGTAACTGCAAACTCTGACTTGCAGCCAGTGGCCTGTCACCGCTGCCGCAGAATTGATTGTAAGCTTTAAGCCTCCTGCAAAGGAGGAAGTCACTGTTCCAGTCGTGGAAGTAAAAGTCGAAGGAGTCAGGCCCACGGTTATAGTAATAGGAGAAGGGGTATTATGGTAAGCATACTGGTGATCATCTTGGCATCGCAGAAGCACAAGCCAAGTCCCAATAGGAGGGCTTGCCACGGTTAAAGTCGCCTGATGGCCTGCAGGAACTGAACAAGAATAGTTATATTGCGTATTGGGGTCATCGACTGCCTGAAGAAAGACTTTGCATGAATTACTGTTCTCTTCAAAGTTCCACCCATTCAATGTCATGCTCATAGACCCTGTGTACGATGTTGGACTCACGCTATTAAGCCCTCTGTTGTAGTAGTTTACAGTGTACTTCAGAGAGGGCTCAGTATACGTGTAAATTTGCATATCGGAACTAAGAGCTGAGATTGTGAATTGATATTCCCCATCAGAAAAATACATTTGACAATAGAGATCCGTGGACGTTGTAAGGGCAGTGAGAACCACGCAATTCGTAGACGTAGAACTTTTCTTAGCTGTAACAATCATCGAAGAATGGAACCCTTGACCTGAAAATTTCATCACTTGATATCCTTTTGATCCAAATTTTGGTGAGAGGGTGACATGAGGGAATTTCACTGTAATTTGGTTTGAAACACCCTGGAAAATAGCTTTTCCTGAATTCGAACCATAATCCAGTGAAATATTGTAGATCGATACCGGGACAGAGGGAGGAACGGTAATTGTCACCGAAGTACTATCTGATGCAGTCACAGTAGCGGAGTAAGTCCCAATCATTACCGAAGTCGGGTTTAAGAGCTCAGTTCCTGTTAGCGTGAGTGTGTCTCCAACTGCAACTTCCGATGAGCTAATGGATGTGACTATCGGAGTGAGAGCCGTTGAATACTCAAACGCCGGATTAGGAGAAGATGAGCAGTATAGCCCATATTTTATGAGAAAGACGAAGACGTTTCCTGTTGTTGAACTTGAAGGGACTTCACATTCAATGCTGCTTGCATCCATTGTAGTCATTTCACACGTCGACGCGCCTGCTGTAGAACAATCGGTTGGACCGAAGTATACAACAGTGCTCGACAAATCGGCACCAAAGTTTGTTCCAGTAATTGTAATGGAGTACCCACCTCCTTGTCCTCCGGAAGGTATTGATAATGAATTGATTTTATAGTCCACCTCGAAAGAGCTGACGAGACCCTTCGTTGCATATCCAATAGACGTATTGACATTTACAGAATAGGTCCCAGGGTGTGCTACAGTAATTGTGCATTTGAGCTTAGACGCCTCAAATTCCAGACCTGTATATGTGATAATGTTTCCATTAGGATCTTTAATTTCAGGATAGCAAGTTCCATCGAAAGACCCAGAGGAAGCCAGCAGCGTTAGCGTCACACTCTCGCCTGGTGATGCTCCTGGAACGGGATCTAATGTAGCTGTGAGCGACTGGGCTATATAAGAGAACGAAGCTGAAGGGTCGGAAGGCACTGTGTTAACGGTAACAATCAGTTGGTTAAGTACCCCTGAACTACCAGGAGGTGTGATACAAACGATCGAAGTAATAGTAGCTGAAGTGACAGTGCAAGATTGTCCATCGATCGTTACGCTTACTGCAGAAGACACTCCGTTGATGAAGTGATTTCCTGTTATCGTTATTGATGTTCCTCCATTCACAGATCCCTATTGGCAATATGACGATTAGAGGACCTAATTCTAAAAACAAAGAGATTACAGTCGGTGGCACGATATCACTTATGAGAGGAGTTTTTGGAGTCCCCAGCACTGAGGAAACGTCAGCAGCTCCAGTGGGGGTCATAATATATGGTACCCATTTTCCTCCCGGAATGAGAGGTTTGCTTGATGTATCTAGAGGCAATTGGCAAGTAATTTCTGTTATGGAAGTGATGGTCACGCTTGAGCAGGGCTCTCCTTCCACAGTAATCGTAATCAAACTTGCATCCCCAGGAAAATGTTCATTTATACCTAGGGTAACCACTCCCGTATAAAAATCAACATTAAAATCTGTGACTGTGGGGACACCAGTTGTCGTTATTTCGTAGTTACAATTTTGCTTGAAGCAGACAGCTCGCATCCCATTGACAGTGACTACGGCTTGTGGTTGAGGGTCTATCAAATTTGATTCATTAGCGAGGATCGAAATGAAATAAGTTTACATCCCATGTGCAACATTTCGTAGGGAAGTGGAAAAAGTAGTTCGGAATTACTGCTTGCAGATAACACGTGGAAAAGTTCCGCCCATGGCTTATTCGCTTGTTTCGAACTTTGAGCAGGTCCATTCAGTTTCCATTGTGTAATCGAAACCGGTCCGACTCCAGTTCCTGGATTCCCAGCAAATCGGATAACGAAATGGGTCTCGTCGGAGAGCTCAAGCGGCTTCCAGATCGTAACGTCCACAGGAGGATAGACTCCAGGCACTTCCAGCAAACGAGATACGATTGAAGACTCCGAAGTAGTATATGGAATTTCCACTGAATTTCCGTTAATACTCAAGGTAATTGTGGGATTATTCCATGTTTGGATGTCGTAATTGTCATGAGTTTGATATTCGGTAAGATTTTTAATTCCAGAGTCGGTAGTGATTGCGCTCATTTTCTGCAAAGAGACATCTTTGTCAAGAATTTTAAAATAGTAATCACACTTGACCGGCTCCCCAGTCCTCGGTCGACCAGTTATAGGATTATTACTTGCATCAAAGCAATCGATCTTTACACTGACACGAGAAGGTATTAATCCCTCTAGTACGTCCGAGAACGTCAATTCATCACTGTTATAATCGACTGCAGTGGTTGCTGTCTGCCAATTTCCCCATCTTCTCATTTCGAAGGTGATTTTACCACAACAAGAAGAATGACTAATATGAAGTTTCCAAGTCTCATACTCTTTAGTCACTCGCAGGACATAGATATCGTAAGCCTTGCTTGTTTGCCCTGAATATATAGGCTGATTGACTATAGCTCCCAAAGTGAGATGGTCATCGAAATTCGTGCCTTTACTGCGTCCTGCTTCGAAATAATATTCCATGCCTGCTGTTAAAGAGACTGAGGCTGCAAATTGCAATGTCAGCGGTCGCGAAGTCGGGTCATAAAGCTGATAAAACTTATAGAATTTCTCATCGCCAAACAAACTTCTCCACGAAGATCCTTGAACTGTAGCAACAAGCTTTGCATCTGATGGATTTAAAGTGGTGCTGAAGTAAAGGTAGGCTCTTGTGTTTGAGCTTATGATGAATGTGTAGTCGCCGGTAACTGGAGCTCTGAAATATCCTTTAATAACTTCTATACCATTGACTCCATCGGTTGGGATATTCTCTGAGGTCATCAGGTAGATAGACGATGTAGGAGTCCCAAGCGATGAGCGAATGTCCGGATATGTACCGGAAGTACTATATTGCTCGGCGATAATGCCATAACTTCCTTCATAGAGTGGTAAGGTCGCAGGAGTGCCAGCTGCCAGATCACATGTCAACGTTGTCGATGTGGCTGAAGTCACTGCGCATGCTATTCCTCCAACAGTGACTGTATTTTCGCTGGCCGTGGTCGAAAATCCGATCCCGGTGATAGTCAACACTTGACCAAATTTCGTGCCAGAATTAGTGCTCAGCGATAGAATCGAAGGGAGAACGATTGTTTGATATCCATTGCCGCTGGTCTCGAAGAAATATGAGTTTGGATCGCTAGTCGTGATGTAGTTGTACGTGGCCACATATCTCGTAATACTCGTCGAATAGAGGGAGCAGGTGTGAATTTTGTTGTATCCGACATTCGAGGTAGTTACATTAGATGGTTGGGTACAGGCAGTATCCCCCAGAGAGATAGAAACTCCAGTACTTGAAGTGAGCCCCATGACAAAGAAGGGAAGGTAGGCCTGAGTGGGAGAGACGAGATAAGTTGCGCCTGGGAAAATTCCTGAAATCCCATTGTAAGTTGTTTTCACAAGATTGACGAAGCAGGAGTTAATGGGATTTGTGGAGCACGAAACCTGCTGACCACTTTGATACATTTGAACAGCCGTTAATCCAGTTGGGGTAGAAGATTCAAAAGATGGTGTCACACAAGCAACGAAGCCATAAACGCATTGGTTTTCTGTGAAAATGATGAAGATTATAAGAAATTTTAGATATTGAAAAATATATACCAAGAATCGTGCATGGCTTGTATCTAATGTAGACGGATAGAATAGAAGGTAGAAGCCCAAATCCGGTTCCAGAGATGTAGATTGTTGTCCCTCCTTGTAAAGGAACAGCTCCTTTAGTGTTAAGAGTAGTTGAGCTGGTGCTCACTGAGGTGATTTGCGCATCCGATGCCGACCTGCTTCCTAATGTCCGAAAATAGATAAGTATGTCTGTGATGTCCATTGAACTTTACCTTGTGCAAGGAAGCAAGTGATAATAAAAAGGATTTTAGCTAATGCTAATAAAGTAAAAGCCATATTTTCTCCTATTTGATGAGAAAATCTTTACAATTGCTTTATTTACCAATTTAACTTCGATAAAATGAAAGCTCATTTTGAGTTTAATTTTTGGAAAAGAGCGCAGAGATTCTTAGATTTTTCATCTCAACTAAAATTGCCATGAGTTCAGCCTTCATTTTTCTTACTAGGACACCTCAGCACTTTCCTCAACACAGCAGAAGCCTATGATTCTTATAGTCAACGACAATTTCCATGCATCTACATCAAACCAAATTATCGATAATAATTTTCACATCTAACAAATCTGCTTCCTTTCCTGGAGAAAAGGAATTTCCTTTGATATATCAGGTTCTATTTTGAGCTCTGTTGGATAGTTCCGATGCATTGTATCTCTCAGATAGGTAAATTAGTTAGGATTGTCACAAATGATAATTTTTTTTATTTACTACTTTGCTGCTTTCTTCTCTTCACGAAAAATATTTCTGGTTTTATATTCAATTTCTTTGAATTTGCAAATTATTTAAATCTGAAAATTAAACCGGTTCATTTGTCTTTCATCGCTGGAGCAAAGCAAAACAGAAAATGAAACCATGAAAATATTTCATTCATAAGAAAGCTGCTATTAAGATGAAAGGCTTCATGGTGAAATATTAATTCGTTCGCTGTCCTATCTGTAAATTTTAAAAGAATGAGTCCAAATGCTTTATAGCTAAGCTTTCTCCCTCATTTCTTACCATAAAGCCTTTAAACCCCTCAAAGCTAAATGAACTAACCAAGAAAGGGTAAATTGAAGTGCTGTGTCAATACTGATAGTTGAATTATTTGTTGTATGAAGTCTTATCTTAAATAAATTAATTTAGTGAGAGAAGGAGGAAGCTACTTATGTTCTCTCTAACTCTCTCTAACTTGTTTCGATCTCATGAGCGAAGCACATCATAAAAATCCCATGCAAGAGTTAAAATTTTTCGAAATTAACTGAGATTCAATATCTCGAGGTAATCGCCTAACACTATTTTAAGCGCTCAAATAGTTTTCTAAAATTAGACATCTCCCTCTTGAAATATGAGGAGAAGAATGGCCTCTCATTTTCGAGTTCAAAGTTTCAGCATCAAGCCTTTCATGGAACTCAAACCAGAAACTAATGAGTGCCTATTAATCTAAGCCACACCTTCCATGAATTGAATAATAAAAGAGAAACTGGAACAACGTAATTCATTTTTCATGAAATCAATGCCATTTTTGAGAGCCTAATGAATCTCGTTTCTATGAAGTATCTTACTTAATTCTGCTGACCTCGCCCTCTGGAAGACTTATTTCGATCTGTGAGACGTTGAAAAAAAAAATAGATAGGAAAAAAAGAATTTGGCCTATTTTCGTCAGCAATGCGCCTCCAACAACTATTTCTTACACTGCCCGCAGGAATTATCACCTTCCATATGAAGGCATATTACAAAATTCTATTTTCTACATCTTTTCTCAGCAGGACCTACAAAGCCGAGAGAAGAATTTGTCTTTAGTTCTCTCGTCACAAATACAAACTCCACAAATCGGGCGTCTGAAAATTCATTTCCCAATATGTACCACGCGATACCTAGAGGGGACGTTGTAGATTCACAAGGCAATTAGGTGCAAGTGAAACACTTTTCATTTGGAAGAAAAACTATTTTGGCGTGCTTAGACTTGGTGAAAAGAGGCTTCCTCTTAAATTTATCGATGATTTGTTCCAAAGACAACCGATTTTTTTTTTTTCGCTTCCATTTTTGAATTTCTACAAGTATGATTTGTTAATGAAAACTGTCTCACTTGACTAAAACTGACTCCAAACCCATCACTCATCAGCACTCTTAAAGCAAAACTCCACTTATCAAAATTAGGAAAGCAATTTGTGGCACACAGAATCCGTCAGTAATCTAAAGGCATAAAAAATTTAATATAAAAGCTTGCATTAAGAACTTTGCACTCCGCACGAGTGAGTCCTAAATAATGAATGGGTCCGAACCGCGAAAACCAGATATGGTAATCCACATGCGTAACAGCTGGGTCGAGTCCGAAACAAGGTAGTCTACTGATCTCATCCCCATCCTTCTCATCCAAATCGATACAGGACTTCCAAAGACACAAGACATGATGTATTCGAATTCAAGCCTACCTCCACGTATTTAGAGATCCCTGGCTTCAAGAGGCCTCGGAAGAAAGTAATTGATATACCTCCAGAAACTCATCAGTGCCATCATTTTCATTGTATCTTCAGAACCTAGCGATCGCGTTGAATGAGACACTCCTCAACCTACTACCAGAAAAACCAGAAAAATTTCTTCACGGGCACGACCAAAGCACAGTAAGCGCATTTTTTGAAGCTTTCTGGTTATCATGATCCACAGAAGCCGTCAAAGTTCCGTCAACTAAGTACTCCAAAATCAGATGAGATCATAATCTCGAACAGACCCGGCATTGAAGCTTTTTTAATAGCATTAAGCAGCTGCTATAATCTCTATGCGTTGAGTTGCTGGTCAACAAGGGTAAGCGCTTTTCCCCTGAAAATTTTCTGAGGTGGTTCCATAGAGAGCAGCATTTATTATGCAGAAAGCGTGTATTGATAAGTTTTTTACGGGAATTTTCGAAAAGAAAAAATCTGGGGTTTTTGTGCCTGGGAAGTCTCAACGCCGCGGCAAAATCCTTGCTGAGAGCTCGAAAACAATCATTGTTGATGTACGTTTCAAAACCATCTAGATTTATTCCTGAACTGTTTATCTAGAGCTCACGAGAACAAATATCAAAGAATCCTTCAAATGGAGTTTTATTGCGACCATTCATGAGCAATGAAGACGACGATGATCTGTTGCAGCTACTTCCATTCTTAATTTATATGGCTCAAGTAAATTATTAAAGTCTCTTACTTGAGCTAATTTTCTCATGCAATGCAGTTTGATGACGTGAGGCCAATAAAACGCTACTATGAGATGTATAGCCAGCAGACCAAAAAATTAAAAGGGCCTTTCCAAGCTTTTATTTTTCCAGATTCCGAAGATGAAAATTTAGAAAATACAAGCTGTGAGGATATAGACGATGAAGATGATGGACAGGAGGCTAGCTGCAAAGTTTCTATGATTCTTTCTGCGCAAAATAGTGGAAATATTAATGAATTGAAAAACCGGATCTTGAAAGGTCATTTCACTTCTACGAGAAGTTGGCCGAGTAAAGCGAGTACACATGCAGAAAATACAGAGAAATTCTCGTTTAGATGCCTTATGGAAAAGGATACTTTAGGAGACTTTAATGAAAGTACTCAGCATAGTGATCTTTTTTCGAGGCCTCAGATAAAAACGCTTACAGGGAATCAGTCGAAGAAATTTGATTAAGAGTCAAATTATGGAATAGAAAATTTTTAATAGTCAATGCTTCTTTTGAGAGAATTTTGGCTTCACTTTGTGTTTGTTGCTAGTATATGAAATTTATTCTTTGTTTTAAACTTTTTGTAAAATGTTAGTTTGTCTCAATAGAAGTTACTCAAGTTTGCTTGTGTCTAAGTATAATAACATTCTTGTTAAATCTGTTGTATAGTCGAGACATATAGACAATGAGATTAATTTTTCTACAACCTTTAGACGATTTTTTATGAATAGCCAGCTTGCTTTTGTTAGTCTTTCTTACCTATTCTAGGCCTCGTATAGAGTTTCGGATGGCTATCACCATGGTGATTTTGTTTTCCTGAAAATAATTCATGGCTTTGCAATGGAATCTAAGACTGATAAATTTTGTACCTGCTCGGAATAAGTTAATTAAAATCACGTTTGCAATTAATAGTCCTGAATAATATTCCTGAGGAATTCGGCATCTAAGTTGTAACCTAGTGTTCTTAAGAATTATCTCATTTCATTATCATTAGATTTGTTAATTGTGAACTACCGCTATCCAAATAACTCCGTTAACAATGATTACTCATATTCATGTCATTTGCTCTTTCTATTAACCTTAACTCAGAAAGGCTAATAAGAATAATATGACTAACGTTGATATCAAGGTTCTAATTTCTTCGGTCTCTTGAAGAACAAGTGTGAGTAATCCACTTCCTCTTTAACTCTTTTTCCTTTACCATAGTCCTTGATGAGTCCTTTGTTGCTTTGAATTGTTTCTGCGATCGTCCTCGTTCTACGTAGTCTCTTCGCAGCTTTCGTCGCAGATCTGAGGCTCCTCCTGACAGATTGTCCTTTTTCATTTCCTTTGATAAAAGCCTTTGCGGCAGCTATCGTTTCCTCTATTGTCTTCGTTCGACGAATCGCCGGGTGTTCTGGAAGTGCCTTATCCAGCTTCTTCTCACCTTTTCGTTGCACTTTCTTCTTCGAAGACTTCTTAACTTCCTCTTCAGTGACTCTTTCCTCTTCGGCCGCTTTCTTAGTTTGATTTCTCGTTTTCCTTAGGTTCTCACCAGCACTCTTTAAGAATTCTTGCGCATTGAGAGCTGTTTGCGCCATCGTGCTCATTCTCTTGAATTTTCGCTTAAGTGAGTTTGAAATTTCTTCCTCCTTTTCATCCTTTAGAGGCAAGTTCTCTTTTAATTTGGAATCCGAGTTGAACTGCACTTTCTTCGTGTCTTTTTCATTTTTCTCTTCAGTTTTCAGAGAAATAGCTTCGTACAGCTTTTTAATTGCTGCTTGTAAGTCTTCATCCTTTTGCTTGTCTAGGAAATTCTTCACATTCACAAAGTTTCTTTTCTCGTTCAGCACAGCTCTCACTCTCTCTGGGATACTTTTGTCAGCCATCTGATCCTTACTAAGGGTTACAAGTTCAGTCAGACCCTCGAGGAATTGAATGAGAACATCATAGCTCATAGCCTGTACAGGAATTGCACGAATAATAAATTGAAGGAATCCTGTTTTATGGCTGTGTTCGACCTTCATTATAGCTTCAAGAACTTCTTTGTTGCCTCTTGAAATCAATTCTCGAAGCACTCGCCAGTAAGGAGAGATCATGGTCTGATTGAACTCAATACGTTGATATAATTGCTTATAGCTCTCAGGGTATTCATGGAACCTTTTTCTGAAATCTCCTGATACTTTCATCAACTCGATAACCAAGGTACTCCCTTTATTGTTCTCAAGAAATTGTTTTATCAAAACATTGGAGACGTCAACGTTGGTGATGTATTTTAATGTAATATCTCTGGTATCTTTGTCTTCAACGAAAATTTCAAACATTTCGAGATATAGTTGAAAAGCTTGAGAGGATTTGCTGTGATTTTTTAAGAATCCTTCCTGAATGGCTTTGAAGATATTGTTTTTCTCAGCTTCTTCGACAATTTTTCGAGAGTCATTGACAATTAAATCCACAATGATGAAGCGAAGGTAGCGAAGTGACTCATGGTCGGGCTCTTTTTCTAGAAGGATTTTGAGTGCAGGAAGTGCTTTGATTTTATTTTCTTCGTCAAGAGCCTTATGAAGAAAGAGACAGGCCAGACACCAGGCAGTAGTAGAATGTAGCAAGATGTGTTTCGTCGTATCAGCTTTAGACAAGTAGATGTCAAGGACTCTATCATAACAGCCAGTTGATACGATAATTTTTGTAGCTTCTGCTGATTCAACGGCAAGATTGGCGATACACCAGATGGCCTAAGATGGTTTAGTGGTTAGTTTTAATGTAAAGGTATATATGTAGGGCTACGGCTTCACACATGCGGTCCGAGAGTGTTTTATCTGCGAACTCAATGATCAAGTTCTGGCAGCCTTCGTTAATAAGGATGGTGTAGCCTTCAGTATCGCAGGCTGTCAGATTGCACATGATACTCAGCATTTGAGTAAGTGTTTCCTCGTCTGCTTTCACGTTCTTCGCAAGGGCGGCGAGTCCAAAGAACAGCCCGGACTTAATAGCAAGAGTTATGTTCTCTGCAGTTGTAACTTGGTTTCTGAGCTTATTCAGTATCTCCCTCTTTGTGTCAATATGGACGCTAGGGTCAAATAATTGCTTATTCCACTCTAAAAAGGTTTCCTGTAGACCCATATCTTTTTTTCAACCTGCTTTAATTAATTATTCAATTTAAACTGCAGATCTCTGCTTAAAAGCTATAAGATATTACTATTTTAACATGAAAAGGCGTTACAACGTGAGATGGGTTGGTTGTATTCTAAACTGCGAAGTTTCGTTTTCCGAAAATGGAAAAGATAGGAGTCACCTACCAATATTTCTGTCATGAATAAGAGCATATTTAATTCTATGTTGTTGAAAACTAGACCTCGAGACGAAGTAGGCTTCATCCTCCGATGTGACTGCAAAAAAAAAATTTATCTGATTAAAAGCGAATGTGGTATTGTGAAAACTCTTGCAATTGATTTGAGGGCGGAAATGGTATAAAAATTAAAATTGAATGTTGGTTCATTTAATTTCAAGAGAGAAAAGAACTTTAGAAGATGTGGAACAAATTCTATTTGGTCACTCCTTAACTTGAATTTTCCTCTTTACACAAAGAAAAAACTGCAATAATCTCCAGCGATTATAATTCATAGAGCAATGAAATAACCTCGTTCTTTGATAATGTATGTGAAGTTAATTATCATTTATGGCTCCTATGAGCAAGGATCGACGAATGTCTCACTGAAACAAGACCAGTGGGAATATATATATTTACATGTTTAATGATTGAAATCAGCAAAACTCTAAAAGAAGATGTGAATCTAATGGCTTAATCCTTCAAATTTTCATATATATCTCGCTGAAAATATTATCTTCATTCTCAGCAATGGCGATGATAAGCAGAGTTGTTTCATATTTAATTTTTTCTCCTTAGCTCAATCGTTGCTAAAAACGATTTTTTCGAATTAATCAAAGAAATTTCTTTAGAAATTACTGAGAGAGGTGTTACTGTCCTTCTAAAACCGATCGAGGTTTCTTTTCAAAGAAACACATCATTAAGAAACGACTTAGGCAGAGAGGGGTTTCGAACCAGTCGAACGTTGCTTGAAACATTATTGCTGCAACCAAAAAACAGTTATTTTTCACCTTTCTGAAAGCGATGCCTCTATCCTCAAATACGAAAAAGAAAGTATTCGACTTTTCTTTGGTGATAATCAAAATAACGTAGATGTGCACTACTCATAGCAAGGAAATTGCCATTTTTGGAGTGTAATCTTATAAGTGGAAAATTAAGAAAGAAGCGATCTCAAAAAGGAATATTTCTCATACATTCCCACAAAAGAATATCTATTTCAGAGAGCACAAATAGTTATTAGTTGTTTATGGTAAAAAAAAAAAGTAGCGTATGAAAAATCGTTGGATATTTAAAGCAATAGATAGATCTACAGCTAAAAAGTTCAAAGAAATGATAATTTAAGATAATGACTTTTAGCTCTTTCCTGAGTTAAATTATTTTCATTCCAATATGGTTTTAGAAGAAAGATCTGCTTCCAACAGTTGAATTGTCAACACTGAATATGATTTGAGCCGTTTTATGAAAAATTTAAAAGTTGTTAAAATCAGTAAGACTGTCTTTGAAATTGCCTGTGCATACAATTACGAGCAATCAGAACTATGATTTACATGTTTGCGCCTCCTTGTGCATCTTCAGTAATAATTTTGGGTCTAAAGCAGAGGAACAGCAACAGTATTTGTGTAAAGACCAAAAATTTAAAGATCCATATATTTTGCTATCATGTTCAGGGAAAATGCTTATGTGAGAACTATTTGTCATCCAATTCTTGAGAGGGACTTTTACATTACCATTGGGACTTTTCGTGATCAAAACTAATGAAAAAAATGAAATTCCAATAATATATTAGTTAGAATAGCAAGAGATACTTATTCTTATATAATCAAATTTAGGCCACCATAGACAAGTTCGAATAGACCCCATCCCATTCTTGGTTACGAAAAAACAATCTTGAGCAAGTTTTTTTGAATATGAATTGTTGTTACTCAGAAAATAATACTTGATTTCAATTTATCCAGCTATTTTCCGGCATTAGCAGCGTACAATCTCTCAATTAGCTTGTCTCATGGGATATTTTGCAATACTAGGTCAGAGACGAATCGCCTTGGTAACATGAAATTCTTTATATTAGCCCGAACCGGCTAACAATTTCGGTTATAAAATGCTTCAGATCTTATCCAACTATCTTGCCTTACTTTCTCGAGAAACCTCAGGCTTAGAAACGGTAATGGTAACTTTTCTTTCGGAAAGGAAAATCTTCGACTGATTTCTAATTCTAAAGAAGGTTGAAACGGTGTATTTTCTTAATCATTAAAGAAACAGTAGTTAATCGAAATTTGATTTTCCATAGTCGTTATATTACAAAATGACTATATAAATCGAAGATTTCTCTAATAAAAAATAATATCAACGTAACTTAAACAACGGAAATTCATATCCAAAAAGCTCAAATGACTGACTATGTTTCCTACCAAACCAGCAAAAGTTCCTACTTTGGCGGAATTCCCAAGGAAATCAATCCCTTAAAAGAAACCCAACTCCATTACGCCCCAACTCGTCGTGAAAAAGTAATCGCAAGCAGAAGAAAAGGTTTCCAGCATAAGAAGAAAACCGAACTCTGCAAGCACTATCAGATTGGTGAACCTTGCCCAAAAGGTGACTCATGTTCTTTTGCTCATGGAATTGAGGAGCTAAGAGCGAAACCTGTTTCTAACTACAAGACTATGAAATGTAGACACTTCCAAGAGAAAGGCTGGTGCCAGTATGGTCCTCGATGTCAGTTCATGCATAACGAGAAAGATCAAACTATCCGTGAGGTTAAACCGAGCTATGAGCAACTCTTACGCATCATGGACGATGTATTTACTTTGAAAGAGAACAATGAAATTGACCAGCCTATTGAGAGTTTTATGGACTCGACCGTCAATATCTCGGCTCACAGACTGCATAAGCTTGATGTGTTTGCAAGCATTAGAAGCGAATAAGATGCTAATTAAATCGACTTATTAATTATACCAATTTACATAATTGCATTGCTTTGTATTACATTTCATTTTATATCAACATTATTTGCAAGTGCTACCCTTTATTATATTGTTTTCTTCTTGTATTGCAATTCCAAAGCTAATGAAATGAAACAATCTTTTTATTCTGCAAGGCAAACCGAAACTAAAGGTTATTGTATTTTCCAATGATTTTACCTTTTTGAAGATACTCATATTAGTATCATTTCAATTTTTGAATTTAGAGTTGTGTTTGAGAAGAATTTCCATTCAGTTGTCCAGCAAATCAGGAATATTTAATTTTCGAAGTTAGCTTCTGTTTCTGCAGAGAATCATAATTTAAAAAATTGAAAAAGTTTGAAACTTGAGAGTTATGCTTTATTGAATGGCTGCTCAATTTGGCTGAACCTTCTCGGCAAATTGCTTGAGGTGAGGAAACCATTACGATCCAAGAAAGTTGCTCTTCTTATTTTCGACAAAAATTCAGCAACTTGATTGTCAGGACTAGCCCTTGGGAGGTGAAGTGATGCATCTTCCGCAACTCAGCTGCGAATTAGCATTTTAACTGTGAAGAAGAATGATAGGTCATTTGATTTATAATAAAAATTTTTGCAGCAATTAAATCGAGCTGAATTAAATTTTTCTTAAGGAGGCTAAAATAGAGTGACGCTGGTCAAAACAACGAGAGCATCCTTCCCTTCAATCTACACTCGAGTAAACCCCGTGACTATAAACTATCGCTTGCTAGCTTCTTTCCATGACCTTAGTATCGCCTGTGATACAAAATGAGATTACAATGTTCTTTGCTGCTGTTTTCCCCTTATTAGAACATTAAACTAACTAGCTAGCCCACCAAAAGCGAAAATTGATAGCAGGTAGCCATAGTATCAGCGCGATTCGATATGTAGTAATAGCTTGAGAAAAAATCAGTTTCATCAAAAGTAACTAACGTAGAAAAACAAATTTAAGTAGCAAGAGCACCATAATAATATTTCTCACTCAGCGTCAGTACGTAGAGAAGATAGTGAAGAGCAATGAATGCTCGTTCAATAAGCTTTGTGACGTTTAATCTTTATCTATTCAAAATCGCTTCATCCTCTTCAATACATCCTTCTTAAAGGTTGCAATAACCAAGGCATAACCCCAACAGAACATCTACGAGCTGAGAGAAATATATACAATCACTGCTGTAATAAAAACAATCGCCCTTTGTTTGCTAGTAATTACTCAGTGCGACGCTTATAAACTGTATGTTTCAATTAAATTCAATCATCAAATTTAAGAGCAAAGACCGCAAAGACCTTCATTACAACCCAGCATATCACCGTAGTTCCTCAGTATACTAGTGCTATAGTGTTCTTTACCTAGTTGATACTTGTTCGAGCAACTACATAATTGATTCATCTGGATGAAATTCCAGAAAACTCTTTTATTCGAGGACTTAGCCAATTCGCCAACCGCCACGGTCAATCCAGCCAAATGGAGACAGTATATACTGTCTACCTCTTCTGTTTCTCTACTTCATACTCTTTTCTGATTTCTCTCATTAAAAATGAACAAGCGTTAAAAACAGTCGATTTGAGCATTGACTTCTTGGCTGGCTCATTTCGATCAGTTAATCGGTTTCATAGCGCTAAGTTCCTCATAAACTTCCTAATTACTGCAATTTAAATCGCTGTTTCAGCATCATTACGTGGAGTTAATAATCTAAGACGGTATTTCTAATTAACTTAACTTACTAAAAATGGGGTATTTTTCTCAATCAGGAGCAATCCGCGCCAAAATAAAATATTAAATACCTTCTGTTTGTTATATATATATCGATAATAAAAAAATAAACATATCATAAGCGAATTTTGATCCGATGGGAAAGAAAAGAGCACGCTTAATGGCAATTGAAAACAAAAAGAGTCGCTCAGACACCTTCCACAAACGGAAGATGGGGCTTCTCAAGAAGGCCGCCGAGTTCGCGATTCTCTGCGACGTCAAATTGCTGCTTCTCTTTGAAGACCTTGCTGAAAACATCATCCAGTTCTCTGCACATGAGCATTTCGATCCTAAGGTCTATCAGAACAAAAAAGTTGTTAAATTGTCGCTCACAGACTACCCTGATTTCTTCCAAAAGCATGGAGCATGGAATGAATCTCAAGATAAAAATAATCAAGGAGGTGACGCGCAAGATTCCGACAATGAGGATGGCGATGAAGAGGACAGCAACTCAAAATCGTCAGAAAAAGGTGAAAAAGCAAGCGGGAAAAAACCTTCTATAGAAGAGATTAATAAGATCCTCAAATCGAATGGTAATAATGAGCTCTCAGGACGACTGGGAGAAATGAAAAATTTATTTGCGAATGGGTTAAACGTAAAAACTGAGCATACTCCAGAGCTTCATAACTTAAAAGTGGAGAATTTGTCGAATAACTTGCTCGAAAATTTGGATTTTAAATCGCAAATGGAGTCGTTACAGAAATCAATGAGAGACAGCACAAAAGTTGAGAAAAAACCAGATAATAATACTCAGGGAAGCCTGGAAGCGCTTCAGAAGACAGTGATGGATTCTATACAAAAGCTAACGAGGCCGGAGCCGGCATCTATGTTTCCTGGACTCAAAGATTTTAATCCGTTTATGAGAGGAGTTGATCCAGCAGCGGCAATGAGTTTAAGCGCATCGCGATTCCCTTTTATGGGGCTTGATCCGACTATGATGATGCGAAATATTGATCCAATGGGGATGCTCGGTATGTTGGGAGGCGGAAGAAGTGGTCTCGGGAAATTCGGGGACTTGAAGCTAGGAGATGATCCGAGCAAGTTGTTCGCGAATTATTACGAGAATTATTTCCGGAAGCCCGAAGTAAACGACGACGAGTCGGAAGAGAAAAATAACAATGCAGATGAGGAGGAGGATGGGGCAACACTGAAGAAGAAAGTAAAGAAATAAGATGAATAATGGTAAAGAAGCATCCACCTTAGGTGTTGGCTATGGTGTAGGTATATTGGTAGGCAGTTAGGAATTTAATTGCTCTAAGAGGCAGAATTTAAAATTCATGAGTGTTTGGGTTTTATGACTAGTAATTGATTCATGCTTGATGCATTATGGAACTTCATGTATTTCACATTGATCAAAAATATTCATATAACTTGAAGGTACGAATCGCATTGTTATTTTTTCTATGTCAGTCATATCATTTGATAAAAGTAAAGTGATATTTTCACTCTTATTCGTTGTTGGTGGGGGTTAATTTCTGTTGATATAATGTTCAAAAAAATATTGAATGACCGAATGAATGAATAAATGCACATTCAACACTTTGCCAAAAAGATGAAAACTAACTACCTATTAAAACAACCGGGTTTGCTGTTGAGGGTAACTTTTCTACACACTTCTAAAAATTAGTTTTGTAAGTTTACGGTTGAGATTTTGATATTTGAAGTCAGAAAATTCACGAAACGTTCGCCGTAGTGAGCAGGCGGAATCGCTGAAATGCCAGGACCTTGAACCACTCTTTTGAAAAGATACTCTGCTTTTTTTTTGAAACTTTATCACAATCAAGTTACATTCGTATCAAAAAATTTTATATTACTTGTATTCAGTAAGAATGTCGATTATTCCAAAGAAAAAGATCCTATCGCCTTCACAAGAAATATTTCCTCGCCGATGCATGGTATGCTGTAGTAACGTTAAGATTTTTTCCCTAGTAATTGAAATTAATTTACTCGATTGCGTGCTTCGCTTGGAACCTCTCGGGTCCTGTCTTCAATCACATTCTTTTTACCTTTAGTAGAATTGAAAAAAATTAATTAAGCAGATATATTGTTACGTTCTTCTTCTTCCTCTTCTTCGTCATTATCTGCTTTGTTGAGGTCATGAATTCCCACCAATAGACTATAGTCGATGATGTTGTTTCTGACGAAGAACTTCACATCCCTTTTAAGCTGGTCTATAAATGCCTCAGCTTGCTGTGGTGTAAAATTTATCTTTTCTTTTTTGGCTAAGAAGTCTAAATCTTTCTTAGCTGCACTCGGATCACTATGATATTTTGATAAGATATATCCCTTGGATAATAGATTATTTGAAATTACGTGTTGCTTGTTGTCCTGCCGTAAGTTGACCCCTTGAGGTCATATCTCACGTGTATTTCTTTGATTGTATTGAATACATTTCCCATCACAACGATATAAGACTCATCAGCGGGTTTATCTGTCCCTTCTTCCTGAAATCTGATTTTATGACAGCCAAAGAACCTAAGAAGGATAAGTTCATTGGAAATCGAATCTAATATCACTTGACAATCAAGCTCTGAGGATTTATATTCAAATGTAAGTAATAATCCTTTAATATTTTCATCAGGAATTTGAACTCAGTTTTTTTGATAGTTTTGATAGTATATTTGCCTACAAAAGCGAGCTTTTTAGTCTTCATGTAAAAAAATAAGAGGGCTCCTTACCATCGGCTGAATAATAAAAAAAGCTTCCACTTCTGCCAGTTGAGATCAACTCGTTTAGTCCAGCAACATTTCCATTTATCCAACTGTTTAGCATGTTTTCAGGTCCAATCGATTGCAAGTAATCCGTATTAGAAATGCCGTATAGATGTCGTATTTGATTAAAAACATGGGGAGCGTAATCATAAAAGGTACACAGGTTTAATTTTTTCGAGCCATTGCCTACATTCCTTTGAAAATCAAAATAAGCTTCAGCAATCGCAATAATAGTTACTTTGGAACCAGTTGAAAATATTGCATGAGCTTAAAATCCTTTTCTTGAATTTCGTAATCAGCAAACGATACAGTGCTCTTCACAGCCATTTGCAATCCAATCATCATATTTAATGCGAGGTTCCAGTCTTTATGTCCCAAGAAAACCATTGATTTCGATCTGCTGATATTCTGCGTTGTTTTTGATTTAATGTACTCTAACTGATCGTTATGGCTTCGTTTACTATTGTAAGTACCGGTAATTACAATTTGACTAGTTATCTTCATAAAGCTTACTTTTTATTCGTTTGCTGTGCCATTTCATCCATTATGTCGTACAGCCGCTGTGTGTCTTTAAGAACGTCATCGAGCTTATGCTGAATTTTATACAATTTTTCATGCATTGCGAAATATTCTCCAGCCTTTATTCTTATTTCTTCAGTAACATCAGACGTGTCCCTTCGATGAACTAATTTTTCATAATATTTTTCATTTATGCAACCGACTGGCAAGTTTACGCTGTAAGCTTTCATCCGTATTAACGTGATTGGTCTGCGTCTTGAGAGGACTGCCTACGCTTAGTCTCGAAGGAATAATCGCCTGCCTTGGCATCGGCTTCGAGATGTCTATCAAAGCATCATCCTCGTTTTTACGGTCATAATCATCAAGATAGACGTCTTCTTCGACCAAGGCGATTGGTTCCAATTTCACTGAGCTCATGCGATTGAAGCTTGGAAAATTTCGGGTGGGTGAATGTAATTGTAGAAATTTCACCGCGTCTGTATACGCGTTCATTTCCATCTCTGTATTTTGAACATAACTTTCAATCGTTGGCGTGCGGTTTGCGTCTTTGAACGTCGAAGGCTTCACCCCTTCTGGCTGTGAATCTATAATAAATTTTGGCTCAATGCTGTAGATCATATAAATATCATACCATGCACTCTCTTAAATGAGATTGATCTATTCTGCACCGAGGGACCTGTAGAATATAGCAATTTAGTATTTTTGAAAAAGCAAAAAGTCATACGCATATTGGTCATTTCGGTCATTATTGGATCGAGAAAAATCGTATTTTTAATATTTTCCATCTTTTTAAACGGATCCAGCGACAGTGTTTCTGCCACCGCCACTGAGAACCTCTCGCTGATGGTCGCTCTTGGACGCGGTAGCGTCTGAATCTCTTCCTTTTTTTCTTTTTCTTCTTCATCTTCGATCTCACCGACGTTAGGGTCCTCTTCTTTAGTGGCAATTTTTTGCACGAATATTAGCTTTTTCTCTAACTTCTCAATATCAAATCTCAGCTGCCTCATCTGAGGAGGCAGCTGCCAAAACGGATTCATTGAATCTTGAAACCCTCTGCTGACATAGTCGAAAATATCGAGGAGCTGAGGCTCTTTCATTACAACCTGCTGAAAATTCTGCAAATCAATCATCCCATCGCACCGGAGATCGAACTTGCGGAAAACCAATTTGACTTGATCTTTAAGCATCTCGTTATCCAAAATTTCTATGGAAGACAGTACAGTCACATTCTGCTGAAATATTGGCAAGCTTACTGATTTGATTTGCGGTGATTTGGTTCCAAGCGACAAGAATTGAGAAGATTAACTCGGAAAACTCATCAAAAGAGAACCAGCCTTTGCGCTCAACGTCTATCATGTAAAATGTCAGTTCTGTTTTTTCGTCTTGACCGCCATTGAGCAAAATATCCATGTATTTTAAGAATTCCTCAAGATCTATCTGCATAATAAGTTAGATGCAACTGCATTTGATGGTGTCTTAGAATACTTTGCCATCTCTGTTGCTGTCAATAACTTCAAAGATTCTATTGCAGAGAAAACTGCCACAGTTCAAGGAGAGGAGTCCCATACTGTTACTAAATCCCTCTCTGCTTAAATTTTTGGACCCTGGAGTGAGGAGGCTGTTGAATCTAGATAGTTGTTGGTTGAGGTTAAATTTTGATGATATGATTCACTTTTGTCGTAAGTCCAAGATTTCGTTTTCATTGAATCGTAGTTTTTGTCGCAGCCGGTGCAGCTCACTCTTACGAATGTCGCCATAAGGCCTTTTACTTTTTTTGCTGCAAGTGCAGAGCATTTATGTAATGACTCGAAAATAAATAATTTTAGATAGATAAAATAATGTAAGATTAAATGATAACACTTTTGACCAATATCAAAATTAATGAATGCGTCAGGTGCTCTGAATATGCTCGACTTGAAATTGTCGCTTTTAGATTCGGAAGTGAAGTTATATTAATCATCTCTGTACGAAAAAAAGTAACTTAGAAGAAGCAAATGTCTATTTCTTATTAACTCACATAGTTATTGCTTAGATTCTGCGTTGAGAGACCCCTATTCACCTCACAATTCATCACAATTGATGGTATCTTATCATTACTTTAGAAATTATTTGTCAATCAGATATGATGTTGATATAATAATATATAGTATCTTTAAGAACATGCGGAATTTGCGAACGTAAAGGAATTTTATGAAAATCAAAAACGATTCAAAAAAAAATTTCCCAAAATAATTTATTACGAACGATCAGTCTGCAACTGAAAATTCCTATGAAATTATTAAGCAGAGCGAGTGACCATGCTAAGTTGGCCTCTCATCGAAATTTATCCTACGAGATTTTCAGAATTGAAATCAATGAGTTTCTCTTCCTCGAGCTTTGCTCCTTGGAGCAGTTTCAATCCCTTTTTAGAAGAGAATGTGCCTAAAAGCCATAACAAGAGTAATCAATTTTTTCGCATGAACATTTATATCTTACCGGGCCAATATTGGGTCGATGAAATTTGCTTCGGTAGGAGCTGCATTTTTTTGTAAGCAGCTGCAACAAGCTCCGAGCAAAAATACGTTCTCTTTGGGTCTTCATGCTCTTGGTCGGGATCCATTGAATACTTTTTCATCAATATCTTTGGGTTAATTTTATACTTCTTGCCTATTGCATCCTAGGAAAAATCTTAGTTGCTTCAATCTGCTGAAAATTACTGTTATAAATTTTTGAAGAGCACCCAAATTCTTCGCAGTCCTTTCAACATCTAAATGCCTATACACGACCCTGGTTTCGAGATTGACTTTAACATCGAAAGCTTAGTCGACTTACTTTTCATAGAGAAGGTTCCATTTATGCTTTAAGAACGCGCTCCATTTGCATAATCCAACTCCTTGACCTCCTGTCGATTCGAATAGAATGAATTCTCCAGAGTGGTATTTTAAAATCAAAGCCACATGGTCTTAAAACATAATCTATCAACTGAAAGTTACAAATGTGGTTTTACCATATTCACTACGAGTAAAAGATCTCTGCAATTTGGCCTTTGTATTTTTCGTTCTATTGTTAAGGTGTTATTTCATTCGATTGAATTTTCTTTACTTGAAAAGCAAGAGATCTCCTGAATCCGCATGTTCTGCAAATTCGCGAAGGCTTATACTGTCAAACTATAGAGTAGAGGAGATTAGTGTGTCTGAATGAGATGCAACAAACAACCTTCCAAAACTTTGGCTGCTTGCAAAATGAAACAAGTTTATTCTTTGCACCTTTTGAGGAGTTGATATGCTGAGATATGGCTTCAATCCATTTTGTGCATTCCACACGGTTTGCGGCCTTAAACTTAAAGCTTTTTGACGCCCCATTAATCGAAATTCTAAAGGGAAATAAGCAGATAAGAGAAATCACGCTGTTTTGAGGATACTTGAATTTTGTTGTTTTTTCTCGGCTGCCAGCATGCTACAGATAATTCATTAAATAGCTGCTTAGGAAAAAGAATATTACAGTGATCGTTGCTGATACGAGATCAAAGTCGATGCATCCTTGCAGCTGGTGAATATTTTTTGCGTTGAAATACTTTAATTTCCGATTTTTTAGCTCCACCCAATATTGCTATCAAATCAATAATATAATCAATCATTCAATTCGCAAATGAAATCATGATACACTCCACAGTGGAAGCACTGGATGGTTTTTTGATAGAAACCCCACCATCATCGGACAATCTGGTTTCTGAGTCTCAACTTGAGGCTCAACTTGGGGTTCAACCTCAGTATCTATTCTTTGCTCTACTTCCTTTATTGGTATTGGATCCTCAGTTTTATTCTCAAAAGCTTCCGTAACTAAGATATCTTCCCCACTGTAAGCGTCTTAATGTGGTGATAAATTTACTTTCATTTGCTAAAATCTCAACAGAAATTTTTTTGACTGTTTGTTCCCTGACTCTCTCTCTACTTGAAGCCATCACAGCTAGTTTTGAATAGAAAGTATCATGTAGAGGCTGAGTCAATTCGTCGGGGATGTCTTGTAGATCGGCAGAATCTGTTGAACATTTGCAATCGATCGAAATATTGGGATTGTCTTTGGGATCGGTCTCAAGCGCTCCTCCTTCAGCATCTGCCACTAATTCTTCTTCTTTCCCTACCTCTTGGAGGATCTCTCTTCGGTATTCGTCAACATGAGGATCTGCCATTATCATTATCGACAAACCCCTTCGGTATTCTTTAACTGAGTCGTTACGTTCTGTCAGCAACATGATATCATGCTCAAAATTGGTTCTTATTGGGAACGAAGGACTATCTCCTTCGCTCTCAATACTGTACAGTGACCGAGGAGCATTTTCACGAGCAGGATCTATTAAATGTAAGCCTTATTTCTGAATAGTTTAATCTAAGCCCATACTTTTTGTTGATTTCTTTGAGGCTTTCATGTTCTGGTTGTGATTCTCTACAGCTTGTTGCATACGGACCTGTCAAAAGCTTCTTTGATGATTAAGTTAAAAATTAATGCGCTTTTAAAGGCTTTATCTGAAGATTCTAACTTGTAGTAAATTTATATACAGGCACAGACTTTTATCAAATTAATTTTAAGGCTTCATGCTTTACTTTTGGATTCATTGTTCCCATATTGTTAGTTTTAGAGGCAAATTTTGACAATAAAGCGGCCTAATCACTCTTGATTATATTATTGACAAAGTTCACCTTGATTTGCTTAGATCATTTGTCATATCCAGGAATCAAAGGTTCCTCTCGTTTTTGGAATAATTAGTTCTGAAAGATAAAATTCTCTTTCCAAACTGTCCAATGAAAAAATAAAAAAAGAAAGATATTTGTGCACATTATAAGTTCTGTTAATAGTTTGTTTGAGTTAGTATCCAAGGTCAGCGACCTGGTAGAGTTCATCTTTCTCAAATGAAAATTGTCTGACGGACTTGATTGCTCATTCAAAGCAGATTCTTCAAATGCAAATCAGATGTTATTCAGCAAAATAGATGAGAGTTCTAATAAGTAATTCCGGATTCAAGGCTATTTCCTCGTCATCTATGTAGTTCGGCTCGCCATTGCACACGCTGGGATTTTTTTAAGACTCACCACAGACTCCAGACTCAATACATTTTCTTATGGAAATAAAAAAACTTGCTGAGGTATCCAAGCGTAATAATTATTTTATTGGACATAAAATGCTCTCATCAAAAGGAGTCAATACGCCTATCTCAAAACAGTCTACAGGCAATCCGACGCTCACTCCGTCTCATGACGGCAAGTTTTCCACTACTACAACCCCAAACTACAATCTCAGCGTAAATCAACCGCAAGCGATGTACAGTTCTTTCTCTGGCACCGGGAAAATATCACAGCGATCAAGCAAACCAGAATACGATTCTTTCTTTAAAGTGCTGCTGATTGGCCCTGCGAACTCAGGAAAAACCTCAATTATTCGGCAATACTGCTCACAACAATTCGATGACCGCTACCAATCGACATTTGGAATGAAGAACCATTTGAAAAGCATATCTCATTCACAGGCAACAGTCAGGTTGTCAATTTGGGACACTCCAAGCGATCCACGCTTTTGTCATCAAATTGACTTTCACATCTCAAACGCCGACGCTGTGTTGTTCGTCTATGATGGGGAAGATTCCGGCTCGTTTCCAAAACTAGAAGCTCTTCTTCAAGAATATTCCAACTCAGACAATTGTAACAAGGCCTCGCTTTTCTTGATCTCAAACAAGAAGGAGAAAAGAAGTAAAGACGATCAGCAAAGCTCTCTTCTCAAAGAAACCATTCTCAAATATAATCTGCCATTCATAAACACTTCGGCTCGTAGTTCCAGGTTGATCGACGAGCTCTTTGAGCAAGTGGTAGACGCTATGCTTCAGAAGGAGAATACAAAAAATGAAGAACTTGCTCGAGAGAATGATCTTTTGTATTTAATGCGTACAGAGTTAGGAACTACTATTGAGGAAGCTCTTTCCACGCAAAAGGATCATAAAGAAAAAGATATCAAGGTGACAGAGCTGCCGGCAGAGAAAAAGAGAAAGTACATATTTACCAAGAGTTTAAACACAAGTGCAATTTCAGTCAAACTGAATTCAAAAGCTTTAAGAGATTGTTTATATCCAAAGGAATTGAAACTAGAGAAGACATCGGATCAATTCTTGAATGAGATTGTCTACGATACGCCAAGGAAGGCGTTGTCATTTGAGAACGAATCTAATGAAGAAGAGGATGACAGTATTTCAGAATTCGCTCCATTCAAAAAGCAAGTCAAAGTTTACTCGAATCCGAGCAGAGGGGCCTGTTGCTCTTCTTTCCAATGCATTATTTTCTGAAATCGCTGAAAATATTGTAGCACCAGCAGCAGCGACAATTTCATTTTTTGTAAAACTATGCAAGCAATCATTTTTTCAATTTCCGATCCCGTTTTTTTATTCAAATTTTTTTTCTCCTCCTCAAAACATCTGAAGCAGGGTTATCAATTAATTTCAGACACAAAATTGAGTGCTTTTTTCAATTTCATTTCTTGAATGCAGATAAATATTACTGCTGTAAATTGCTCTTGTTTATTGTGACAGAAATTAAAGATTAAGCACTCTTTCGAAGGAAAGAGAAAATAGAGTTGCAGAAGCTCGCTGGCATCGCGTCATGCTCCGTCCGCGATAGTTCATATTAGTAAATTTTATAAATAATGTCATTTTCCCTTCATTTTCATAAAAATTTTACAGTGAATAATTAGCCGATTTGGAGTGATTCCGTTAATAGGAGAGGTTTGCCAATTAGGTACTATTCTAGAGGGATTTTAACTCTTATGGTTTAGGTCTTGATATAAATTCAATTCAATGAATGGATCACATTATAAAGTCTGTTGATTGTAATATTTACAGGCTTGCGTTATTCTTATTTCACTCGCTCTTTGGCATTTGGTGGTGGAGCATAGCCATTATGTTGTTGTTCAGGATATTCAGATTGTTGTGCATATCCTGTCGGCTGTGGATACATCAGTGGCTGAGAATAGTCAGGTTGTGGTTGAATATATCCCGATGGCTGAGGATAGACCACTTGCTGCTGAGTTGGATAAGCAACGCCAACTGTAGGCACGGTTGTGGTTGCTGAGGTGATTTGGACATAATTGACTGTGGTGGCGGCATTGTTTGAGGCTGCAACAGCGGCCAATGCATCGAGACGGCGTTGTCTTCTTTTGTTGGCTTGGATGACGGTGACGACACAAATGATGATGAGAAGCAAGATCACTCCTCCAATGATATAACCAACAGTAGAATTAGAAGAAGGGACGTATGTGTTCAGATAGCAAGCACCGCCTTTAGCGCTCATATAGTATCCATTTTCGCAAGCTGTGCAGGATCCACCATTTTTGCAATAGCGACAGCCAGATTGTAGGCAGACATAGCAATTACCATTATAACTATAGTAGCCAGGCTCACAAACGTCGCAAGTGGAGGCTGAAGCGCAAATTCTACAATTTGAAGTGCAAGTTTGGCAGTTTCCTGTAGCGTTGTTCAGCCAATACCCCTCTTCGCAGCTATAACATTGTAAACTACCACATGAACGGCAGCCATTTTTTGGGCAGGTGCAATTGTTACTATTGTAGTTGTAAGTCCAGCCATTCTCGCATGTAAGACAAGTTCCATTGGTAGTGCAAGTAGCACAACCTGTGGGACATTTTCTTAAGCAACGTCCAGTTGATGAATCAAGCTGCCAGAATGACTTGCAAGTAGTGCAATCACCATTACTGTTGCAGTTTAAGCAATTAGGATCCCGGCATGGAACACATCTGGCCTCGGAGTAAGAAGCATAGTATCCTGCATTACTCGGGCAAGAAGAGCTGCAAAGACCAGTATGAGGCTGGTAATATTGACCAGTATAACAAGGGTTACAATTTCCCGATCCTTCAATGCAGTTGTAAAAGCAGGAAGTCGAGCATGATTTACAAGTTTGATCATTGAAATCGATGTAATTGTTCGAATTCGAGCAAGTAAATCCGCAGGAATAGCTTGTCTTGCGATAATATCCAGGAGTGCAAGTAGTGCAAGAGGAAGTTGATGATGAAGTGCAGGTGCCACATGAGGAGTCGCAAAACTCACACGAAGAGCCATTGTAGAATTGATACTTGCTACAAGTTTGAGAGACTGTAGGATAGATCAATACAAGAATGATTGCTGCAAAAATAAGCAAGTTATTCTTCGAAGACATTCTTTCAATAGACTTCTGACTCACGAGTTTATTTAATTTATAACACTACTTTAAGATTTCAAATTTATTCAATTTACTTGCTAAAGTACTCTCGTGAACTCAAATCTTGAGTTTATTAAGTACAATACAGCCCGATCAATTGAAAAATCTTGTTGCTACATAGTCCTAAAATCTTCTCAGTTATTGCAAGTTTTGTCACCTTGTATATCCACAGATGTCTGCTATTTCTCATCAGATATTTCTGAAATTTAATTCAATGACTCCAAAGTTTAGCTGTCTTTCCTTCTCTTTTTTTTTTTGGATGCAAAGTCTACAGAGTTAGATAACCAATCCAAAAAAAGCTGACTTTTCGTTAAATAGACCACCAAACGATGTTATTCAGATGCTCCGAAATTTGACGCAAGGATATGAAAAAGTTGGAGTAAAGTCACAAATTTTTTAATAATTAGAAAAATGGCAAGATAACATAGATCGCGAATAAGCTGCCCAAAAAAAAAAATAAAAATAGCACGCTCGGTAACTTTATACAGCTTAAAGCAAGAGAAGGGTAATTTTAATTCTAAATTTGTTTCAGCTACAGATACTAATGATGAGCGATTAAAAAAAATGTTCAATACACAAGAGAATGGGAAATGTTTTTAAGAAACGAATTGTATCTACTTCTTTATGAGAGGAATATAACTTCCACTCAGCTATAAGAGAAGAAATTCAAGCTTTTAGAATCTGTTTTGTGAGAAAATTCAATTATATGAAGGGATAAAGCATGAGGGCAATTCAATTTAATTCATTTATCTCTTATACAATATGGAATACGTTGTTTCTATCAATTAAGGCTTGCGTTACCTCAGTTCACAGTGTGATAGGTGTTTAAGGATGGTGAACATATTCGTGGTGATGCTGTTGAGGATATCCGGTTGGTTGAGCATACATCATTTGATGTGTATAATCAGGTTGCGCTTGAACATATCCAGTTGGTTGAGGATATGCCACTTGCTGCTGAGTTGGATAAACAACAGCTGTGGTTGTTGCTGTTGTGTATGCCACATAATTGACGGTGGAGTCATTATTTGCAGTTGCAGCAGCCAATGCTGCAAAACGATGTTTCCTTCTTTTGTTGGCTTGGACGATGCCGACGATAATGATGATGATAAACAAGGCTATTCCTCCAAGGATATAGCCAGTAGGAGAAGTATACGTGTTCAAATAGCAGGTACCACCAGAAGAACTCATGTAATATCCGTTTTCGCACGCGGTACAAGATAAACTACTGGAACAGTAGCGACAGCCTGTTGGACAACTGTAGCAATACCCAGAAGCCGAGAGGTAGGATCCGGGTTCACAAATGCTGCAAGTGCTTGCTGAAGTGCAAACCCGGCAATTCGAAGTACAGTTGTAGCAATTTCCTGTGGCTTTGTTTAGCCACGTACCTTCTTGGCAAGTGCCACATTGAGTAGCACCACATTCACGGCATCCCGTAAATGGGCAAGTGCAAGTTTTGCTGTTGTTGTTGAAGGTCCACCTAAACTCGCATGAATAGCAAGTTCCATTAGGGAAGCATTCGGCGCAGCCTGTTGGACACCTTCTCGTGCAGCGTCCAATGTATGAATCGAGGTGCCAGAATGACTTGCAAGTGAGGCAATCACCACTGCTACTGCAAGATAAGCAGTTAGGATCTCGGCATGGAACACATCTCCTTTCAAGAGAAGAAGCATAATATCCGGCGAGACTGGGGCAAGAGGAGTTGCAATAATCATTGTGAGGTTGGTAATATTGAAGAGAACCGCACTTGTTGCAGTTACTTTCTGCTTCAATGCAATATAAGCAGGAGCTTGAGCATGTTTTGCAGGTCTGTGACCTGAAATCAACGTAACTGAAGTAAAGGGATGAACTTGAGCAGGTAAATCCGCAGGAAGAGCTATTCTTGCTATAGTACCCAGAAGCACAAGTGGTGCAAGAGGTGGATAACTCTGAAGTGCAGGTGTCACATGAGGAATCGCAAAACTCACACGACGAGCCATTGTAAAATTGATACTTGCCACAGGTTTGAGAGACTGCAGGAGAGATCAATACAAGGATGGTTGCTGCGAAGATAAACAAGTTTTTCTTATAAGTCATTCTTCCAGACGTCGACTAAATCTCGAGTTTAATTAATTATGAAATACTCTTTACATTTGCAAATTTATAAGAGTTTATTCCTGAACCGAACTTCAATAAACAGTTATCTTGAGTTTATTAAGAACTATGGAGTTTATTAAGAACTATGAAGTTCATCACTTTAATAGAATCCCTCTTTTTCGTTCACTATTACCACTTGCGACATTTAATCGTAATTTTAAAGCTACCTTATCGAAATAGATGCAATCCGGGAGATTTAGTAGAGGGTGTAGAAGCGAGTGGAGAGGTGACTCAAATTGGGCTTCAACAATAGTAACTTTGCTAAAATTATGTACAAACATTTGTCGAATGTCTGATAAGATAGAAAAGTTTGGTGATCATAGAAAGTCGCTAGCTATATCTCATCTGTTGCCTTCACTACAAAACTCAGGGTCAAAAAGCTCGAATTTGCTATTTTTCAATGATTTCAAAGGAGTATAAGGATGGAGTATCTCAGTCTAAGCAATGGTGCTTAGAGACAGTGAGTCATAGGAAGAAGGCGTCCTCTCCAAGAACCAATAAACAACAATCAGCTGGATATTATCTTCAGAACCCAAATTTAGCTTTTTGGCAAATTCTTTAAACGAAAAAAAATTAAATGTATTACTACTTTAATCCTAAAAAAGGCGCTTTATTAGCAAGAGTGAGTAATGAGCTATCAGACTTAGAGGATCTGAATCTCGCTAATATCGGCTTCCTTCTTGAATTTGGGTGCGAAAATTATGATATTGAAATTTTTTCGTCCTCCAATAATTGCAGGGAAGAAGGAAATTGAGGCCTTGATCAAGTATGATTTGCAGTATGTGAGATATTCTCTAATGCTGTGTTCTATTGGTCTCCGGTGGTAGAGATGCCTAATAGACAGCAGTAGCAATACCCGCCTACGTTATAATAGTAATATTCATAAATGCTGCAAAATGAAAGTTGAAGCGCTAATTTGGCAATTTGAAGTACAGAAGTTTCTTGTGGCACTAATTAGCCATTGCTTTCTTGTCAGCTGTAGCATTGATATATATATATCAAATTGACGGTGGCCTATTTTTAGGAGAGCGCAAATGCTCTTATCCTGGAAATTCGCATTCGTTCCGAAGGAAGATCGAGTATGAGTCATCAGAGAAGCAGATTGAGTGCGGCACAGAACACCCTGGATGGTGACAAATCCATTTTGGAACTTTATTGAAAGATTTTCTAATAGAGAGTCATACACTTTTCACGGTAAATGTTTGATAAATTTTATTTATTTCTTTTGGTATCTATTTTGCTTATGTGACACTGAATAAAAAGTGGGATGGCTGTCACAATCGTTATTGAAAATCTCACCATTGTGAGAAAAATTGACTATTTTATAGGCGCAGGCTGATCAATTCCTCTGATTTTGAGGTTTTATTGGAATGAAATTATGAGTCAGCTTCAAATTTCCATAGAATGCAGTGAAATTACTCATTAAATAAGGGGAAAGAGGACTTGCGAGAGGATTTTTCGTCGAATCCTCTGGGAAATGCTATTGGAATGCAAGAAAAAACTCCAGTCTGTCTTTCACCCATCCAAAATTCCAGTTATCTACTTGCTTCCTAGCTTACAACTCTCAGCGGCGCTTTAGATCAATAAATTGCCAATTGAACAAGCAGCCAAACAACCATTCTTCACAAATCCTATTTTGGATTGTTATAAATGAGACCTCTCCAGAGTAAACTTGGCGGATCATCATGCTGCTTTCTCGGCGGTAGAAACCTTAGGAAAAAAACTCCTAGGATTAAGAGTTGGGAATCTGAAAAATTTTTTCCAGGTATTGCTCGTTATTTCATCATCTTTCTTCCGCTGCGGGCTGATAGTTAATAAAATAACCTTGACCGCTCATTATTTCATCGTGTATTCTCTATTGCTATCTACGCTAAAATCATCAGTGATTTATTAATTTTTTAGTAAATGAATCGAAACTTTTGTTTTCCATTTCAAAATTTGCATATTTAGATAATTAAGCAAAAAAGAAATCTGACTTTTGTTAATAGGCCACCAAATGATTGTAGTCAGATGTTCTGAAATTTGACGCAAGGATATGAAAAAGTTGGATTAAAGTCACAAATTTTATAATAGTTAGAAAAATGGCAAGAATAACGTAGATATCGCGAATAAGCCCCAATAAATCTTGTACACTTTCTTCGGCTTCTTTCTAAAGCTTGGGAAGGTAAATTTTGTTCTAAATTTGTTTCATACTGATGAGCGATTAAAAAGAAAATGTTCAATAGACAAGAGGAGGGGAAATGCTTTTGAGAAACTAACTGTATCTATTTTTTGATGAGAGGAATATAACTGTCATTCAGCTATAAGAGCAGAAATTTAAGCTTTTAGAATCTTGTTTGCGAGAATTCAATTCTATGAAGGGATAAGAAATGAGGGCAATTCAATTTAATACATTTATCTTTTATATAATATGCAATCTGTTTCTATCAATTAAGACTTGCGTTACCCTCAGTTCACTTGTGTGATAGGTGTTTAATGATGGTGAACATAATCGTGGTGCTGATGTTGTTGAGGATGTCCGGTTGGTTGAGTATACATCGTTTGATGAGTATAATCAGGTTGCGCTTGAACATATCCAGTCGGCTGAGGATACGCCACTTGCTGCTGAGTTGGATAAACAACAGCTGTGGTTGTTGCTGTTGTGTATGCCACATAATTGACGGTGGAGTCATTGTTTGCGGCTGCAGTACCAGCCAATGCTGCAAGACGATGTTTCCTTCTTTTGATGGCTTGGGCGATGGCGACGATAATGATGATGATAAACAAGGCTATTCCTCCAATGATATAGCCAGTAGGAGAGGTATAAGTAGGGACGTACGTGTTCAAATAGCAAGTACCTCCAGTAGCACTCATGTAATAACCGTTTTCGCACGCGGTACAAGATAAACCTCTGGTGCAGTAGCGACAGCCTGTTGGACAACTGGAGCAATACCCAGAAGCCGAGAGGTAGTATCCAGGTTCACAAATGCTGCAAGTGGTTGCTGAAGCGCAAACACGGCAGTTCGAAGTACAGTTTTGACAGTTTCCTGAGCCGTTGTTTAGCCACATACCTTCTTGGCAGGTGTTACATTGAGAAGTACCACATTGACGGCATCCTGTTTTTGGGCAATAGCAAGAGTTGTTGTAGGAGCTGTAAGTCCAGCCATACTCGCATGAAAGGCAAGTTCCATTGGCAGTGCAACTGGTGCAGCCTGTTGGACATCTTCTTATGCAACGTCCAGTAAATACATCGCGTTGCCAGAATGACTTGCATTTGATGCAATCACCATTGCCAGTGCAAGTTAAGCAGTTAGGATCACGGCATGGGACACATCTCCTTTCAGAATCAGAATCAAGGTATCCGGCGTTAGCGGGGCAAGTTGAGTTGCAATACCCGTTATGAGGTTGGTAATATTGATCAGAATTGCATTTGTTGCAGTTACTTTCTGCTTCAATGCAATACGGGCAGGAGCTTGAACATGCTTTGCAGGTCTGTGACCTGAAATCAACGTAACTGAAGGAAAGGGATCCACTTGAGCAGGTAAATCTGCAAGAAGAGCTATTCTTGTAAAAGTACCCAGGAGTGCAAGTGGTGCAAGAGGAGAATGACGATGAAGTACAGGTGTCACATGAGGAATCGCAAAACTCACACGATGAGCCATCGTAGAATTGATACTTGGGGCAGGTTTGAGAGACTGCAGGAGAGATCAATACAAGGATGGTTGCTGCGAAGATAAACAAGTTTTTCTTATAAGTCATTCTTCCAGACGTCGACTAAATCTCGAGTTTAATTAATTATGAAATACTCTTTACATTTCAAATTTATAAGAGTTTATTCCTGAACCGAACTTCAATAAACAGTTATCTTGAGTTTATTAAGAACTATAGAGTTGATTAGGAACTATAGAGTTGATTAAGAACTATGGGGTTTATTAAGAGCTATGAAGTTCATCGCGTTAATAGAATCCTCATTTTCGTTCACTATTACCACTTGCGACAATTACTCGCGTTGTTGAAGTTACCTTATCGAAATAGATGCTATTCAGGAGATTTAGTAGAGGGTGTAGAAGCTAAGTGAAAGGGTGTTCCAAATTGACCTTCAGCAATAGTAACTTCGCGAAAATGATGTACAAGCATTTGTTGAATGGCTAATAAGATGAAAAGTCTGGTGAACATAGAAAGTCGCTAGTTATATCTCATCTGTTGCCTTCACTATAAAACTCAGAGTCAAAAAGATGGAATTTGCTATTTTTCAATGATTTCAAAGGAGTATAAGGGTGGAGCATCTTAATCTAAGCAGCAATGCTTAGAGACAGTGAACTCTAGGACGAAGGTGTCCTCTCCAAAATAAGAAGGAGCCATCAGCTGGACCTTTTCTGCAGAACCCAAATTTAGCTTTTCAGCAATTTCTCTGAACTAAAAAAAATTAAATGTATTACTACTTTAATCCTAAGGCGCTTTATTAGCAAGAGTGAGTAATGAGCTATCAGACTTAGAGGATCTGAATCTCGCTAATATCGGCTTCCTTCTTGAATTTGGGTGCGAAAATTATGATATTGAAATTTTTTCGTCCTCCAATAATTGCAGGGAAGAAGGAAATTGAGGCCTTGATCAAGTATGATTTGCAGTATGTGAGATATTCTCTAATACTGTGTTCTCTTGGTTTCTGGTGGTAGAGATGCCTAATGGACAGCTGTAGTAATACTCACGTATGTTATAGTAGTAATATTCATAAATGCTGCAAATGAAAGTTGAAGCGCTAATTTGGCAATTTGAAGTACAGAAGTTTCTTGTGGTACTAATCAGCCATTGCTTTCTTGTCAGCTGTAGCATTGATATATATATATCAAATTGACGGCAGCCTGTTTTTAGGAGAGCGCAAATGCTCTTAGAGACAGTTAAATTCAAAAATGCACTCTATCAAAACGTAAATTTAAGAGAATAACAGAAAGTAGTTTAGAGCTCTTGTTAAATGCAAAATTTGTTCCTCTAATCCCATTTTTGTTAACCTCACCATTGCTCACTTTTTTGTTACCCTCATTATCACTCATTTTTCATCTCGCAAAATCACTATCACCTTTAGTATTCTTTATTATGTGCTTTCACTGCTCGTTGTTGAGTATGCTGTAACTAAAAACATTTGTTCTGAATTTATCCTGGAAAGTCGCATTCATTCCGAAGGAAGATTGAGTATGAATCATCAGAGAAGCAGATTGAATGCGGCTCAGAACGCCCTGGACGGTGATAAATCCATTTTTTTTATCTCTATCAGTATCTATTTTGCTTATGTGACACCGAATAAAAAGGTGAGATGGGTCTCACAATCGTTATTAGAAATCTCACTATTGTGAAGAAAATTAACTAATGTCTAAGCGAGCTGACCACTGCTTTTGTTTTCCCTCTGGTTTTGAGGTTTTATTGAGATGAGATTGTGGAGCCAGCTGCAAATTTACAAGAATGCAGTGAGAATTACTCATTGAATAAGAGTAAAGATGACTTATGAAAAAGATTTTTCGTCGAATCTTCTAGACGCCATGGAGTTAGAATGCAAGAAGAAACTCCAGCCTGTTTTTGGCCCATCCAAAATTGCAGTTACAATTCTCAAAGGCGCTATGGATCAATAAATTGCCAATCGAGCAAGCAGCCAAACATTCATCACAAATTCTGTTTTGAATTGTTATAAGTGAGATCTCTCCAGAGTTAAACTGGGCGTATTATCATGCTGCTTAAACCCTAGAGAAACAACACTGTACTCCTTGAGCTGTCTAACCGACAAGAAATGTTGACGAAGGCTGGAACAAGTTGTCTACGAGACTTCCAGCTCCAATGAGACAGCCGACCAAGAAATTAAAGATATCTAACACGATGATGATGATATAAAAAAAAGAGCATTTTATTTTACCACGTTGTTGAATTCAGAAATGAATCGCATTGAGCGTTGCTTTCGATGGTATGAATAATTTTGCCTATTTTGATTAAAGGCCATTTAAATTGGAGTTTGATTTTACAATGTGATGCTATCTCGTGCGTAATCCGTATTTTTGATTAAAAAAGATTCTGATTTTACTGCATTGGTCATTATTTTTTTTCTAAAGTTCGATGCTGGGTGTAATCATGCTATATAATTGCATTGGAATTAATTGATAATAATTTCATCAAATCTTTGAATTACAAGTCAAAGAAAGCCTTACTGAGTGTATGTGGCTCTCAGGTCTTACTCTCCTAACTTCTCCCTTGAGGTCATTTATCGAGGAATGCATGATTGGAAAAGAGCTCAACGCTGTGAGTCGTTGCAGATTCCAATGATGGCTTCTTACAGCAGCCCTTCCATGCTCACTCTGATAGTAATATTAGGGTCAACTCTGGCTTCGATTCTACTCTTGAATAAATACTCTGGGATGAGTAGCGTCTTTCGGCCGGGATTAGAGCAAGATCATTTCGAAACAATGATGTCGTGCATTTTCTGGTGGCAATTGACCTATATCTTCACCATCCTTTCTTGGAAGACTACCGAAAACATCAACGTCCACTTTCTCGTCTTTCTTCTGCATAAGTTGGTGGGGTGGGCAGTCAACATTGTATATACTTTCTATTCGGCTTTCGGTAAGCATAGAGGACTACCACTGTACTTATATTTGAAAATTCGTGATCGGAAACGATGGCTTGCCATTGCAGATGTAATGGTGTTTTCTATCATTCTCTCTATTCTAAGGTTTCTGGGTTCCGATCTGCGAAACATTGCGTTTTTTCATGCGCATTTTGCATTGATTGTGGACATCTTCAACTTCTGGTCCTCGCTGCGCTTCTTTTTGAAGACTTCACGGGATGGGTTGGGAATCGCCTGTTTGGTGATTTTCGGAGGCCATATGGTATCCAATCTAGGTTCTCTGGGTCGTTGCATGTTAGGGATAGATGTCACCTGGCCAAGTTTCACTAACTTGATAACTGTACTACAATTCATCGCATCGACTATTGCTCTGTCCCTGTTGGTAAAATTTAAGATAAGATCACTCGTTGAAATCTTATTGTTTCAATTCTACCGTATAAAGACTTTTCAACGCTCTTTGAAATCTCTCTGCACCCTACCTCCAGAAAAGATTGATACAGTCCTACATGCTGATAACATCTTTGACCAAAATTGGGCCAATGAAGATGAACTCATTAAGAAAATGGGAAAAGATTACTACAAAGAGATTCAGAAAAAACTAGGTGATTACTATTACGTCCTCAATTATCTATGTGCTTTAGGAGAATTCGAAAAAATGTAGCTTCCTCCTGCCATAGATCGCTCGCAAGGTGTCATTGCGAATCAATTACTCTTCGAACAAAAGATGTTCCACGATCTCGGCATAAATTACCTCAGAGAAGTCTTAGACATCGGCTGCGGGAGAGGACGGGTCGCTTGCTATGCTGCTTCATCGAGGGAAGCAAAAGTGAAAGGAATGGATCTCGATCCAGACCAACTAGCCAGCGCCAACCGCTTTGCTCAAGGATATGGGCTTTCCTGGAAAACTCAATTTAAACAAGGTGATATGAACTCGCTTCCTCTTCTTTTTAAGGATAACTCCTTCACTTCCGCCTACTATATCCAAGCTTTAAACTATTCCAAAGACTTGGGCAGGATGTTTAAGGACATCCACCGAATTCTGAAGCCTGGAGGAAAAATAGCCAGCCTCTGTTGGGTCACTTTAGACAAATATGATCCTTAAAATCCTGAGCTTGCCTCATCAATAAGGCGGATTAAGTCGTTCCTCGGAGCCATCAGTATTCCTTCAGTGAATGACTACGTTAAGGCAATTCAAGACGCTGGTTTTGAGGGACTCATTAATAAGAATGCCAGTGATGGTGGATATCTGTGCCCTATTATTGAGAAAGCTGATAAATTCTTCACTCTGGTTCTGATACTGATTAAGGTGGCTGTGAAATTGAGGATCTTACCTGGGCACTTCATTCCTCTCTTCAACCGGTTGAATGCGCAGCGGCATACGTTAGTGGGAATCGATCAGATGGGATTAACCACTGCTTGGTACTTGGTTGCTCGAAAGAAGAAGGAGGAAATTAGTGGCACAAAGGAAAAAATTAGCAAACTCAAAGGAAAGTAATGACCTTTTGGAAATTAGTGACATTGAGGATGATTAGGTTAAGGTCATTATGCTGAATTCTTCATGTATTTAAGTCAGAATTTAGAGATTTGATGCTACTCAACATGGTGTTTTGCTACATATTGAAATGGCCCAAAATTTGGAAGTAAGTCTCTTTCTGTTACGCTTTAAATATCCAAAAAAAAAAATTCTAGCTGTCAATAAACTTATGATGAAGCGCGACCATCATTCTATTCTCGACAATAAATTGAAAGCTTTGGATTTTTGACAGCGAATATGATCAACGGAGGCCATCATCACTCTTTCTAGGATAAAAAGTTGAGAATCCTGAAAAAAATTTCCAGGTATTACTCGTTATTTCATCATCTTTTCTTCGCTGCTGGCTAATATTTAAATAACCCTGACCTTTAGGTTTTTTTTTTGTTTTTTTTTTGATGCAAAATCTCATAATTAGCAGTAAAAAAAAAACTCTTTCAATAGACAGCCGGCTGAGGAAAATGATTTTGAGAAATGAACTGTGTCTTGTATTTTTATTAGAGGAATTTAACATTGGCTCGATTATAAGAGAAGACATTCAAGCCTAAAGTTGTTTGATGTTGTAGGTTTTACTCGATGAAGGGATGAGGACAAGCAACAATTAAATTTTTTTCATATATATATCATATAAGGAATCTGAAGTTTCTACAATTAAAGGCTTGCGTTATCCTCAGTTTACTGGGTGATAGGTGTTTGATGGTGGAACATAACCATGGGGGTGTTGTTGTTGAGGATATCCGGTTGGTTGAGGATACATCATTTGCTGAGAATAATCAGGTTGCGCTTGAACATACCCAGTTGGTTGAGGATAAACCATTTGCGGTTGGGATGGATAAACAACAGGTGAGGTTGTTGTTGTTGCTGTTGTGTATGCCACATAATTGACTGTAGTAGCGGCATTGTTTGCGGCTGCGGCAGCAGCCATTGCTGCAAGACGATGTTGTCTTCTCTTATTGGCTTGGGCAATGGAGATGATAATAATGATGATAAGCAAGACCACTCCTCCAATGATATAGCCAGCAGGAGAGCTATAAGAAGGTGTAGGGACAACCGTGTTCATCCAGCAAGTACCACCATAGGAGCTCATGTAATATCCGTTTTCGCAGGCAGTACAAGTTGCACTACTGGAACAGTAGCGACAGCCTGTTGGACAACTGTAGCAATACCCAGAAGACGAGAGGTAGTACCCGGGTTCACAAATATTGCAAGTGGTTGCTGAAGCGCAAACACGGCAATTCGAAGTACAGTTTTGGCAGTTTCCTGTGACAGTACTTAGCCAATTGCCCTCTTGGCAACTGTAACATTGAGAAGTACCACATTGACGGCAGCCAGTCTTTGGGCAATAACAAGAGTTGTTGTAGGAGCTGTAAGTCCAGCCATACTCGCATGAAAGGCAAGTTCCATTGGTGGTGCAAGTAGCGCAACCTGTTGGACATCTTCTCATGCAGCGTCCAGTGGGTGAATCGAGTTGCCAGAATGACTTGCATTTGAGGCAATCACCATTGCTACTGCAGGATAAGCAGTTAGGATCACGGCATGGAACACATCTCCTTTCAAGAGAGTAAGCATAGTATCCGGCGTTCGCGGGGCAAGTGGAGTTACAATACCCGTTATGAGGTTGGTAATATTGACCAGAATAACAATTGTTGCAGTTGTTTGATGCTTCAATGCAATATAAGCAGGAGCCGCCGCAAGTTTTGCAGGTTTGATAGTTGAAATCAATGTAACTGTAAGAATTCAAACAGGTAAATCCGCATGAATAGCTGTTTTGGCTATAGTAGCCTGCACTACAAGTAGTGCAAGATTGGGTTGATGATGAAGTGCAAGTTGCACATGTGGCATCGCAAAATGCGCACCCAGAACCATTGTAGAATTGATAACTAGGGCAGGTTTGAGAGACTGCAGGAGAGATCAAAGCTAGGATGACTGCTGCAATGATAAGCAAGCTTTTCTTATAAGTCATGCTCCCAGATGCTGACTAAATCCCGAGTTTATTTAATTTATAAAACAATTTACGACTTCAAATTTATTGGACTTTATTCCTGAACAGAACTTCAAGGAACAGAAACCCTGAGTTTATTAAGAACGATATTGTTCGATTCATGAAAAACACTAATTGTCGATTTTCCGATGCACACATTGCGTTTGAAAGACTCAGGTCTCTATATCTTAATATCCAAATTGGTGAATAGTTATAAGGCAAGGAAAAGACATTTTTTTCTCAGAAGAATATAGAACTTCCATGTCGGAGAACAGACCTAAAGTTTTAGGTTTTTTTGTAACAAATCGAGATCATAAATCGATAAAAAAAGGAAACCATTCGTATCATATTTATTTCAGTGTTGCTAACCCTGTTATTTTAATATATTCGTGAATGAGAGGCTTAAAAATAATGATGCTCTCAGTTCACTGAATTATAGATGTTTGATGGTGGAACATAACCACCATCTTGTTGAATGTGTGCCACATAATTGGGCGTAGCGGTATCGCTTGCTGCAAGTTTTCTTCTCCTGTTGACTAGGACGTAGAAGACAATGATGATGATAATCAAGAGTATTCCTCCAATGATATAGCCGAGAACAGAACCAGAAGTTGAAGGGGAGGCCGTGTTCTTATAGCAAGTACCACCAGCGGTGCTCATGTGATATCCATTTTCGCAGGCTGTGCATCTGGAACCACCAGTACAGTAGCGACAGCCTTGTGGACATCTGTTGCAATTTCCACCCGAGTTGTAGAACCCAGGTTCACAGAAGATGCAGGTGGTTGATGAGTCGCAAATTCTGCAATTCACAGTACAGGAGCAACTTCCCGTGGCAAGTTCAAGCCAATTGCCTTCTTGGCAGTCGAAACATTTATCCTGACCACATCCTCGGCAGCCTTCTTTTGGACAGGTGCAACTGTTGTTGTTGGAGCTGTAAGTCCAGCCAGACTCGCATGCAAGGCAATTTCCATTGGCCGTACAAGCGGAGCAGCCTAAGGGACATCCTCTTGTGCATCGTCCAGTAGATGAATCTAGATTCCAGAATGACTTGCAATTGATGCAATTACCCATGCTATCGCATCGTAAGCAGTTAAGATCACGGCATGGAATACATCTTCTTTCAGCAGTGGATTCATAGTATCCTACATTCGAAGGACAATAGGGACCACAAGTCCCATTATGAGGTAGGTAAAATTGATCAGAAGTGCAATTGTTGCAGTTGTTAGCTGCTTCAATGCAATATGAGCAGGACCTCGAACATGAGTTGCAGGTCTGATAATTGAAGTCAATGTAATTTTTCGGACTCGAGCAGGTAAATCCACAGGAACGACCCATGATCTGGTATCCAGGAGTGCAAGTTGTGCAAGCAATTTTTGAAGTACAAGTATCGCATGTAGAGTCGCAAAACTGACATGCAGAGCCGTTGTAGAATTGATACTTGCTGCAGGTTTGAGAGACTGCAGGACAGATCAATACAAGGATGACTGCTGTAAAGATTAGCAAGTTTTTCATATAGGCCATGCTTTTAATCCACTTCAATCGGCCTCTGACTCCCGAGTTTATTTAATTTATAAAGTACTTTACGATAAAATCAAATTTATTAGACTTAATCAAATTATTAGGCTTTATTTTGAATATAACTTTCAGAAACAGAAACCTTGAGTTTAATAAGAACATTATTTTAGATTTTATTTTTTTCTCATAGGAATATTAAACATGTAAAGAACAAGCCTCAAGTTTTTTTTGTGTTCATATAGTTTAGCAATAAGAGATGGATAATGAAAGCAAATAATTCGTCACTTTGTGATTCTGATATTTTTAATACTTGAGAGGCTTGCTAAACATGCCGGAGCTATCATTGTACTGGATGATAGGTGTTTGATGGTGGAACATAACCAACATGTTGTTGTTGAAGAGAGTATCCAGATTGCTGTGGATATCCAGTTGGTTGCGGATACATCATTGGCTGAGAATAATCAGGTTGTGCTTGAACATATCCTGTTGGTTGAGGATAATTCATTTGCGGTTGGGATGGATAAACAACAGGTGAGGTTGTTGTTGCTGTTGTGTATGCCACATAATTGACTGTAGTAGCGGCATTGTTTGCGGCTGCGGCAGCGGCCATTGCTGCAAGACGGTGTTGCCTTCTCTTGTTGGCTTGGGCAATGGAGATGATAATAATGATGATAAGCAATACTACTCCTCCAATGATATAGCCAACAGGAGAGCTATAAGTGTACGTGACCAAAAAGCATGAACCACCAGAGGAACTCATGTAATATCCATTTTCGCAGGCGGTGCAAGTTAAACTGCTGGTGCAGTAGCGACAGCCTGTTGGACAACTGTAGCAATTTCCTGACGCCGAAGCGTAGTATCCAGGTTCACAGATGCTGCAAGAGGAGGCTGATGCGCAAATTCTGCAATTTGAGGTGCAGGTTTGACAGTTTCCTGTGGAGGGGCTGAGCCAATAGCCCTCTTGGCAACTGTAACATTGAG
>ENA-UOUE01000117-UOUE01000117.1-compost-metagenome-genome-assembly--contig:-NODE-117-length-60446-cov-9.024615_pt1 | contig 60446 bp, 36 predicted proteins | sample MGYA00238146_ERZ747223 | MGnify/ENA primary metagenome ERZ747223 (study PRJEB28781, sample SAMN06268865) | compost metagenome | isolation source: single cell | place: USA: California, Emeryville, Joint... | reverse complement strand
CCAATCGTGGGAGGAACCTCCGATAAGAAGTGGCCAAGGTTCAAAACGTATATCACAAAGACTTTATCGACAAAGCGTTGTCCTCATTGTCAAACGTATATAACTAAGGCTGGAGGATGTGATATAGTCACTTGCACTGCTTGTCGTAAGGCGTTCGCATGGGGAAGTGTATTCCACCCGCAACTATTTGTCCTCTTTCTGTTTATATTTATTCCAGCGTTTATTGTGATTTGCTGTTTCTATCAACAGATGACTGATCGTGCTGAAAATGACAAAGGGATGAAAGCAGGTATTTGGATCATTCAAATTCTGTTGTTCCATACGTTTGCTTACATACTCATACGATTTATCAAAGTAATTAAACGTGTGCTGGATAAAAAGATCAAATTTTTGCTCTTGTACATTGTGGTGTTCATTTTGATTCTTGCAGTTCCAATCGCCTGCTTAATTGGCTTGAATAAACTGCTGCCTCTCTACTATAACTACTGGCTACAAATTGTCGGCTATGACTTGGGAATTATTGGTCTAGTGTTCGCACTGGCCTTCATTTATCTAGTGGTTAAGGCTAATGTCGGCATTCTTAAAGAAAAGCGACAACGCAAAAAATTAGCAGCCAAACTCAGGAACAATGTCAAGGAGCAAATTCAACAGAACAACAATGAAAAAGCAATAGAAAACAAGAAAGATCTCGAAGTTCAAAGAAATGGCCTTCCTACCCAACAATAACTACCAGCAATTGCTAACTAATTCAACATTAATTATAATGTAGCGCCCTCTTTGCGTTATTTTATTGTTTATAAATTCTATCTACCCTCACTAATCAGCATGAATGAAAAAATCTATTGAAGGTTTCATGAAAACAAAATCTGTTCAAGAATCTAAACACGGAGTCCATACAGCTCCCAATTTTAGGACAACACACATTCACTACAGGATTGAAGAGTTGCCTTGATCCTGTGGGAAGAAAGTTTATAAACATTTTTCCAGCAACGATTCATTAATGTTGTTTTTCGGCAAACAAAGAAAGAAAATGAAGATTTTTGAACATTAGTTAGCATAAAACGGTTCATCAATTCTCTTGTAAGTGAAAGATCCCTCTTTGCTCCAGTTCGAATTGATTCACAACTTTAGAAGTTGATAGCATGATATTATTAAAAGTGAAACTTGTTTTCCTGCAGGATTAGATAAGTATCAAATTTCTTTCTATTAATAAATAGTTTCGCTATATATATATCAGGATTTATTTCCATTTATAAATAATTTCTCCTCAATTATCAAAATTTTCTCATGGAAAGCTGCCTCATCTGTTTCGAAGAAAAACCACTCATTCTCCCTCATGGCAAATGCAAATTCTGTGCTGAATGTACATTCAATTGGCTAACAACTCTTGCGAGTCACTATATTGCCAATATTGAGAGCAAGGTGACCTGCCCAACTCAAACAAGCCCAGGAGGACAGCAAACAATGAAGATGCTATCCACGAATCTTCCATCCACCTACAAAACTCAGTTGAATGATATCTTTTTTTAGAAATTACTTGATGAAAAAATCAGATATACTTCATTGCTCTAACCCGTCATGCGATTATGCTGGTATGATAAGCGCCTCCCATTTCGGATGTCGAGTTCCCTTTCATTGTGAAAGCTGCGGTCGAGATTGGATTCACCCAATCATAGGAGGAACTTCAGATAGCCAGTGGCAGAGGCTCAGAACTTATATCACGAAGTTGTTTTCAACAAAGCGTTGTCCTCATTGTCAAACGTATATAACTAAGACTGGAGGGTGTAATAGGGTCCCTTGCACTGCTTGCGGCAAGAAGTTTTATGGGGAAGTGTATTGCGACTAGAAACGTTTATGCTCTTTCTCCTCATATTTCTTCCTTCATTTATTGTGGTTTGCTGTTTCTATCAAAAGATGCTTGACCGTGCTGAAACTGACACGGGGATGCAAGTAGGACTTTGGATTATTCATATTCTGTTGGAGTATTCTTTCGTTTATTTGATCTACCGCTGGGTTATGATCATGAAGGGGACTGCTGACAAAAATATCAAATCCCCTTTCCTGTGTGTTTTGGGTTTTTCACTGATGATCTTGATACCTCCCGGTTGTTTAGTTGGTTTGTATCGGCTGCTCCCAGGCTACTTAATCTACTGGTGGCAGATCGCAGCGTATACTTCTTTCAGCATTTTTGCAGTGGGCCTCTTGTGGCTTGTTTATCTTCGTTTGAACCCTCCAGAAACGTGGAAACCCAAAGTGTCAGCAGCTGGCACCACAATCAGAAACAAGGTTCAAGCACAGCCACTTCAGGAAAAGGGCATCAAAGCTTTCAACAACGAGAAAGATCTTGAAAATCAAGAAATTTCCCGACATTCTCAGCAAAAACCCATAGTTAGTCGTAATGAACTGCTTATTTCTTGAGTTTGGATCTTTCATATTGCAGATAGATCCAATCATAAAATTGTAAATGCTCTTTTACTATTTATTTTCAAATTTCTTTCATATATTCCAATCCAAATTTCACAAATAATTGCATATTTGAGCTATATATTGATTCATCAGGATAATAATTGAAGAAATATATTCTACTTCACCACTTAAAAGAAAAAGTACAATAATTATTTTTATATTTATTGTTTGCACCACTCTGCAACAGAAAAGAAAAAAAAAAGGAGAGCAAAACGAAAGACGTTTATGAATAGGAGGTCTTTGTAAAATCGTAGCAATCAGGACGCTATTCTTTTATTCTTTTGCATTCTTATAGGATTGATAAATCCCAAAAAAATTTAAATAAATAGTTATCCCAAAACTCTCTGCGCAACTTTGATTTTCCGCAGCAATATAGTCTGTTACAAATTGGGAGTTTTACTTAATGAACTAAAGACGACAGCTTTGAAATTAAAACCAATTTTGAACGCAACAGTTTTTATTCTAAGAAAAATTTTTTTCTAAATATGAGGGAGAGTAAAGCAAAAAACCGGGAATTTTTCGAAATAGTTAAGATTCAAGGCTTGTAGGAAAGTTGGCAATTCTTTCTAATGATTCTTTTGAACAGCAGGTGGCACTTTTGTAACAACGCTGAGCAAAATGCAAGAAGTACTGAACTTTTTCCAGTTCTACATAATTTGTTGGAAAATTCTATTACCACAGTAAAGCACCTTATCTTTTCGTTTTTCAGTCTCAAACTTCGCAATTGCTAAAAATAACTAGCGATCTAATCTTTCGTTGCATCTGCAATCTCTTAGTTGCATTTATGAGAATAGATATTTGAATTGGAGATTGACGAGCGTTTGGATAGAGACCAGTGCTTACTTGGTTCATGTGGATCCCTTCTTTGTAAAACATGCAGCTTTCGTCATTAGCGCTGATGGAAATTTTACTAATAAAACACTAATTTCCTCTCCACATATATTAAATCACTCGACAATAAATTGATTACAAAAGGAAATTGCAAAATATCAACCTGTAATTCGTTAAAGCTCAGAATTAAGAGATATTGATAAATAATTTCCTACATTAATCAGAAAAATCTCATGGAGAGCTGTCTCATCTGCTTTGAAGAGAAGCCGCTGATTTACTTTCATGATGCATGCAAGTTTTGCTCAGAATGTGCCTTTGAGTGGTTAAAAACTCTCTCAGTTAACCAGAAAAACGTCAATATTGACAGTGCAGCAACTTGTCCAACTCAAACTTGCTCAGGCCAGAAAACAATGAAGATATTATCCTCAAATCTCCCAGACAACTACAAAACTGAGTTGAACGACATCTTTTTCAGAAATTATTTATTGAAGAAATCAGATATACTTAAATGTTCTAATCCATCCTGTGATTATGCAGGTATGACAAGTGCTTCTCACTTTGGATGTCGAGTTCCCTTTCATTGCGAAAGCTGTGGTCAGGATTGGATTCATCCAATCATAGGAGGAACTTCTGACAACAAATGGCAGAGGTTCAGGACTTATATTACAAAAACATTATCAACGAAGCGCTGCCCTCATTGCCAAACGGATATCATGAAAAATGGAGGATGTGATACCGTCACTTGCACTTCTTGTGGTAAAAAGTTTACGTGGGGAAGCGTATTCAAACCAGAAATCTTCGTGATCTTTATGCTCATATTTATTCCAGTGTTTATTGTGATTTGCTGTTTCTATCAAAAGATGCTTGACCGTGCTGAGACTGACAAGGGGATGAAAGCAGGGCTCTGGATTATTCATATTTTCTTACTATATACGTGCACCTACTTGATGATACGCTACATTAAAGTCACCAAGCGTATTATTGAAAAAAAGATCAAATCAGTTGTCTTATGTTGGGTGGTGTTTTTGCTGGTTTTAGCGACACCTGTAGCGGGTTTGGCTGGTTTAAATTGGCTTCTCCCAGACTACTATCTCTACTGGCTGCAGATCGGCGCATATACCGCTTTGGGTCTTGGTGCAACGTTCGTAACGTACTCTACGTACTTGGTTTGCAAAACCATTTGCGAAGCCATTAGAAAGCCAAAGCCCAGAGGAAGAGTACCTATAAGAAGATCTGCACTCAACAACAATGCTAAACCTCAAACACAGCAGGAGAGGAATGAAATAGTGGTGAACAATGAAAAAGATCTTGAAAATCAAAAATTTATCCAACCTACACAACAGGAACTCAGCTCTAATCGTACCTAATAACTGATTTGTAAAGTTTTGGATTTTGATAAGGTGTTTTTTTTATCCTAAGTACGTAAAAAATACTGTTATTTTCCTCTGACTAAGAAAGTACAGAAATTTAGTTCATAATCATTTAATATATTAATCTCTTCATATTCTTAAAAAAATGCCCTTGAAGCTTGAGAATTGATAATTTATTTTCATTAAGATTGGAAGATCGATCCTAGAAAGTCATCAGGTACATGCTATGATAAAAAACCTTCACTTGAAAAACAATCATACGTTATTCGAGATCTAAAGATCGTTATCGATAAAAAACACATAAAGGACATTACAATAATGATAAAATTAACCAACAATGAGAATCAACCCTCCAAGACGAGGTATGCGGGTGAAAAATCTCACGAATTATCATTAAATGACAAAGAGGAAAAAAATTTTCTTGAGTTTAAACAAACAATGTGGATTATCTCGAATCCAAAGCCGGTTATTAGGAAGCACCTTCCAGAACTTTTTTCACGATCAGCTCCTCTTTATCCTTTATTTCACACTCTTCTAGTGTGAAGTTCATTTCTAGCGGTTGCTGAGATAGATCCTGATAAATTTCGACAATCATTGCAGTGTTCGGTGTTTGAGCTTTAAAAACTTCAGCGAGGTCTCTGACCGTGCAGGTTGATCTTGAGACCTTTAGATTCAATTTGCTGCTGTTGGAAGCCAGGATTACATCGATTATATCGTTCTCAGGCTCTATTCCGTGCAAATTAGTATCAATTTCAAGAATGAACGGAGTACTACCTGTCGAGGCTTTCAAAAAATTGACTTTGATACGAGCATATGCTTGCAAAGCAGCGCCAGAACTCAAGTTGAGTGAGTCCATACTTGTTTCAGGTGCGAGGTAACTGCCAGAGTCTAGAAGAGTCAAGGACCATCTTTGATCCTTTGGAAGTCCTGGAAGAACATCAATTATGTCTCCAACCGTGTGGATAGAACGATCGTACTCTATGGTAACAGGCGGAATTTGGGTTTCAGGGAATCTGATTTGCACTTTGGGAGCTGTGACTTCCATGTGAGGTATAAATTTTCAATTTCTGAAAGATTCTAATTAGTACTAAGATTGATAATGTATCAGAATTTATTTGAGAATTGATGCACTCGAATTCATCAATAAAGACTTAACACTCAAATGATACCCAAACACACCTCATTTTTCTCACTCCAGTCTTAATTTTAAAGAAGGCGGTCCCTTGTTCCCATAACTATTTCCCTTTCTGTCATAACGATGAATATTCTATTTCTATATTGTATATATTGGAGGTGCGACATTGGGAATTCAATCTCTCATCATTCTAGCACTATTCAGTAATATATGGATAGTATAGGCACTAAAGAAGCCAATTGCTCAAGAGAGAGAAGATTTTGATTTAACAATACCAATGTCTAGGATCAAGATTGTGAATTACGTCATCTGAGTTTCGATCAATCACTTCAGGCAGACTTCGGGAATACATTACAACAGACTTATTCGCAAGGGTTAATACCTCTGTTGGTTCCTTGAACCGAATTTTTCAAGAAATTTCTAAATCAAAAAAGAAAACTATTATATGCTACATTTTTTGAAATCATATTTTCATTTCGAATAAACAATCGAGTTAGGTCTGGAAATCCAAATGAATCTACCCTTAAGAGCGAGTTATTAATGTCATTCTTTTATTTGTTAATGTTCTTTAACTATGATTGTAAAAAGCTTAATTTCTTTTGATTCTCATTCAATTATTGATTGCTGATGACTTATAAATTCTTTTAAAAACTTGGCTACACTCTCTGATACTCCTTAAGTTTGTTCAATTTCCTTTTTCAAGAACAATGGTTTGGATTTACAAGTAAATTCTGCCTCAACTCCTAAAGCTTAACTCAATTTTGCGGGATTGTGTTTAATTTTGATAGAAAAGTTTGATACATAATGATAAATATCCCGTGCATTGTTTAGCTTTGGAACTATTAATTTGAAGAAATATTACTCCATTCAATCCAAATTTAAAAAAACCTCACTTAAATTTACATTATTGCCTCAAAAAAAGAAAGAAACTAATCGAAAGAAAAAACTAGAAGGAAGAGGAGGAGAATGTCTTAGGTTCATCTTTGTTAAGATACAAATCGTCTCATTCCCTCCGCAATGGTAATATCGATAGAATTTGGAAGACTCACGCTTGAAGAGTTGGCCGATTCTTTCCGTCTTGCCAGCAATGAGCTTGCTTGCTTTGTGGAAAAAAGTGAAATAGGTTTCTTGTAAACAGATTCTGGAATGACTATATCGAGCTCAGCGCTATCAAGGAAGCTTTCAGCAGCACTGTAAAGCCCATCGAAGTATAAGGCATCAATTTGGGTCGTCATGTCTAATGAAGAGTTGAAGAGGCTAAGTTTTCTGATTAGTTTGTCTGTGAATTATTGTATGATTATGACGTTTTGAATTTTGCTTTTATAGTGGGAAAATTGCTGAAATTTTTTTTAAAAATTCCAGTTGGTGATTATTAAAACATTTTCCGACAGTATGAGCGATAGAGACGTTAGTAGTTTTGAGCAATCTATAGCATTTATCAAATACGATGTGTGCATCAACTGAGCAATAACTTGGATACCGAAACTAAGCAAGCCTTTCGAAGGAAGGGCATCAAGAATTGTCATTTCCGTTGTGAGGTTGTATTCTTCTGGAATATTTTATGAGTCAAGAGATTATAAAAATTAATTTCAGTGTTTTTATAGCCGTTTATGTGAAAATTTGCTGCTGGAATCGATCAATATCAAAAAGAACTTCAGTGTCGAGCTGTAAAGTGGTGCAAAGAGTATTTCTTCAAAATCCTTCCGTATCTTACGCTCGCATCAAAGAGACCAGTGGACAAAGCAGATCAATAGATTCATTCATGAGATACTTAAAAAAAAAGAGATAATTCACAATTAAGTGGTCATGAAGGGAGCGCGCAAAGATTGTACTGCGTTTAGACTATAGCAGCATTGTTATCTCGCTAGAAGAAAGAGGGAAACGCTGAAACACAACATAGCGCTTTGTACTGTTGGAAAATTAAATCCAATTCTCCTCAGTGCTTATTTTCCGGAAATAGAACGCAAATAAATTAATTTATTGGTTTAGACTGGCTTTCATTCGCAGCGACGAGTTATTTTATTATATTACATCCCTTTGAAATGACTTTCGTATCGGTGACTTAAATAGGCAATTTCGTAAAATAAGTCGGTTACTATTACTAATATATAACTGTAATTGAGAATTTTTCAAAAAAGAAATTGACAAATGTCTAACTTTTCATTCATAAAGCAGCTTCTAAGATTCAGAGATGTCAATAATAGACGATGTAATCAGACTCTCTTGACTCATGCCTTTAATTTTTGCATTGCCAAGTAAGGGAAACCGTTCAATTACCTTCAATTATTGAATAAGCATATTATGTATTGAAATTTAAAAGCTATGTCCTTCCTACCTTACAAACTCATAAATTAATAAAAAGCTATACGAAACAAAATCATTTCATATAACAGAATCATCTCATTATTATTTGCAATCAACAAATTGCTTTGTGACTTAACTTCCCGAAGCAGAATTCAAATTTAGTCGGCTAGACTCATGGTATCTAGTAAAAAATTGTCTGCGATGATGCAAATGAACTCTGATCTCTGTCCTCTTCTTGAGATTCTTTATTGGATTTCATATGCGCTGACATTTTCATCGCACCTCGTTCTTTGAACTTCGCTCGAGTTGTCTCTGCGAACAGCTTATTAGTTCTCGCAATAACTTTAAACTGTTTAGTCACAAGGCTCATTCTCCTCTGAACCAATTTGAACTGTCTATTCATTTCTTGGATGTCATCAGTAGATGTTGCAAGGTCTCGATACTCTCTATCACGACAAAAAGATAAGCGCCTTTCAACATCAATTTCATTCATACCGAGCGGTTTTCTGGAAACTATCAAAGTACGAACGGAATTTGAATTTCATTTGACTAGGGACTGAATTAGCGCTCCTACTGAAGAAACGCAATCGGAACCAACTCGCGATTAGGTTTGCAGCTTCAATCATCAATCGTTTTTTTACTCTTAGGCGATTCAGCACCAAAAATACCTGATTTTTGAATTGCTAAGGCGAGAAACAAAAGCCAAGCTTACTTTTTGCTCGAGCGAGTCCATGTCGAGGATCTGAGTCACACTCACAACGAATAGTGAGAGAACTATAGTGCCCCAGATTGCTACAATTGATATTATCATCCTTCCGAGCAGAGTCATTGGATAAAAATCACCAAATCCAACTATTCCAAGGTTATTTTGTTACATTGTGTAGTTTCAATTATTCCTACCAACAGTCATCGCTTCCATAATATTCCACATCGCATTTGGATAGGTATAAATCATTCTGTTATGCGGAAGCCGGTTGGTGGGTCTTTCTGCCAATGTAAGCATATATCCAAAGTAAGGGATGCTAAACACGTAAGTCAGGCCGATAACCAGTCCCGGTCTCGTGGCCACTATGGCTTTGAGGGCAAATAACGCACCTGATTGAACTCCATAAATTTTGCTAAAAGATCTTCTCTGCGATCATTAATAAACTTACCAAAGCCTCTGGCAACGATTACTATTCCAAATCGAACTGAGGAGCAGGACTCTGATAAATACGAGAACCCGAAGAGCAGAAAACAATTGGATGATTTCGTTATAGTGGTAGTATATGATATGTGAACCATTTAATGTCTCTGCTTGCACTTGTTTCCCTATATTTCGCTTTAGAGGAGTTAATTCTTTAGGTAGGTACCAATGAGCCATGGATACGGAATCAACATGACAAAAAATATCTCAATGCACATTGGGATAAAATAATCTCCTGAAAATAATGTTTTGCTTTGCAACCCAAAGTCACGCTTCTTGTCTAACTGGAGTGTTAATAAGTACCGGACGATTGTAAGGAACACTGCCAAATTAGAAAATGTGGTCGAAAAGAAACTCTTACCGAGAGCAATGCTGAAGACTAAGATCATATAGAGAATTATCGTGGCCTCACGCTGCATCTTTTCCTCAAATTCAAGCTCGTACTGAAATTTGCATTAATTTTAGGCTATAGGCTTCCAATGTAGCTTTACTCCTATAACTGCGAGTCCGAGAGCTGCAATGGAAAGAGTGAGGTAGCCCCATTCAACTGTTTTTATCTTTTCAAACTGCATTCTTGTTTGTCTTCCATCTTCTATACGGTATTCAAGGGCCTGTTTAAGATCTTTTCTTCACATTTGAATCAGGTAAGGGGAAGAGGAAGAGAAAGACTAATCTATACAGCACTCTCGATCTGAAAGCGTTCGGCCTTTTCTTGACTGAACTATCCAATGACCATTGACTTACTGAAGAAGCTATCTGATTTTATTCAGAGAATGAGATGGTCTTTATTCAATTTACTTTGACTTCATCTTCCATATAGAGACAATTTGGCTACTCAAGAGATTTTTGCCAGATTGATTCAATTTTATTGGAAACCAGATTAATAAAACTCCTTGTAATTCATCAATTAAGTAAATTAAGCGTATGTGGAACCGAAAGTAAACTTTTGGGAAGAAATCACCTGCTGAAGTAGGTATATTCATATGTTCCTACTTGAAAATCACGTGGAAATCGATAGCAGATGTGAACTGATCAAGATTGTTTATAAACTATTATATTTCTCTGTTTCTCATGAGGACATCTAATAATCTTAAGGGAAGAATAGTATAGCCTTCTATAAGCTGGATTGATTCGACTAAATCCTCAATCAGACACTGAATATCGAATGAATTCAACAAGAAATTTAAAACCATCATTGAAGAAAAAGTGATTTCTCGTCTACTATATACAACGACTAAGAAATAATTTCCTTTGAGGGAAAAGTTAGAAACCAAGGGGATCTGAGCTAGTATTGACTATTTCTTTTAATAAGAGAGAAATAATTAAGAAATCAACGAACTCTTACCCACCCACTAATCATTGAGATACCAAATAAGATCTCTTCCTAATGCTAATATAAATACATATGCTTTTCCCATTTTCATGTGAGTGAATGGGAAGAGCGTTTTGCCAGCGAAATACATTTGAAAGTTTTCTCTCAAAATTAAGATACCGTATTAAATCGACAATACCTTTAAAAGTTATGCGAAATTAAATAAACCATAAAATCAAATCTAAAGCCTATGGAAGATTGTTTAATTTGCTACGAAAGCAAACCCCTAATCACTGTTCACCATACTTGCAGATTTTGTGCAGAGTGCGTATTCGATTGGCTCAGAAGTCAAGCCACTATCAATAAACATATCGATCTCGACAGCCTAGCATCTTGCCCAACTCAAGGATGTTCACATAAAAAAACATTCAACGAGTTTTCTATCAACCTCCCTAACTCTTACAAAATCGAGTTAAACGAAATCTATTTCAGAAACTACACCTCAAGAGCGTCGGATATTCTTCATTGTCCTAATGTATCATGTGAGTATGCAGGATATACGGTTCCTTCTCATTTCGGATGTCAAGTTCCATTTGAATGTAAAAGCTGTGGCTATGAATGGGCACATCCGCTTGTAAGAGGCTCCTCGGACAGCAAGTGGCAGAGATTCAAGACTTTTATTGTGAAGGAGTTCACTTCGAAACGTTGTCCCCACTGCCAAACTTATATTACCTTCAGTGGAGGATGTCGCAACATTAGGTGCGCCGCCTGTGGTAGATCATTTTCATGGCTGGAAGCTGCCAATAGAGGATGGCTGACAGTTATTGGATTAATTGGGATCCCTCTTTTTGTCCTCATTTGCTATTATTATAGGAGTATGGTCGATTCTGCTAAAAAAAGTTGGAAGGTTAATGTGGGTGTGTGGGTCCTGCACTTTGTATTGGTGCACATTTGGGCCTTTATGCTGCTCTATTACATCACCGTATACGGCGATTTCATGGATAGGCATGTTAACCGTCGTAAGTTACTTTTAACAATTGGAGTCTTAATACCAATTGGAAGTCTGGTCGGGTTAAATTTTTTGATGCCTGAATATTACGGATACTGGATTGTAATTGCGACCATAGAATTCTGCTTTGCTATGATTTATGCGGCTATCGTTTTTTACCCCATGCTTCATGGTTTAACTAATAGACCATGGAGAGAACGAAGGAGGAGAAGGTTGAGAGAATTAGAAGATCGAATTAATAACGAAGAACAAATTATAAGACAAGATCCTTTTGAAGAGTCGAAAGAGTGACGTTTTTGTTTTCTTCTTAGTTGCAGCAGGTTCATTCTTACTGTGACACGACATAACAAATATTTCACTGAAGTTAGTTAAGTAATAACGACCAACCAAACATGTAACTTGCTCAATTATAAAACATCAGCGAGCAGATTTAGAAGATATTTGTTGATAATAGTATTGCTACTTGATAATGTTTTGGAGTTTATTCTCAATAGTCTGCTGGTCGGAAATGATACCTGGGGTGGGTGGTCGCTGGTAGAGATTATGAAAGAATAAGAGAATGAGCAAGTACTTGCATATATGTATAGATGCGCTCGAATATGTAACTCAGAAATGTAACCAAAGGAGGCATTAACAAAATTCATTTCTTTTGATAATGGACATAGAAATGTGTACTCTCAAATATTTTCTCTGAGTTATAATTCAGAGGTTAGTTTAGCTTCTAGCTTGCTTTCAAAAGCGGCTAATTGATTTACAAAACCTCGATTCGGTTCAGCTATCCACCTCTTTTCTTTAACAAAACGAAATGCCGTCAAAACTCCATTTTTAATTCTTGAACTAAATAAGCGAGTACTATAGTCACACTTCTGGATTTTCCCACATGGCAGTGGACGAAGACGTTTCCGGTTTTCAGATTTTCTCGAATGAACTCGATTCCTTCATCAAAAGAGTTTGCAAGATTGTACTCTGCATGATCCCAAGCGTGAATAATTAAATGCTGAGCAATTTGCTCGGTATCGTCATACTTCAACTGAGTTCCCGCAGCGACAGTTAAAACAGCGTTGATTTTCAGGTCACGTAAGGTAGTGATATCTTGTGCTCCCCTCATATTGCCTAGATATAAGCCTCCTATCCCATCTTTAGGTTCCAATATGCAATCGATGTTATTGTACTTTCGTGTCGAAACGAGAAAGATCGCTACCATCAAGTAGATTACAAGTATGAAAAGAATATACAACAAAATCATCCTGGTCTCCATCTTCTTTTGCTGTTCGAAATTTTTTCAACTGGTTTATCTTTTCATTTAATTTGTCTAAATTTGTTATCAGAATTAGTCAGCTTGTCTGAGAAATAAACATACAACCACCTCTGACATCTTGTTTTTCTCATATCATATGATACCACGCGTCTTTGCTGGAAATCAGCATCAATTCTCGAAAAGGAGAATTAAATAATAATTTACTGTCACTGTTTTCTATGGCACAATAAGCTCTACTGGGCCTGATCTGTCAATCTGTGCGTACTACTGAGGCAATTATGTATTTCTCGATTCTCAAATGTAAGGTAGTAGGTCCTAAAATAATGTAGCAGCATCTTTGAATAATATCAATACGATGAAGCAAGTATTGTATGATTATTACTCATAATTATGTGTACATGAGTAATGTAATAAGTAGTTACATGATAATTGTGATATTTGTAAACACAACTTCCTCAAAGCTCATTTAATCTTCATAATTATTTATATACCATCCATGAAATGAAGGGAAGCTGATGCAAAGAGCTTAATTCTTGTGTTAAAATTCAGTAGATGATTTGAGCTTTAATTTCTTCTCGAAAGCAGCCAGTTGCCTCATAAAACCTTCATTCGGTCCAGCTATCCACCTCTTCTCTTTCACATGGTTAAACGCTGCTCGTAACTCCATTTTCAATTCTTGAACCATATAGGCAAGAACCATCGTCACACTTCGAGACATACCAACAAAGCAGTGGACAAAGACGTTTCCGGTTTTCAAGTTTTCTCGAATGAACTCAATTCCTTCATCGAAATATTGTGCGAGGTCGTATTCGGAATGATCATCCGCATGGATAATTAAATGCTTGACATTATGATGAGTGCCATATTTTAGACCAGTGCCAGCCGCAACAGTTAAAACTGAATCGATTTTCAATCCACGAAGCAAACCAAGGTCTCTTGCTCCTCCAAGATTTCCCAAATATAATCCTCCAATACCATCTTTGGGTTCCAGAATGCAATCAATATTATTAGGCACTTCTGTGGAAAGCTGGGCAGATGTCACTGCGAGGCAGATTGCAAGTACAAGAATTGTTTGGAATGATTTTTTTGTAAACATTTTTTTGTTGTTTCTTTGAGTTGACTCAGTCTATTATATTCGGATTAAATTAAACGCGAGAGTTAAATACCCATCATCTCTGCAAGGCAAAAAATTATATACGCTATGATACACGTGTGAGTTTGAGAAATTCTTTTCATGCTAGAATGACACGTTCTTTATGTCTTCCGCATAGCGACTACAAACACATATTTGATAGGCAACAGAAATCATTTGGGCAAGGAGAGCGAGGTAAGAACAATTGAGAAAAAATTTCATATCATACTTTAGTAGGAAATTGATGCATAGCAGCTCTTCAGTGTACAATAGTGAATGAGGCAGGAAATTTCTCCAAGAAAAATGGAATCGCAGAGGCATTTTTAGTATTCCGAACGAAAATCAAAGAACAGTTTTTTTAAGCATATTCAATGCGTTCTAAATAACGATGTGGATAACTCAAGATATATAAATATATGCAATAGAAAAAGCAGCTGAACCTTAATATTTCTCATTCCCTTCTTTCGTTAAACACGAAACAAACTCAAATATTTTTCAAAGCAAATATGGTTACAATAAAATGATATCAAATTTGCAGAGAGCTTATTCATTGGTTAACGTTTGATCTTTTGGGTCCTCAGCAGATGGTTTAAGTCTCAATTTCTTCTCAAAATCGGCGAGTTGTTTCAGAAAGCCTGCATTCGGATTAACTATCCACCGCCTTTCTTTAACATGTTTAAGAGCTGCTTGCAATTCCATCTTCAATTCGTAGATTAAATATGCTAATACAATCGTAGCGCTTCTAGAGACACCAGCAAAGCAGTGAACAAACACGTTTCCACTTTTTATGGTTTCACTAATGAACTCTATCGCCTCCTCAAAATCTTTTGCTAGGTCATATTCTTCATCATCTTCTGCAGGGATAATAGTATGATTGGCCATGAGGTCTACGTCGTATCTCAAGCGAGTGCCGGCCGCTACAGTCAGCACAGAGTTTATTTTTAAATCAAGTAAAGTAATGACATCCTGTGCTCCTCTTAGGCTGCCTAAATATAAGCCTCCAACGCCGTCTTTGGGTTCAAGAATGCAATCAATATGAGTGATCTTTCTAGTGGCCGTGGAAATTGGATTGTCTACTTTAGGTAATGATGAATCCATGCGCTGATTTCACAATTTTAGTAATCAAACTATCAGAAATTCTTTCAAATTTAAATTAAATAAAATTACCAAGCACTTAATGCTGAGAGATCCGAGTAGGTTAACACTGTGGAGCTGCTCTGATAGATGACAGGCTAATTTTGAGAAGAATATTGCTAATAGTCTAAGAACCACGATTTTTTCAATTCCTTAGGTGTCTCACAGAGAACAAATAATTTTTCTGATAGAAAATTGTGATTAGACTTTCGAAGTTTTCGAAAAATCTGATATTATTGCTATATACTATCGAGTCGCTATAAAATATATAATTAGCCACTCTCAGCATAAAAGATTATGATGAGATTTCGATCAGAAACTTGTTCGATCTGTTTTGAAGACATGCCACTTCTCTTGCTTCACGACTGCCACGGACTTTGCGAAGAATGCGTCTTCCATTGGCTGAAAACTCTTTTAACAAACAAATGGAGAATGAATCCTACAACATTCTGTGTCCGATTCAAAGATGTACACGCCGAGAGCGCTGAAACTTTCTAAAGGAGACGAAGATCAATTAGATGACATCTGTTTCAACAATTATATTGCATTAAACCCAGATATGCTTCAGTGTCCGAACCCATCTTGCAACTATGCGGGATTCATGGATCCGTCTCACTTAGGATGCCGAGTTCCATTCGAGTGTCATAAATAAATGTGGTTATGAATGGAGTCATCCGCTTGTGAAAAGCTCCTTGGACAGCATGTGGCAGAGATTCAAAGCTTGTGTTGTGAAGGAGTTTACTTCGAAACGGTGCCTGTATTGCCAAACGTATATATTCATAATTAAGGGGAAATGTGATTCGATTGACTGTGCAGCCATTTTCAAAAGATTAAGAAGCTGCTGTAAATAATCAGCAAAGGGAAAGAACAATACACCCATATAGCCAACCATTCTTAAGTCATCACCTCAAAGGAAACGATAAAGTATTTTCAAGTCAATACGGAGAGAGCTTGGAATCTAACCCTATTAGATCGGATAAGTATAGCATTACAACAGCTATAATACCCTATGAGTAAGGACCATTGTCAGCTGAAAATGATATCCTCTATTCACTTCTATCATTTTTCTGTAACTCATCTGTTTGCTTTACTCTCATTTTACTCTCATGATAGAGTATGTCGGCGGTGTTAATTTTAGCTTTTTGTGAGGTGAGTTAACAGCCAAATTGCAAGGTTTGAAATAAAGCTTTGATATCGTAAAATAGATTGTCGCTGCAGATATATTCCGATATCAATTTTATTAATGAATTATCAGCTCAAATAAAATCCAACAAGATGAACACCTGCCCAATCTGCTACGAAAACAAACCACTTATAACAGCTCATCATTCTTGCCAGTTTTGTGAGGAATGTCTGTTCACATGGCTCAAAGTTCTTTCTCAGCACAATAAAAAGATAAATGCTGATAGCACAGCAACTTGCCCAACTGAAGGATGCGAGTTCTGGGGATCATTCAGGTCCCTTTCTTCAAATCTTTCCGAAGCTCATAAAGTCGAGTTAAACGACATTTATTTCAGAAATTATGTCCTGCATAAATCAGATATACTTCAATGTCCGAATTCATCATGTGGTTATGCTGGATTCATGATACCTTTTCACTTTGGATGTCATGCGCCATTCGAATGCAAAAATTGTGGTTATCAATGGATGCCACCTTTAGCACGAGGTTCAACAGACAGCGTGTGGCAGCGTTTCAGCACTTTTATTGTAAAAGAGTTTACATCGAAGCGATGTCCCTCATGCCATACCTATATAGAGAGGATTGGAGGTTGTGATACTATCACTTGTGCTGCTTGTGGCAAATCATTTCCTTGGTTGATGGTAGTATCTAGAGGATGGTTCACACTGTTTTTATGTGTTGTCATTCCTAGCTTTGCTCTCGTCTGCCACAATTACAGGGGGATGATTGATACCTCGGAAAACAGTTGGATAGCTACAATGGGTGTTTGGGCCCTTCACATTGTGCTTGTGAACTTATGGCTATATCTACTGATGCGGTATGTCGTAGTCTATGGTGAACTCATCAATAGATATGTTCTTCACCGTAAAAAGCGAGTGATTGCGGGATTTGCTGGAACTGCGCTACCTATAGGGAGTCTAGTTGGGTTGGCCTGTCTTATGCCTGGATATTTTGGATACTGGAGGTTAATTGCATTCATTGAAGGATGTCTAGCTTTGATTATTGTACTGACACTTGCAAGTCTTTGGGTTGGCACTTTTCTTGATCAGTGGAATGGTAAAGGACGCAAAAGACTAAGAAAGGAAAGACATGTTAGGATAGATGAACAATCATTAGTTATGGATGGATCTGATGAATGAAGGAACAGAAAATATTCCAGACAAAGGCATATTAATTTCGAATTGATCCATTGTATATCATATATTGTATATCCTATATTGTATATCCTATGTGTAAACTCCTAGTGAACAAAATTGCTAGTATATGAATAATACACACATACATATCTATTTAGTGTTTTAAAATAAGTAGCAGGCTTTCAAAATTTTTGTTTATTCATGACATAAAAATATGCTACTGCTATGATTGTTTTCATTATATTCTCTGAATGGTTCAAAATGAACAGCTTCAAAAATAGAACTATTCTTATAGTGGTTTAAACTCAAAACAAAAGCAACACAACAGAAATGGAATCCTGCTTATACTTATTCGAAGCCTACTGCTTACTCAGAGCCGTGACACCTACCTCTAACTGTGATTATGCATCTGTGGGGCTTTTCTTTATTCTTCAAAAAAAGATTACATCTCTGAAAAGTTAGTATTTATACTTAGTCTTTAACGGTTAATAAAAAGAAGAATTTCAATTTTTAATGTGTTTCAGGATATGAATGTAAATGACTGCAGGCACTTGCAAATAGAATGAAACGGAAGGAGCTCTCAAATGAATTCTATTCGACTGACATACACAAAAAAACAAAAAAATCAATCATTTTTCTTCTCTTGAGGTTCCTTAGTCTCAGTTGGAGTTTCTTTCAACAATGGCTCCGAAGCAGGAATCGTTTCTCCGGTTTCTCCGGTTTCTCCTGCTTCTCTTACACTAGAGTCTTTCTTTCCAAAAAGCACCTTGATGATGGCGAATAATCCAAGGGCTGCAATGCCACCACCAATTGCCAGATATCTTAAATTGATTCCTGAGACCGATGGAATTGGCTTTGAAGTTGCAGACTGGAAGCCTGACTCATAAAATTTGGAAAGCCCTTCAACTGATCTCTGCCCATTAAACTCATAAGCAATGCCTCCCTTCTGTAGGAAAATAGTCGGATAACCCCTTATTTCGTATGCGCTACAGATATTCATATTCTCGGTGCTAAGATCATACAATGATTAGGAAATAAAATAACATATGCTCGCTTACCAGTCAATTTGGCCGACGTTAACTTTCCCTTTGACTTCCGAAGCATATTGCTTGTAAGCTGGTTTGAATTTCGTGCAATGTCCACACCATGGAGCAAAAAGAAGGAGATACCAATCACCATTTGCGGTCAAACTTGCAAAATTGTTGCTATTGAGAATAACAACGTCACCTGAATCTTCCTGTGCGTGCACACATGATACGGCAAGGATGAAGAGGAGGACGGATAAGATAGATTTCTGGATGTTGTTCATCTAAGTTTGATTCGAAATTTTTCAAAGTTTTTCTTTTTTTTATGTATTCGAATTAAGTCAATTTAAAGTCAAGCTGTGCATTTGGACTGTCACAAAAATGACACGTGTGTGTTAGGTTGGTATGACTTCGAAAATTTCCCTCATATCAAAATTGCAGCTAAATTGTTGAAACTTAGAAAGGTGTCTGACATCGTATTAATAATTAACAAGAGCTCTTATGAAAAGAGACTCCTCATTTTTAGATTTTGTTAATGAGCGAAATGCCGAAAATGGCCTGGAGTGCCCCACATCTAAGATTTTGTAAGAAGAAGACTCAAAAAGTGAGATGCAAGATAAATTTTCTGTCATGAAGATGTAAATTAAATAAAGAGGCAGTATTATCATTGTTTACGAGTACACTCATCCCATGCGAATTTTCTTTTGTGAAGACTTAAACATTCTACGAGAGTATTTATACGTAATAATATTTATTTTCATTGCTTTTTATTCTCTTGTTCTCTCAAAATTGGGTCTATTGTAGTTGAAGAGAATTTTTATTGATTTCAGTTCATTTTGCTGTTTCTTGTCGATAAACCTTCAAGAAACTTGGTACTTCTGTGAAAAATACGAGGCATCGAATAAGGTTTGATAATATTTGGTCACTGCTTATCATATTTTATTGCAGCTAAATTGTCCCACTGATTCAGTATTTTAATCCTTCATAGCAAAGTACACGATTAATTTTATTTATTTCCAAGGTGCAATTTCATGAGTTGGACTCGATCGTTTCAGAAATCAGAGCTTCGGAGGATGTCCAAGCACCCTCGAAAATCTCCTAGTATCTCTAATACTGGTACAGGAGAGAAAGCACTTGGAAATAGAGAGCATAGCCTTTCACCGACATTGGCCAGTAAGAAAAGCAATGTCTATGAACCTCTATCTCCCGGCCGTGACTCACCAACTGCAAAGGTACCTCAACTCTTGAGCATTCAACAGGCTAAACTTACTTACTTCAGCTTTCGTTCGATGACTTGCTTGAGAACTATCCACTGAAAATGCAGGTGAAGCATGCATTAAGACCATTGACAAATCCAGTAAGAATTTCTAAAGGCTGCTGTGGTGCTGAAATGAAAATTATAAGAATAAAAAAATCGAGCGCTTGAAAAGGAAAGCCGAAGAAGAAGAAAAACAGCGGAAGTTAAACGAAGAAGAAGAAACGAAAAAGAGTATATTGAACCTTCCGCAAATAAATATCTCTGCTGTGTCAACGACACACAGATCCTCTCTCGACTCCACCACTGAATTCTCGAGGCGCTATCCGCTGTCAATAACTGGTGATTTTTTGCATTCAAATCGGATATTTAATACTATATTGACCTTCAAACATATAGGAACAAGACATAACTCATTAGCATTTGACTCAAAACGTATAGAAACATCTCCAAACCGTGGGAGCCATCCTACACTGATCACCGCTCCAAAACTTGAATTCGGGACAATGAAAAAGCCTAAAGCTTCTTATAAATTCGCTCATAAGAAAGCGACCAGTCTCCTTTCGCCAGAAGTCATTGAGCAATTGCGCGACTTGGGCGAATCTTTGCACATTAATTTGAATGATATAAAACCAACAAAGACCCATACAGGTGAGAATCACTCCTGAGGGGTTGTTTAATAACTAAATTGAACAGGAAAAATAAATGAGGTTGACTATGAACTGCTCAGTGCAGCTACTGAAGCGAGATTAATTATGGATCAGTATGTGGCCAAAGAAAATCTTACAGGCCGAGACCCTACCGACACCTTGCCTGATATACTTGATTCAAGGGGTCTGCAAAAACTTTTGGCTGAATTCACTAGTCCCATGAGGAACAACGAGATTATCGAACAGAAGTCTAGAGCGACGAATATCGATAAAGACAAGGAACGCTTGGCGAAAAATGCGCTGTTGAACGATTTTCGGCCAAAGAAAACAACAAAGAAGGAATATTATAATAAATGGTATGTGCCTGTGAAGCACTGGAGCGTTGAGAAAATTAGTGAGGCTCCTGTAAGGAAGCGCGATCTCATGGTCAAAGGTAATATTTTTATAATTCTGTGTGAATAATACTTTGACGTTCCTTCGGTTTAGATGAGCTGTTCATTTTGAAAAACTTGCATCAATACGATCGTCCTGAGGAAAGGAATCCTTTTGAGAGAGTCCGAAAGAAAGATGAATATGAGCACAGATTTGAAGTAGTTCAGGAGATGCTTTCGATAAACCAGCAGGCGGGAAATTTCAAAGCGTATTTTGCAATGCTGTTTATCAGTTTTATTAATTAATTTCCAGCGACATGATAAGAAAGAAGAAACATATCCCAGAATTTCTGAAAAATGTACGCATTCCGGCAGCCCAATTACAAGAATTAAGGAAAAGCGCTTTCAACGACCAGAAAAGATTGAGACCCGAGCAATCTGAAACTTGCCCCACTGCTCGATATGAATGAGAGCAACGTATAGAAATTAGATTTGATTAGCTAGATTTTCTGATATCAAATTTCTTCTGAATTTGGTTAATGTTCTTACTCAGGAATAAGGCTTGCGTCTGACCTTTCATTACTTCATGAGTAAATTGCTCAGATGTTGCTTATTTATGTTGAATTATGCATTGATAATTGGCTACAAATGCGATTGAATGAAATTATTGTCGCTATCCTGCATAATAGAGGAACTTTTCGAGAGAGGTGAAAGTGCTAATTACTATTGAATCATCAGCTCCAGCTATATGATAATGAGGAAAAGACGCTAGTTCAGCATCTATATCTCGATTCATTAATATTCACTTCAGTTCATACGTGCAGTGCAATTATTATTAATAAATTAGTAAAAAAAAAAACCTGGATGAATTTGTGTACAAAAAAAGTTGGATAATTAAGAGATATTAAGGCAAAATTCTAGGTCTTCTTATAAATTTGGGGCTTGAATCAGTCGTATTTGTCGTATCTGTCTTATTCGCAGCATCAGTTAGGTTGGATATATTCGTCGAATTGCTCATAATATCCGAGGTTACAGTGTCAGCCAAATTTCTCCTTTCATCAGTAGCATTGGCTGCCTTTGATGCATTTGATTCGTCACTTATATTGGCAATATTGGTCGTATTAGTAATATTAGTGATGTTCATCTCATTAGAATGGTTTGTCGCATGCTCTGTCTGATTTGTGGTATTATTTCCAATATGGTATTCATTTTCGTCAAGATCTAATACACAAGTTCGAGTATAATTATCTGCAGTGTATCCTTTAGGACAGGAATCAATGCAGCTTCCTTGATAAAGAAATTTGTCATCCGGGCAGTTAACAACTGGTTCAACAGGAGCTAACTCGGTGTCTGGCTTCGGGTGCTCAGTAGAGTTGGTGTTGTTTTCTTCTGTTGAAATGTCATCGAGAACAGCCTCTTGTTGCGCGTTGGCAACCGAGATTAATGCCAATCCAAGGAAGAAAGCTAAAATAATTTTTCTTTGCATATTGTTAATGTTTGGAGATTATTTATTGATTTGATATCAGCAGTCTCTTATATATAAACAATGTACTCACTGTTCGGGAATGATATATGCTCTACTGAATTCGATCACGAGTTGCTTTACAAGGCGGGCTGTCCGCCTTATCAGTACTCCAAACGTCAATTTTCTACTGGATAAAATAAATTTAGATATTTTTTTGTCAATTTCGATTAACTTTAAGAAATGAATAATGTATTTCTACTGGATGTTAAATTATTCCAGTAAATATTGCTTAACCAATCTAATGTAGAATGCCACTCAGCATAAATAAATTAGAATTGAATTACTGAGAATATAAAAGAGAAAAACCTGCACTAGTTATCCAAAGTTAACTGGCTGCTAAATAACCTCTCCACATAGCCATTCGATACAAGGTAACTTCTACTGAATGAATAGCGCGATAATTTTTGCCTTGCGTAATCAGAAATTGTATGGGCAAACTCGGGCAAGCGCTTATGACTAAAAAGAATGTAAAAGATCTGAGAACAGGATTAGGATTATTAGCCATGCCTGAGTAAAGCTTAATCCTGGCAATCAGAAAGTTCCTTGACACACTATAGGAAGGAAAAATAATAAAATCAATAAACCTTCGGTTTCGTATCCAAGAGAAAGGACGCATCTGAACGAAAGAGTGAGAATTAAAAGTTGCATCAATGAATTACGTTATTGACAACAAAGATAGCATTTTTAATATAAAAGAAGTAGAATAAATTTTATTATTCTTTAACAGGCTTATGATTCATCTTCTCCCAATTGGTTACTTTTTTCTTAGACATTGATATTTGTTTTGTAACGAACAAGCAATCTTCGCTACATCGGCATGAGTGATGAATATGGAACAGAGATCTGCTTGCTTAACATGTCACACAATTTTGACTTTGAAACAAAGCCAAATAATCTGAAAGAAGATAGTAAACATATTCGAAAAATATTTCTCTTTCTCTCAGGGACCACATCTTGACGAGGTGTTAAATATTCATGAATATTATCCCAATGATAATATTTGTTGAAAAATACGGCATTCAATGCAAAACACCACATATATATAATTTTGTTTCATAACATTATTGTTTGATGAAACAAAATTATTTGTTGAATCAGAGAAAAAAGAAATAGTAACTCTCAGACAACAATGAGAAAATTATGCAGATTGGTTTTCATCTAATCCAACATAGTTCTTCTCAGTTCTCTTCGCCTGTTTCTTTGCAATCTCATACTTCTCGATTTGCTATAGGAGATAAGACAGATGCCGATAATGCAAAAGACAATTGCAATTATCGCTTCCACACCGACTATTGTCAACCAATACCTATAATACCCTGGCATCAGATTGTTCAGACCAATTAGGCTTCCAATCGGTAGTGTAATCCCAAGAACCAATAATTTCTTTAAATGATGATAATATTTCTGAATGTAATAAGCAAAACCCAATGCATATCTTACTACTATGTAGGTCCATACGTGTACCAAGCATAAGTGAAGAGTCCAGATGCCTGCTGTAGCAACCCACTTATTAGCAGCCTCATTGATCATATTTTCATAGTAATAACTGATAATTCCAAGCAATCCAATAAGGATCAATAAACCCATTACTACCCATCCGGGATAGAAAACACTGTACCAATAAAAAGTTTTGCCACACGCAGTGCATCTCACTGAAGAACAGCCTCCATTTCTTGTGATTGGTGTGTGACAATAAGGACAGCGCTTCGATGAAAACGCCTTCACGATAAATGTTTTAAATTTCTGCCATGAGCTATCAGAAGATCCCTCTATGATTGGGTTAGTCCACTTCCACCCGCAACGCTCACAATCAAATGGGGCATGACATCCAAAATGAGATTGAACTGTGAATCCTACGTATTCACATGATGGGTTAGGACATCGCAGCATATCGCTCTTCTTGAGGATATAATTTCTTAGAAAAATCTCATTAAGGTGAATTTTGTACTCATCTGGAAGATTGTGAGCCCATAACTTAAATGGTGAATGACTTTGACAACCTAGGGTTGGACAAGTTGCCAAGCTGTCGGCGTCGATGTATTTGTTGTTAGAGGAAAGAGCTTTGAGCTATGTGAAAATGCATTCTGCACAAAATCGGCATGAAGGATGAACCGTGATCAGGAATTTGCTTTCGTAACAGATCGAGCAAGTTTCCATTGAGTTGAAAATTAATTAATTAAATAATTAAAATCTCTCAAAACCTGAGTCTCTAATTCTATTCAGAATCTGATATAGTAATTGGAGCTTTAAACTTTGCTCGCGATATAAGAAAAACAAATGCAAATCAGGAAGCTAAAATGGCTTCCATGATATTTTATTGATTACATGGACCTCGTTAAAAGATATTGAAATTTTATTAAGCCTGACAAGAAGAAAATCGTGTTACCTAGTACGTCTTATTCTCTTGAAGAGAATTGAAAATCTCTCCATGAGTTGGACATCTTATATTGAGGTATAATCTTCGGTTAAGTTTCAACCATATTTGATGCCTTCATTGCAGCTCGAGCAATTTCAATGAAAAAGCTAAAATAGGAGAGACTCCTTAATTAATTGCTGGCAAAGCGTGACTTATTTTCTTAGATATGCACAAATGTGATCCATATTGAAATCATACAACTCAATCAGAAAACAAATTGTTAAGAGTTTAGTCTAAAACAAGCATTTTCTTAATAGTAATTATGCAAGGCTTATTTTCTTAAATATAACTCCTCATTAACTGCAAGCAGAAAGCATTCTCCCTCTTTGAAAATTAAAAAAGTTCTAATAGTTTTCTTACAATCTTCGACAGGGGTCTTTTAACTTTATTTCAAGATTTTTGTCATTCAGTAAATTTGCGAAAGATTCCATTCAGTATTTATTACCTAATTTAACTTCTTACTGAGCAAAGTTAGTTTGCGCAGTTTTCACACTTAATTCCCATGACTATCCAATCAAATTCCAGATTCTGAGCTTCTAATTTACTACCTACTGATGAACGATCTCTCTTCCTCAAGATTCACCCAGATACAAGTTTATTGCCTCTTTTCAATTTCAAAATGCCTTGGAATTAAGCTATTGGATACTGTTTCACCACAAAGTGCCCATATTACTTGGCGGCGATTTACAAAAGTTCCTAGGATTTTTTCTATTGAAACTGCCAATTTATTCAAATCTATCGCTGTCAGGAGCCTCATACACCTCTAATAACGCCTTTGAATTCAAAGTTCTGAGGACCGTGTGTTATTTTTTCATGATCTTCATGCAAGAGAAGTTATTTTTTTTTTTAAGATTTAAAGAGTTTTGAGCGCTGGCTGAATTGATTAAACTTTAACAGATTATCCGTAAATCGAACCACGCATAATTCCAAAGAAATCAGTCAGTATCGCTTCCCCCACCCAATCAGGTTACGTTCTCTGAGATTATAATATTAAACAAACGAATTTCTGCAGTTCATTCCGAATAAGCTTTGTCTTTACATACACCCAAACTTATTCAATGGAAACTGCAATTAACAACAACAAGCACTCGCTGACAGACGGAGATCTTCAGTGGGTGTCTCAAAACTTCCATGTTTTGAACAAAATGTCGGTTCCAAACACCAAGAACATTTGGTTCAAAAACAAATATCAAAAATACAATGCCGTGCTCAAGTACTTGTACCAATACGACGAGAAAAGCTTAGAATCCATGATTGAGCAAATCCAAACTCAAATCAATCAATGGAACCATCCAAACATCGTGAAAGTCTACGATTACGACTTCAACGAGAAGGACCACTATAGCTTTCGATTCGTGATTTGCATGGAGAGAGGTTTGTTCTCTCTCAAAGATGAGCTTAGCAAAAGGAATCGACTTGACCACGATCAAGTTTGGAATCTTATGCAACAAATGGTAAAAGCTCTGCATTATGCTCAGCAGAACTTTAATTGTCACCATGGAAATATCAAACCCTCAAACATTATTTGCTTCAGCGAAGAAGATGAAATATACAAGCTCTCAGAGTTCAGATCAGAGAGCATTGACCTCACAAGAGCCGATAAAATGCCCGCGAAGCTCGAAACGCTATTACAAAATGAATATTTAGCTCCAGAGTATAAATCACAGAACGGAAAAGGCAAAAATGGGCTCAATCCGTTCTCGAATGATGTCTACGCGCTTGGTATCCTCGCACTGGATGCCATGGGCTACAAGGTGGAGTTTCTCAGAGGATTGAGTCCTGATTCCGAGGAAGCTGAATACTTCTTTGCCTGCGTGTTTGCTGACTTGTACAAGAAAATTAACTTTAATTTCTTCAACATTTTGCAGATGATGCTGAATAAGGACCCGTCAAAGAGGCAGTCATTGGAAGGTGTATATGAGGTCTTTGTTCATGACGAGGCAGCGGGCCAAGCGACTACCGAGAAGGATTTCGGGTATGCGAAGGCGGCTTTGGATGGTACGCAGCCGGCAGAGGCCTGCAAGGAGTTTAAGCGGCCGAAGGTTCACGCGGCGCTTAAATTAGCTGATATTGATAAGCTTTGGTCGATCCCGGTAAGGGAGTTCAAGTCGATAAAGGCGAACAAGTGGATGGACAAAAAAGGGTTGAGAACAATGAAATTGCATCTGTATGATTTTTAAGCCGTGTTAAGGCTTTATGAGGAGCCTTTATTCGGAATGATAGGAATTTATTGGTCACTTACTTAATAATATGATAACTATATTGATTGAAATTTGTGTCAATTAGTATTGAAAGGAATACTAAATTGATTACTGCATACCTGTAAAACAAAAAAGTTATATGACAGTGAAAAGGGAAAAGATATATATATGTATAGCTATATATGTGCATTCATCTTACTACTTCTTTCATTGGAACATTCAACTAAATGCAAAACATAATTTTTGCTTTAGGGTTCAAATTTATTCATAATGTTCTATATTTCTGTCTATTCAGTTTACTGATATGGTGGAACTCTTTGCAAATGAAAATATATCCTTGGAAAGTTTCTTAGGTTTTTTTTTTGGTAAGGAATTGATGATACAAATGGATCTGTGCTCATACAGATTATTTGCGTAGACTCATTCGTTCGCCATTAATTCGAAAATTCATAATATGATTTAGCTGTATTTCATGTGAACTGCCTTGGATTCAATGGCAATGGACCCCTTCAGAAATTTAGCTGTTGTGAGAAGTAGGTATCCCTTCAAAATGAGTTCCAATAGATTTTGTTTGGGATGTGCATCGCTTGAAAGCTTGCGAAGTAAAAAATCTTTCCAACTTTTCTCAAACTGATTCTATTTTTATCAATTTGCAGAATACCAAGTATATACCCCAAGCTCCGACTCTTAGGAGCTTTCAAATACTAATCTAACCTGATAAATCTCTGCTCACAAGAAATATGTCTTTCATTTTACGGTTCTAACATTAATTTTATTTATTCAAGATCTTAACATTCTCTAAAATTCTCGAATAAAAACCCACATAGCATATCTACTCCAAACTCTCAATCCATTTCCTATGCTCATGCACACTTCAATTATCCATTCACCCATTCAATCGCGATTCCTCCTTCACTAAGCAGTGATACTATCCTACTTTACCTTAATGAATATAGGTATTGTCTCTTTTTTTAATAAGTTTGTAAATACATTTAAATGCACATACACACACACATTATCCACAATGAATTTCTTATATTCAGTTATTTTGTTTCTACCTGAGCAGTTTTTAAGATTCCTTATGCATTAATAACAACAGTATCACACATGAACATATGACACAGAATGTTATTAATATTAAGTACACTTAATAAAATTGAGAAGTTTTAGAGGTTCACTGCTATTACCTATTTTCATATTCACTTACCTATGCAATTAGTTACTCCCTCTAGTTAATTATATGCATCAACTCTACCTATATTGCTTTTGGAAGTTGGTTCATAAAGCGCACGATTTCATCATCATCCAACTTCTCCTTTTGGCACCAGTCATGTTTCCTTATCTCTTTCAAAGTAAGCCTTTTCTTCGGGTCAGGATTAAGCATTTTCTCCAAGAGATCCTTCAGCTCCTCTGTAAACAGTTGCTTGCTTGAGTGTTGGCTAGAGACCGCTTCATGGAACTCCCAAAATGTTTCGAGGCTTCCATTGACGAAATTCTTGTACAATGCATCGGATTCCGTGGCCTTTTCAAACGGCATCGAACCTGAGATCATGCAGAACAGCATGATCGCGGCAGCGAAGAGATCTGCTTCTTTCGCATCGAAATCTCTCGCCGCGTGCATCTCAGGGGGAAAGTACTGCGAAGTCCCGACTTTCGACGTACATCTTGTCTTGGTCAAGTCAAGGGAGTGTCCAAAATCGGCGAGCTTCAAGCAATACTTCCCATCCAGAAGGATGTTCTCGGGCTTGATGTCCCGATGAGCGATCCCTTTTTCATGCATGTACTCAACCGCGTCAAGAAGTTGGCAGAAGAGCGTTCGGGTGAGTATCTCTGACAAACTCCCAACCGATTCAATCAGATCAAGTAGCGTTCCGCAGGTCGCGTTCTCCATCACTAAGGCAGAGACTTTGAACGAGCAACCTCGACAGTCTTCAAAATCGATGTTCTCCAAAAACTCAATATAAGGGATAATGTTAGCATGGCTGAGGCTTTTGGCGATCTCTTTCTCCTGGTGGATGAGTTCTGGGGTGATATCAGAGCCATAGTCGTAAATTTTGATGGCGGCTTCTTTTTTTGTTTCGGTACTCTCACCTAAATACACGCTGTGCGTGAGTTTTAATTAGTGCAAAAGCCCTACATAAAAAAAATGTACTTAGCGGTCGAGCCTGAAGCGATATGCTTAAGAAGAGTCCATTTCCCGATTTTGGGGGCCGAGACGAATGGGTTCATCTCCAAGAGAGACTTTAGTCAGTTCGGTGAAGAACTTAAGTTCAGTTCTTTTGAGTCTCAGTTTTAAACTTGAGACAATCTATTTTTATTGCGAATGCAGAATTTTGAACTATTTCAAATCTTCGGATGATATCATCATAAGCCGATGACGCAGCAGGGTAAATGAGCCTTTTTTCTGATAATATAAATTCTAATTAGAAAAAACGATATTTTTTTTCCAGTGACTTGCGCCATCCGAAATGATTACGCGTTGTGATTGCAGTGAATTTGAAATCAAAGTTGTGGTAGAGCACCCTCTCATAACTGAAATGGCAGAAAAAGGTAAAACTAAAAAAAAATTCGCCAGTTATGCTCTTCTCTAATGATATGTTCTTGAAATTTGGTTTTGATGGAGAAGTTCGAAGCTGACCGTACAGTAGAGTCAAATGAAGAGGAATAAATAGATTTCACTGAAATTCTCATAAGTTATACTGAGTGTTCCAATTATTCGAGAAAATGAGGTTTGTTTATGGCCGGCATCGACTAAAAGCCTTGCTGAAGCGCCAGCTCAGTTTGGGAAGAGAATTCTTGATCGATGCGAAAAAGAGCGTTTCTCCGGGAGCAATTACTGAATTAGATAATAGGATTGATAATTTAGCATTGGGACTGAAAAAAGGGTAAATAATAGCATAAAGGTTCGTGTTGAAAAGACCTACAATGTTCTACAGTCCATTTCTGTTGTCAAAGAAATGAAACAAATTTCTATCTTGAAATACTAGTAAGATACCTACAGATGCCTATCTCAAATTAATTTTTTGCAATTCTCTTAAGAACCACGGCATAGCCTTGAATAAATCTATCCCACTTCCAAAATTCTCAAAAACGAATTCTTATTGTAGGAGAGAGTTGGTCATTTGCTTGAAAATTAATTAAATCCAGTAGCATCCTTAAAACGGTTTTTAGAAAATTTACAAGTCGTCGTAAAATAGATCATAGGGGATCTATGTTTTCAATCAAGAGAGATCTAATACTCATTTCAACATGTAAGACGCACACTTACGAGGGTTTCTGAGAGTTTAAGAAGCAAGAGTCATAAATAATTCCAGTTTTCAGCTGGTTTTTGCTTATCAGCTTAGTTTTTCCTCGAAGCTAATCGACAATGGCGTAAGTGAAGGCCAGATCTTAATTTAGGGAACCAAATCGAGGGTTTGATGGTTTCTTTTCTTTCCAATGGAGAGAAAATTAATATTGCAAAGAGAAAAATAAATTATTCGACTAAGATTGAATGAGACCTGGACCCCATACATTTAAATCTATATTGGAGTGCTCACTCTAGAAAGAGGAAGATTCGCACAGGATAATATATTATGATTCATTATTGCATCACCTTTATATATCCTTCCGTTGATTGGAAGAATTAATTGTGGGATGTTGTCGATGCACCTATAATTCGAATTTCAAAGAATTAATAGCTGATTAGGCATGTTATCAAAGATCAGATTGATCTCCATTCTTCTTGCAGTGAATATAGATGGCTCGGATCCTGTGCAACAATACACTTTCCTGGTCCATCGTTACTACTACTAAAAAAAAACAAACTGGTAGAATGATTCTGCTTAGCGTGAGAAACTGCGAGTTATAAGTCTCTCTCTCGAGCACCGACAAAAATCAGCCTAAATTTATGTGTTTATGGATGATTGAATTTATTCTGCTCTTGGAACTCAATCTCATTTGCAGCGGCAACTGCCTCAAGCATTGCTGCGTGTATTTAGAAACTCTACCAATATTTCAAAAATTTAAACCTCTCAATTCTCATCCATTTTGCAAAATTCTTTTTTTCACAGATAAAATTTTGTAGGTAACTCTGATTATTCAGAGTTTTAATTAACAACAGCAAAGCACTTAACCTTCAGAAATCAGATTTGACGAACTTCTCTCACGACACGCAATTATCTTACAACTACCATTTCCCTTATGAAATTTCATAGTCCTAGTATTGCGCAGTCGTCTAAAATTAATAAACTAATTTATATTCTGTTCAATTTTGGGAGAAAAAAAAATTCAAGCGCGCAAGCGCAGTGAGTATGGTGAGTTAGAGATTCTTTCCAATTCAGCAAACCAATTAAAAACTCCTAATCTTTTATTGATAAAATGCAGCAAATGAATAATCACTCGATATCCTAACTCGTTCACTCTCATTAACTGTTATTATGTGATGTGTGTGTGGATTTTCAAAAATCTGCCCACTTTTTCTAGAGGGAATGCTACTTCATTTATGTTACGCTTGATTAGGCGAAATCGTTTTTAGAAAAGTTGAGATTCTCACCCTAACTAGCTACCTGAGTTGAGCTATTAGAAGAAAAAAATAGAGGTCTGCTGATAAAATGATTCAAAGTACGTTAAATGAATTTTATTAGGAACCTCAGAACTAGCTCGCATTGTCTCGATGGGACAGTCGGATCCACTGGAAATGGTTATGTCCACACTGGCCATAACGTCTTTTATGAGAATAAGACCTATTATGTGACCTACTCTACCGAAATATATACCGAAATTTCTGACGGATCAAATCCATGCACATCTGGCACTACCTATCCCTTAAATATTGGTCTTATAACTAAAGTTCAACTTATTGCGTATCTTCAAGGCACAGATGGCAGCACCTTGAAATGGACCCCAGCACCAGCAATTTACACTGGTGCTGTTTCTGCAATAAATACCCAGGGTCCTGTCACTGTCTCAGTCCTTTCCCCAAGCTGCAGCCAAGGAAATTGGGCCAACTCCATCACCTTTCCCTGTACTTACTACACTGGCACCACTTACAATAGCCTCTGTTACAACCCAGTAACTCTTCCAGAAGGTTTTCCTGGCATCAGTAACACTTATACCCTTGCTGAATTGTCCGCTCGCAATATCAACAAGGAATCCTCATTAACAACATAGAAAATTCTTACTCAGACGCTTCCACCTTTGCGACCCTCAACACCTTTCAGTTCTACAATTTAACAACTGGAGCCACTACAACAGAAGGAGGTGTAACATTTAGCATTGCCAATACCTATTCTGAAGGTGCATATAGTGCATGGAGTCTTCCTTACTCAGAAGGTTGGGGTCTAATAGATGTATTTGAAACTGCAGCAGACACCTATGTTGCAAACTATGGTACTTGGTTTGCAAATGGAACAACCAACAGAACACGGGGTGCATTTTATGTTGGTGATGATGCAAACACGATGAGCTTTTTCATTGACGACAATGGTGCACTCTGGGCTGGAGTTTATTCTACCGATACTACCATCACCACAGGATATCTCGGTAAATTGGAGGTTCAGATGTACAGTGCTAATGCTCGCTCTGCTGCTGATGCTTATGCTCTTTCTACTCTCTTGTCTTTTGTCTGTCTATTCATGGTCTCTATCTTCATCTGGTAAGATATTAATGCACTCACATTAATGTAGACTTTTCTTGTGAATGGTTAGTACTCACATTGTTATAAAGTTCGCTGCTGCAGTCTGCATGAAGATATCCATGTTTTTTCATTATTCTATGTGCTTCTCGATACGAAGTCAATAAGAAAAACAAAACGAAATCGACAATAGAATGGAAATCCTGACACGAAGAGTAAGAATGCTATTATCATTAAATATTCAATAAGTAGTAAAAAACTTTTTTCATTTTCTTGATTGTAAGCTATTGGAAATGGCTTACAAGAAATTAATAGTTTTTTTTAAATACTCATTATTACACTGCGCTTCTCTCATATCTGCTATTAGAGATATATCTAGGGTCTGACTTGACATTAACTTTGGTGCGCTGCGATAACAAAAAAAATATTCAAGCTTTTGAATGGTTCATCAATTTGTGTTCGCAATGCGAATGAATAAATTATTCTAAATTCAAAGCTAGCTAGCTTTTTGAAAATTCATTGAATTCAATAATCTCCTCGAACAATATTAAGAAATCGGCTCGTCATCGGTAAATGAAAAAAGGGGGCTCTCTTAACTCGTTTCAGATATATTTCTAAATTGAAAGTGAGGCGAGATTTCCATTGCCGATTTCAACATGGACAGCACACTTATGAGAGTTTCTGATCGAATAGAGAATCTGACAAGAGGAATTCTCCATTTTTTCACTAATGCTCTTTATAATTTTTAGTTTCACTCAAAAGCAATTTACATAGCTTACTTTACCGAATCAAATCAAAGGGTTTTTGATTTCTATTCTATCCGATTCTTGGAATCTTAGTTTTCAATTAAAAGAGAGAAATAATCTCTTTGACACAAATAGTATGATACCTCAACATCATACACTCAAATCTCGATTATTTTGCTCACTCTAAATGGAAGTCTCATACGCAATGATGATAATATAGTATGATTATGATAAGTTTCAAATGTCTTTCCAATTATTGGAATATAGAATTGTGGGTTGATAGCAAGCACATTTAAAGTTCACATATCGAGCTTATAATCGCTGATGAGTTATTTTTTTAAAAGACAGATTGATTTCCATTCTTTTTGCACCAAATTAATATGTTTTGGGTTCATTTTGAATATACAAATTCCTGGTCCATCAGCATTGCTTTTCGAAATAACAAATCGATTAGGTCGAAAATCGCTTTAGATAGAGACTCCAGGTTGCCTCTCTCTTGCACTGGCAGAAATCAACTAAATTTATATGTTTATAGCTGATTGAGTGCTTATTTCTTCCGCTGTTTGAATTTCTATCTTGTGTTATAGCGATAGAGATCCAGCATTGTTGAAAGCACTTTGAAGTTCTAACGCTGTTTGGACTGAAAGGACTCTAAATTCTAATCCATTTTGTTAAATGCTTTATTTTACATATAAAATTGTGTCGACATCTCTGATTATTCGAACAGAAACAAAAGACTTAACTTTAAGAAGACAGTGTGGCGAATCTCTCCCGTCAAACTTACTTATCTTCCAATTGACATTTCCTTATTAAACTTCGGATAAAGTATAATAGCACGAATTTCCTAAATTCCCGGTAAAATTAATAAACTAAATTTGGTTTCACGGCAATTTTAGGTTATATTTAGCATACATCCATCTCCTCCTTCCTCTTTGAGTATCTGCAAATGTTTTTCTCTTAGGCGGGCCAATGCAACCAAGTTTTATCATTTATAAGCACTTTCCATTCCAGCAAACATCTATTTTTGGATTAATTGCATCAAAATGAGATTTGTGATTAATTGCATCAAAATGAGAATATACGCCATTATGAGCTTATTTGAAATGATGTGTATGTGTATTTTCAAAAATTATTCTCATTTTTCTCGAGAGAATACTATATAATTTTCGGTTAAGCTTGATCAAACAAAAAAATTAGAAGAAAGTAGATATTCTAGCTTCAACCAAACTACTAGGGTCTCTTGCTCCTAAAGCCGTTCTATTAGAGGAAAAAAAAGAGAGAGATTTAATGGAATGATTTCAAGGACCTTTAATGATTTTTATTAGATACCTCAATAATAACGATTTTTTTCATCTAGATGGATGGTTCTAATTTAAGTTTATCTTTCGATCCAAAATATAACTCAGACATGTACATTGTTATATAAATTTTGCAACTTTTGAACATTAATGGGAGCCTGCGCAAGTGTCAATAACACAAAGGCTAATCAAATTATCACCCCACTGAATAGTAAGTCTGTATCGGAAAAGGATGAGATACTAAAGCCTTACCTTTTGTACCCTTATCAACTAAATGTTCCTGCAGTTGAAGAATTGGAAAGAAAATATCCTAATTCTGACTTTGTGGAGTATTATCTTGAGAGAGTTAAGCAACGGAAGGGCCACAATTTAATGACTTATGAGCATCTTGATATATCAACGAAAGCTCCTCAAGATCTAAAGGATGAACTATTGAAAGAAATCGACTCCGACTCAGCATCCATTACTCTAATACTCGACAAAGGAATAACTCCAAATGAATCAATTGGCAAAAGAGGTTATGGTGAAACCGTATTGCATTATGTGGCGAAGCGTAATAAGTTCACGATACTCAAAGCCATACTCAGTTGGATAGAAGAAAAACATCCAAAGGAGCTTGATACTTATTTAAATATTCCTGACGCAGAAGGAAATACTCCTTTAATGGTTTCCGTGATCTGTGACGCTAATGAATGTGTTTCTGCCTTCTTAAACACGAAAGGTAGAATCAACGTCGACAAGAAAAACAAGGCTGGCTTATCTCTCACAGATATTTGTAAATATTTTAATCCGAAAAGCCTAGCGATTGTAAATCGATATAACGAAGAAAAGTTAGCAGAAGAAGCTAAAAGAAAAGAAGCTCTAGTAAAAACACGAGGAGCGACGCTGATTATGCTTGGGATAGAGAATAAACTCGATCAATTTTCATCCCAGACGCTTAATGAAGAAGACAATCTCCCAAAACGCTCTGAAGTTTCGATGACTGTTGAAGATTTGAAACTGACTTATCAGCAAACCCTTGACAACTTGTCAAGTGCGGGTATTGAGTTTAATGACAGTACAGCTCTCGTAGAATATAATGATTTCATTTACCCTTTGCGAGACTATCAAATTATTGGAAAAGAAAAAGGCACTGTTAAACTCCTCGGAAATGTGAGCCCTTACGATATTTTACCGGGAGTCCGCTCGACGAAAATGCTGAGTTTATTTCAAGTTCTTGCCTGTTTTCCATCGATCATCAGGTCCGCTTTTAATACTAAAGAATCAAATCCTCAAGGTCTCTACTCATTAACCCTGTATCAAAAAGGAATCCCAAAAGAGGTGTTGATTAATAACATTTTCCCTGTACATTGTGGGAAGCATAAGCCTGCGTACTTCAGGACTGTAGGCAAAAAATTTTGGACCAATGTCCTGGGAAAAGCAATAGCGAAGCTGTATGGCGGCTATACGGAGATCAACAAACGAGATGTCTTGACTCTTTTTGGAAATATCACACCAGCTCCTGTTTGGTTTGTAGATGTGTATGATCAGATACAAACTGACACTCTCGTTGAGACCTTGAAGAAGATGATTTCCCCTCACACGATCACATATTTCTACTCATCCGACAAATACATTGTAAAGCTAATGCCATCTACTTTTTATCAACTGCTGGAAATAAAAAGTTGGGGCAAAGATAGGTTAGCGGTTGGGAAAAACCTCTTCGGACATGATGAGAACATGTTTAAATCACTCGAAGAAATGCGAGAGCGATTCCTTGGCAAACCACCTGAGAAAAAAAATCCGGACAAAACAACTGGTCAAAATCCCTCTAATACAGGTGTTGATTATGATCTTGGCTTTGACCAGAAAGCAATAGAAAGCGGTGTTTTTCCGCTGAGGTTGACAGATTTTAAACAAGGCGTTGAGAGAATATACATTATTCCAAAGATGATGGATGGCAAATACACATACATTCCGATCGAAATTGAGAAGAACCATGCTGAATACTTCGAAATCGAGATCACAAAAGAAGTAACAGGATGGTTCAGATTCGACCTTAATATCGAAGAAGCTATACTAATTCAAGATTACGACACAAAGCCCAAACTCTCCTGTAAGTCATTTAATGCAATTTTCCTAATCATTTATTTTTCTGAATTGTTAGGGTTTGAGCCAGACAAAGCTAAGAGGCTCTTAGATAATTTCACTGAGATTGAGCCTAAAACATATCCTCCTGGGAGATATGTACTGAGAGTGAAGAATTATAAAAAGCCCATTCGTTTTGTTACGCTTGGGTTTTATGGAACCGATTATATTAAGATGAAAAGCGCTGATAGGATGAAATATAAGAATTTCCTATCAGAATTCTTGAAAGCACACGGTGGAGACATCCCAAATTTCGATCCAGTCGCTGTAAAGACCAGGGGTGCATTGCAGAGATACCATTATTACATATTTAAAAATAACACAAATATCACTAAAATCATTGATATTCAATTAGAAAAGAAGGATCCAGCACATAAATTATCTAAAATCTTTAGAGAAAACGCGGGTGCTGTCAAATTGATTGCCAAACCAGGTGAATCGGTTGTACTCTATGCGAAAGTTTGGATGTTAAGTCCAAAATATAAGTATTTAGATGATGTTGAGTCTCAGGCCAAGGATCAGCAGGATTTTCAAAAAGAAGAGACGCAACAGCGGCAAGATGGTGATAAGATTAAGCCCACGCAAGAAAAAATCCAAGACGTAGCTGAGAAAAAAGAAAGTTTGAATGACAAAGAAAAAAATACGATACAAGAAGACGATAAAAGTGAAAATAGTGAGGAGAAGACTGAAAAAGAAGACACTAAAAGAGGAGATCTGGAAATAGAGAATTTCTAGTTGGTACAGCAGTAAAGTGTGTTCAGAATCATCACAGTGAATATATATGATAATTTGTTCAGACTCGGAAGTTTGTTATCAATTTCTACATTTTGAATATCCTTCTATTATGCACAATTTGGGTCGGTCTCAAAGCAATGAGCTTGTGTGATATTCATTAAAGAATGAATTGAAATTTGTATCTCAAAAAAGCAGTAAATTGTCTATCACTTGTGCCTTCATCGCAATACTCTTACGAACTACGGCATAGCCTTGAATAAATACCATTCCATTTCCAAATCTCTCAAAAATGAACTTTTATTGTAAACCCAGAAGGTTAGTTCATTTTTCTTGAAAATTAATTAAATCTAATAGCATTCTTGGAATGGTATTTGAACATTTGTTGTTGCCTTAAAAAGGAGCACACGAGATCTATTACTATTTTTTCTAACATAAGGAGACAGATATTCAATACCCATCGAGAATTTCAGATGTACGAAACACCCATTCGTGGTTACTGATGGATTGGAGAACCGAAAGGCATAAATAATTCCAGTTTTCCGTTGATTTTGCTTATCGTTGTATTTTTCACTCGAAGAAATCGACAATGAAATACGCGAAGGCCCGAATTTAATCTCACGAATTAAGCAGAAGGTTGTGCCATTTCTTTACTTGTCTGATGAAGAGGAATATAATTTTGGAATAAAAGAGGGAAATAATCTATTCTACAAAACTCACCCCATCTCCTTTATACTATAATGTATTGCTCATTCTGAGAAGAAGATCAATTTGTACTGAAAAGATTATGAATCAATATTGTATATATTCATTACCTTTTCCGATTGATCAATTGATTGGAAAAATAAGTCCTCGGACATTAACGGCAGGATTCAATTTCGAATCTCAGGCAAATGATAATTAGTAGTTATTTTCTTGACAAAATTAGATCTCCCTCGTTGCTGCACTCAATTAAGATTTGTCAGATTTTATTAGACAGTACGAATCTATGTCATTCATCACTACTAAAAAAAAACTGGCCGAACGATAGCGCTCTGTGTTAGAAGCTGCGAGTTATAAGTCTCTCTCTTTAACACTATCAAAAATCAACCTAAATTTATGTGTTTATGGATGATTGGATTTATTCTGCGCTTGGAACCCAATCTTATTTATAGCGAAAACTGCCTCAAGTATTTCTGCGTGTATTTCGAAGCTCTACCAATATTTCAAAATTTAAGCATCTCAATTCTCATCCATTTTTGCAAAATTCATTATTACACAGATCAAATTTTATTGAAATATCTGATTATTAACAGTTTTAATTGACAATGTTAACAACGGAAATGCACTTAACCTTCAGAAATCAGAATTGACAAACTTCTCACCACACGCAACTACCGTACAACTACCAGTTCCTTATGAAATTTCATAGTAAGTCTAATATCGCATATTAGTCTGACTCTGAATTCTCAGTAAAATCAATAAACTAATTATTTTCTGAAAATCCAAATTAGCCTTCACCTACATCCATCCCTCTTGTTCTTTGAGTATTCGCTTTTTTTATCAAGCGCGCAAGCGCAGTGAGTATCGTGAATTAGAGATTCTTTCCAATTCAGCAAGCAGTTAAAGGTTCCTAATCTTTTTGATTTGATAAAATGCAACAAAAGAGTGATCACGCGATATCCTTGCAGTGTGTGTATTTCAAAAATCAGCCCCACTGTTTCTAGAGGGAATGCTACTTCATTTTAGGTTACGCTTGATCAAACGAAAACGTTTGAGATACGTTTATCATGTTTCTCTTGCTCCTACATCTGAGCTATGAAGAAAAAAAAAAGAAGAGAGGTCCGCTGATAAAATGATTTAAAGTACGTTAATGAATTTTATTAGGAGCCTCAGAAATAATGAATTTTTAATATAGATGGATAGTTCTAATTTTAGTAAGTTCTTTCAGCTCAGAATATTACGTTAAAATGCACATTTTTATATAAATTTGTAACTTTGAAATGGGAGCCTGCGCGAGTGTCAATAACACAAAGACTAATCAAATTATCGCACCAATTGATGTGGATCGTGGGCCTAAACTTGAAAAGGAAGAGATATTAAAGCCTTATCTTTTATACCCTTATCAACTCAATGTCTCTGCAGTTGAAGAAATGCAAAGAAAATACCCTGAATCAGACTTTGTGGAGTATTACCTCGAGAGAGCTAACCAACAGAAGAACCAAAATGGTAGAGGGACCTTTAAGTTAATGGTTTATGAGCATCCTGATATATCAGCAAAGGCTCCAAAAAATTTAAAGGAAGAATTATTGAAAGAAATCGACTCCGATTCAGCATCAGTAACCCTGATACTCGACAAAGGGATACATCCAAATGAATCAGTCGGCAAAAAAGGTTATGGTGAAACCGTACTGCACTATGTAGCGAAGCATAATAATTTCAAGATTCTCAACGCTATCCTCAATTGGATTAAAGTAAAGCAACCGGAGAAGCTCGACTTTTATTTAAATATTCCTGATGCAGAAGGAAATATTCCTGTGATGGTTGCCGCGATCTGTGACGCCGTTGAATGTGTGTATGCTTTCTTCAACACGACAGATTCAATAAAAGTTGACAAGAAAAATAAAGCCGGCTTATCTCTCACAGATATTTGTACATACTTCAGCCCTAGAAGTATGACGATTATAAAACGATTTAACGAAGGGAAGTTAGCATCATTAGTTGATGCATTGGGATTGAGCAAAGAAACCCCGATAAAAGCAGGAGTAGCTTCTCTGCTTGTGCAAGGAATAACGAAGAAAGTAGAAATTGTTGCGTCTGAGAAGCTCAAAGAACTAAGATTCGCACAAAATATGATTTCGTATCGCACTGAAAGTTCAATGACTATTGAGGATTTGAAACTGACTTATCAACAAACCCTCGATCTCTTGTCGAGAACGGGTTTTGATTATGTTGAGGGTGAATTCTATGATAAGAATAAATTAGAACATAATGAACTCCGTACTTGCTGGAAGAAAGACTATGAAATTCTTGACAAAAAAAAAGGCGATGTCAAGCTCCTCGGAAATGTGAGCCCTTATGATGTTCTTGAGGGGGTGATCTGGACAAAAATGCTGACTGTGATTCAAGCTCTGGCCTGTTTTCCATCGGTTATCAGGTCTGCATTTAATACTAAAGAATCAAACCCTCAAGGTCTCTATTCAATAACATTGTATCATAACAGAATCCCGAAAGAAGTTTTGATGAATAACGTTTTCCCTATAGATACTTCGACAAATAAGCCTTCGTACTTCAGAACTGTAGGCAAAAAATTTTGGACCAATGTGCTAGGAAAAGCTATAGCAAAACTGCATGGCAGCTGGCAAGAGGTTCGCAACCAAGAGCTCGTGTCCCTGTTTGCGAATATCATACCAATTCCTGTTTGGTATGCAGGTGCGATTGATACTACTGATGATAACATTCTCATTGAGAACTTGAAGAGAATGATTTCTCCTAATACTATCACATATTTCTACTCACGCAGCACATGCAAACAGATAACGGACATTGTGAAATCAGAGACCTTGTATCAACTGCTGGAAATTAAATATATTGAGGATAATTGGTTCGTAGTTGGGAAAAATCTCTTCGGACATGATGAGAAAATGTTTACATCAGTCGAGGAATTGCCTAATCGTGGTCTCCCCTTCTACAGATATAATGGATTTGACGAGAAAGCAATAGAAAATGGTCTGTTTCCGCTGAAGTTTTCGCATTTTAAAAACCACGTTGAAAGAATATACATTATTCCAAAGATGTTGGATGGGAAATATACGTATATTCCAATCGAAATCGAGAACTATCATGCTGAATACTTCGAAATCGAGATCACAAAAGAAGTAAAAGGGTGGTTCAAATTTTCCAGCAGTGATCCTGAAGAAGCTATACTAATCCAGGACTATGACACAAACCCTAAAATTATATGTAAGTTCGTTCATTGCAATTGCCACTAATCAATTATGTTTCTGAATTCTTTAGGGTTTGAGCCAGAACGAGCCGTCGTGCCAATCGCAAATTACACTGGGATTGAACCGAAAACATACCCTCCTGGGAGGTATGTACTGCGAGTGAAGAACTATGATAAGGAGGATGAGCAGATCACGTTAGGGTTTTATGGAACCGATTACATTACAATTAAAAGAGCTGACAGGATGAAATATAAGAATTTTATATCAGAATTCTTGAAAGCGCACTATGGAGACTACCCAAGTGAAAAACCGGTCTCTGTTGGAATTTGGAGTGTGTTGAGATATAATTTTTATATATTTAAAAACAACACAGATATCACCAAATTCATTGATATTCAATTGGAAAAAGAAGACCCAGCGCAGAAATTATCCAAAATCTTTGAAGAAAAATCAAATACAGTGAAATTAACTGCCAAACCAGGTGAATCAGTTGTGATCTATTCGAAGTCCTGGATCATGAAACCAACATATCAGTTTACAGATGATGATGAGGAGTCTATCAAGGCTCAGCAGCAGAAACTTCAAAAAGAAGAGACAAAGTCTAAAGATTTTGAGAAGGAAAAGCCACAACAAGAAAAAATCCAGCAGGTAATCACTCAACAAGAAAGCTTGAATGGTGAAGAAGAAGACAATAAAAATGAACATCCTGAGGTGAAAGATTCTAAAAAGGAAGACACTAAAAGAGAAGATCTTGAAATAGAGAATTTCTAGCCAGACTGGCTTAGTAGTTACGTTAGTTCAATATGAGGATATCTATATATATGAATGCTTTTGTTCAGATTCGTAACTTTTTTTGGCATGGTTGGAATTCATTAGAGACTATACAGTAGTCCCTAAGAGGGTAGCGATGAATTCATCAGAAATAAGCCTCACTATTATTTAGTGATAAAATTTTGCAAAAACCAAACAAATTCGTGATCTCAATATTTCGCAAAAGTTTGAAAGTTATTGCTAACTCTCTAAATTTTTAAAATTCTTTTTAATAAATATGCAAATTCGGATTTCTGACGACTTGTGAGCGTGTGTCACTAATATCTACGGGTATCCAAAGTATTAATAGGGATAACCTTTCGAAAAGACTAATTTTACAGGTTATCAACTGAATGTGCATTAGGTGATCGAAAATGGATACGATTTCCTTTTTGGAAAGAGACAGCTTGCGACAATATTCTCTGAATAAAGCTACCTTAAAGAATCAGATAACTCATGTGATTTCAGATCTAAGGATGAAAAGTCCATTATGCTGTTTTCAAATTTTAAAGTTCTTCGAGAAATTAAATCAACAGTTAGTGAAAATTAGTCTAACCAAAGAAATAGCAAAAAGCGAGTGCAGTATAAAATTATTTTACCAAAGTGTGGTAATTACTATCACAGATTTCGTAGGATAGAATTCCGTCTGTGATTAGCATCATGAGAAAAAAATTGCTATTTTTGCTATTCTTTGCAGAATTCCTATTTTCTTAACTTGATTTCAGATTGAATTTAACTTTCGGAACGTTAACTGTTGATTTCTTATGAAGAGAAGACAAGATTCATTTATTTCGTTTCAGCTACTACCAAGCAGTTAAGCTAGTCTTGAGTTGAAGTGCTTCCAAAGACACAGCCATCATTTATAAGTGTCCGCATGGTGAGACTTACGAAGTGAAGTGTTCATTTCTTGAATGACTTTCTTTTTCTGCGCGAACTCTCTTCGCAGAAACCATCATGACGGAACATCCAATCTACCCATCGGAGGAAGAATTACGTGGTGTACGAGACTAACATTGAAAGAATTCGAACCAGCTCTGTACAACAGATGCATTATGAGCGTCTCTGCGCTGATCAGAAATTAACAGCTTCAAATTCTAGAATCATATCGTATTTTGTTGGTTTATGGGTTTAAATATTCAACTACCTTCGTTACAAAATAAACAAAAATTCATTTCTAAGACAAAATGCAAGTGCCTGCAGCTCACCACTATTACTCAAGCTTAATGCCTTTTACCTTGTTTCGCTCGGACTATTTTCAGCAAGTCAAAGCAGAGAATCCTGGGCTCACGATTCCTCAGTTAAAAAAGCTTTTGACTGATCGCTGGAATAACTTGGATGCTGTTACAAAATCTTCCTACGAGAAGTTAGCTGAGGAAGTGTACAAAGGGTATCAAAGTGATGCTGAAGCCATGTATCAGGTAATCATAGAGCAAGCAGAAAAAGAAAAGGCAAAATATGAAAACATCGAAGAGGAGAGCACGGCCTCCAACCCTCAATAAAATCTTGACAACGCAGCAAAGCTTCATTGAGAGAAGTATTCAATTACCATTCAATTTTTATTAAAGATAAAAGAGAGATAATTTAATCTATAGATCATCCAGACTTTTAGAAATACAATTTCTTTGGCTTTGTATACTTGCTACTATTCCATGAGATTATATTTTATTACCGTTAAATCCATTGTTTTTGAATATCTTGTCTCACAGGCTGCTTGATTCTTATGAGTTATTCATGGCCTGTTTACGTTGTTTGATATCTAATATTATCGTATTATTGCCATGGCATAAAAAGGATTAACGGCTGCCTCAAATATCGTCCTCTAAATTGCCAAGCAAGTTTAATTAACAACAGAGGGTGCAGGTCTTTTTGGTGAGATTTGATGAAAAATTTGCCCAGAGCGCTCTTTTTCCGTAATATCGATCCATAAATCATAATCTCGCAAGAGCCCATTCACAGGAGCTACGATCTCCCTAACTAAATAACTTTTTCAATGGCATTAATTTAGCTGAAAACTGCATTTAGGAAATCTGCCTGGTTTAGTAACTCCTTTCTCAGCGGGTTTTGTCTGTACATCAGTCAAGGTGGCAGAATGACTCACTTCTAGCATAATCATTTCTTCAAATCCTTCATTGACTTAAATATTAATAAATCCTTCTACCAGATTATCTCTTACGCTACTGAGCCATTTATTCTGACTTTTTCACAAAATTAGAATGGAACTCTATAAAAAAGATTTTCAAATCCATGAAAACGCCCTAGATATAGCTTCATTGTTCATGCTCTTTGTTTGATCATTATCAAAAAACATTCAAATTTCTTTTTCTCAATTGTGATTCCCAATTTTGATTTTCTACTCTAACTCAGCAATTAATTCTAAGCACATAGTTTCTGAGTCTGTGCGAGTGAATCATATTATGGATGAGCATCGAATTATTAATTTTTCCCCCACAAGAAAAGAATTCAATAATGGAACAACTCAGAATGCAAATAGAACTTGAATAAATTTAGTTTACAGCCTGATAAAGCGGATTGATCGTATTACCTTGGAAAATTCCTTGATCAATAAGTGGCCTATCATCTCGTATAACTTTCCCATTGGCGATGTATTTAGGATATCAGTCCGGTCTCGCTCCTTTTTCCATAAGTTTCTTCTTAACATCGATCAACGTACGACTAACTTCTACCATAATAATTTCTTGAAGGCTGTCATTGACGTAAAGAGTCATTGTATCTGAATCCATTTTGCACGTACTTTGATTATTCTGCTTCTGATTATTGATTATGATGAAGTTCATTTATTAGCATATATCAGCTTACGAATTCATCCTAAGCCGCTTATTCTCATTCTCAGCAATTTAAAGTGAAGTTGTACGAAAAATTTGCTTTCTCCAGCCAAAATTGGACTTCGCCTTCGTACAACGCCTATAATTCATAGTTAACAGCAAGTACAATCTAACTCTCAGAAATTTTCAGTTTTCAGCCATTTCAATTTTGCAATTCGTCGAATTTACTTGATGGTAAAATGAATAAATTGCATTATGCAATTGAGTTATTAGTGTGCAAGCATTACGCTATCGGTTTATCCAGCCTCAAGAAAACCAAGAATAAGCATTCGAGACAGAATTCAAGACAGAGAGAGCAGATGATATAAAATTATTATCGACGTATTTGCCAATATGATTACCCCTTAGCAAGTGATGCAATAGCATAGTATTTTGTAACATGGTATGGTATCAAGGTGTTGGACTAGACATTTACTCAACAAAAAGTATCCAAATTTTATTTTGTAAAATATGTTAGTTTTCTAAGGAATGAAATTTAAATAACTTCTACAAAATGTAAATACAGCCTCAAATATCATATATTTTTAATTCATTTGGAGGTTTTAGAGTATTCGCTCTCGAAATGTAGTATGAAAAAATAGGGTTCCAAGCAAATGAAAAAATTATTGCAAGCTTGTAGATTAAGTAAACTAAAAATTCATTAGATTCAATACTATCCTTGAAACGGTATTTAATTTCTTTATTCGTTTTCAGATATTGGACAAAGTGCAATCTATTACTGCATTTACAATCTCTCAAATCAAAATGAAAGTGAGGTTCAATATATATATAGAATTTCGAATTGGCAATCCGTTTCTTGGTTATGGTTTTTGAGAGGATTGGAACCAAAAGAATGAATCATTTCTGAGTCCCAATAGTCCGTTTGAAATTTTGCTAATCACTAAAGATAAACTGCAACGGAGTAATTGGAGGTCAGAGCTTAATTTCAAAACTGAATTTGAGGGAAAATGTCAAGATTTTTTCCAGGCGAAGCAGATCTTAATTTTGAATGGAGAGAGAGAAAAGAAAAGAAAAACTACTCTATTGAACAAATAAATTTTTTGCCATCTCAACTGCACTCTATGGTTGCTCTCACTATAAAAAGGAGATCGTTTCTCATGAATAATAAAGTGATTCATTATTGTATAAATTTCATCTTCTTTCCAATTAATTGGGATATTAGGCTATAGGATGCTTGCGGCGCAGTTAAATTTGAAATATCGAGCTGTTGATAGCTGATGAGCTGAACTTTTTTTCTTTTTTAGCAACAGATTGATTTCCATTGGTTTTGCACTGAGTAGAGATCTTTCTGGATTCTATGAGGCAATGCGAATTTCTGGTTAGCTTTCTTTTAAAAAACTTGTTGATCGAATCTGCTTTTAGCCAGATACTCTGGATTACAACCTCTCTCTATCACACGTATGAGCATAGGTAGATCATTCAAAAGTATTTGTTTAGATGTTGATGAATGTCTATAGGTTCCAATGTGCTTTTCATTCCCCTTTTTTAGCGATGAGTTCCTTGAGCATCGCTGTGCTTATTTGAAAACTCAAGAGTTCAAATTCTACTCCAAGTACTCATCCTTTATGTTCAATTCTTGATTGCTACCTATTTCTCTTTGTAGAATCGGATTGTTGTTAATGTCAAATGGTAAAGAAACTTTATCTTAATCTTCAAGAGACCTTCTGATCCCATTTCCAAGCCGCAATAATGATTTTATAACTGCCATTTTTCTGATGGAAATCAGAACGGCCAGCGCAAATTTGTCTAATTCTGGATTCTGATCAAATTCATGAAACTTCCTTTTTTATTGAAAATCCAAATTAGCTTTTTTTCATCAGAATTTTTTTTTTATTTCTCATCAGAACATCTGCAAGCCTTTACTCTCATGCCAGTGAGTGCAGCTAACTTTCGTATTTGAGAAATTCTTTCCATTTCAATAATCGTTTAGGCCATTTCTAAGCCTCCTAATTTTCAATAAAGTGCAAAAAACGAGAAAATCGTTCGATAATTCCTGTTGCCTATTCAACTTATGATTATTATTTGATTTGTATGCATGTATTTTCAACAAACTCTATCTGTGGGTTCAAGAGGACTGCTACATTTGATCAGAAGAAACAGTTTGAGAAAAGTAGAAATTCTCGTCCTGGCCATGTTAACAATACCTATCTTGCTTTAATCACCGCACCATGGGAGGAGAAAAGAGAAGAGCGTTCCTAAAATGGTTCAAACCACCTAATTACACTTTATTAGGACTTTAAAGAATAACCACCTTTTAATTTAGATGGATGGTACTATTTTAATTTTTCTATAAATTCAAATATCGCCCGAACATGCACATTCTTATATAAAATTTGCAACTTCTGAACTTTAATGGGAGTCTGTGTAAGCGTCAAGAAACCAAAGCCCAATCAAATTATCTCTCATGTGAGTTTGAGTGACAGGGTTTCCACGGAAAATCATGGGACACTAAAGCCTTATGTTTTGTATCCTTATCAAATTGATGTTTCTGCAGTCGAAGAAATGCAAAGAAAATACCATGGCAGAGACTTTGTGGAATATTACCTTGAGAGAGCAAACCAGCAAAAAAACCAGAGGCAAAGCAACGAGAGAGAGACAGGAACGTTAATGATATATGAGCATCCTGATATATCAACAAAGGCTCCGAAAAATCTAAAGGAAGAATTATTGAAAGAAATCGACTCTGATTCAGCATCAGTAACCTTGATACTCGACAAAGGGATCGCTCCAAACGAATCAATTGGGAAAAAAGGTTATGGTGAAACCATGCTCCACTATGTGGCCAAGCAGAATAATGTGAGGATTCTCAAAGCCATACTCAAATGGATTAAAGCAAAAAGACCAGCTGAGCTAGACACTTATTTAAATATTCCTGATGTAGAAGGAAATACTCCTGTAATGGTTGCTGCGATATGTGATGCCGCTGATTGCGTTTATGCCTTCTTTCACACGAAAGGCAGAATCGACATTGACAGGCACAACAAAGCTGGATTAACTCTCGCGGAAATTTGCAAATACTTCAGCACGAGAAGCTTGGAGATTGTAAATCGATTTAATGAAGGGAAGATCGTGCCATTAATGGATGCTGATGAAAAGATCGAAGAAACTGCACCAAAGTCACTTGTAGGGAATCTGGTAAAACAAGAAACAATAAAAGAGGTCGAAGAAGGGTCAATTCTGAAGGCTGAAGAATCAAAACCAGCAGAAAATATTCTCTCGAAACGTCCAGAAGCTTCCATGACTGTTGAGGATTTGCAACTGACTTACCAGCAAATTCTTGACAACTTGTCGGGTACGGGTGCTGAGTTTCTTGATAGTGAATTCTATGAGTCACTTATCAGAGAACATCGAGAAGACCCCATCATTTGGAAGAGAGACTATGAAATTCTTGAAAAAGAAAAAGGCGCCGTCAAACTCCTCGGAAATGTGAGCCCTTATGATATTTTAGAGGGACCGGAATGGACAAAAATGATGACGGTGATTCAAGCGCTCGCCTGTTTTCCATCGGTGATCAGGTCCGTATTTAATACCAAAGAATCAAATCCTCAAGGTCTCTATTCACTCACCTTGTATAAAAACGGAATCCCGCAAGAGGTGTTGATTAATAACATGTTTCCTGTAGATTCTGAGACAAATAAGCCTAGGTACTTCAGAACTGTAGGCAAAAAGTTTTGGACCAATGTACTGGGAAAAGCAATGGCGAAGCTGTATGGCAGCTATACGCAGATTGACAAAGCACAAGGCTTAACTCTCTTTGGGAATATCACACCAGCTCCTGTTTGGATGATAGAGATGAATGATTCGATTGATGATTATCTTCTCATCGAGAACATGAAAAAGATGATCTCTCCTCATACGGTCACATATCTCTATTCAGACTATTCCTGTAATCATGTAACGGACGGTATTAAGCCAGGTACCTTGTATCAGCTTTTGGAAATAAAGAGCATTTCCAACACTTACATTGTGGTCGGGAAAAACTTCGATGGGCATGACGAGAAAATGTTTAAAACACTCGAGGAGTTGCAAGCTCGTGGTCTCCCCGTCGACAGATACAATGGCTTTGACGAGAAAGCAATAGAAAGTGGGGTTTTCCCGCTGAGAGTTTCACAATTGAAAAAACTTATTGAAAGCATATACATTATTCCAAAGATGTTGGACGGCAAATACACGTATATTCCAATAGTCATCGAGGAGAATCATGCTGAATACTTCGAAATCGAGATCACAACAGAAGTAAAAGGGTGGTTCAGATTCACTAACCGTGATCCTGAAGAAGCTATACTAATTCAAGATTACGACACAAATCCTAAACTCTCCTGTAAGTTCCTTCATTGCAATTGTTACTAATTATTAATGTTTCTGAACTCTTTAGGGTTTGAGCCAGACAGAGCTATGAAAAACTTGGTTAATTTCACTGAAATTGAACCTAAAACATATCCTCCTGGGAGATATGTAATGAGAGTTAAGAACTATCAAAAGACTACTACTTCTATTACGCTTGGGTTTTATGGAACCGATTATATTAAGATGAAAAGAGCTGATAGGATGAAATATAAGAATTTTCTATCAGAATTCTTGAAAGCACACGGTGGAGACATCCCAAATGTTGAACCAGTAGCTGCTCAGATTTGGAGTGCCTTGAAGAAATACCATTGTTACTCATTTAAAAATAACACGGATATCACCAAAATCATTGATATTCAATTAGAAAAACAGGATTCGGGACTTAAATTATCCAAAATCTTTGGAGAATATTCAGATACAGTGAAATTGACTGCCAAACCAGGTGAATCGGTCGTACTCTATGCTAAAGACTGGATGTTAAAGGCAACATATCAGGTTACAGATGATGAAGAAGAGTCTCAAACCAAGGATCAGCAGCAGCAGAATCTTCAAAGTAAAGAGACACAGCAAAACGATGTTGAGAAGTTCAAGCCACAGCAAGAAAAAATTCAACAGGTAATTGCGCAAGAAGAAAGTTTGCATGATGAAGAAGAAGAGCGAGATGCGAAACAAGAAGACGATAAAAGTGTACATAACGAAGTGGAAGATAGTGAAAGGGAGAAAAATAAAGGAGATCTTGAAATAGAGAATTTCTAATTGGCTTCTAGAGTCATTATGAAAGTAACTTGAGTCATCATCATCATGAGTATATTTGATGAAGCCTTGCTTTATTTTGTAAATTTTATCAAAGGCCTTAAAAATTTGAATATTCTTCTAATTCCTTCATCATAAATTGCGGCCTCTCATTGAAAGACAGCAATTTGTCAAGAACCGCCAGACAGCAATAGAGAATCCGTGTAGTTGTCCACAGAAATGGGTAGGCGAAAAATGAAAAATTTTGAATATGACTGAGCAGGGATTCTAAATTTGAGGAGCTTTATCCTCAACCAATAAGCATTGACTAAATTCGATAATACAATAGAACGGTTTTAACTCTATACTGCTTATACTGCTCAATAAAAGTGAAGAAAATTTTTTTTTATCGTGAAATTATACTAAATTGTCTTTTTCCCTCTGATCAATCCCTTGCTATTCTCTTACGGAGTGCTGCATTACCTCCAATAAATTTCGTCTTAACTGCAGGTTTCATAAGATTTTGAAAATCCAAATTTCTCAACAAAAACATTTAAACACTTTTATGTAAATATGATGATTATCTATGATATGAAATTAAATCTGTGAATAATTGGAGGAGTTAGAGTTGTTGTTCTCAAAATTAAGATCAGAAAGGAGCTGAATTAATTCTCACGAACGCAGAGCTTTAGCTCGTTTTCTTGAAAATGTATGAGGTTCAATAATCGGAATTTATTTGCTCGCTGTCAGAAAATGAAAATTGGAATTCGATTACGCAGCATCAGCAATCTTGTTAAATCAAATGAAGGTGAGGCCCATTTCTATCGAGGACCTCAACATGTAAGACACTCTTACTCTGGTTTCTGACAGATATAGAACCAAGAGGAAAATATTTGTTATTATCAATGAGTGTGTCACTCGAAGTAATGAAAATCACTCAAGAACCAAACTTGAACCGATGGAGAGAGAATCGCCATAACTTCAAGCACTGATAATATAATATAAGACTCACTGAGAAAGAAATCCAGTTCCATTAACTTTATGATGCATTATTGAATCACTATATCTCTCCGATTTGATTGGGAAAATGAGTGATGGACTGTTATCGACGGGTTTAAACTTCGAATTTCAAGGATCTGAGCATGATTAGTTATGTTGTTAACAATCAGATCTTCATTGCTTTTGCACTTAATTAAGATCTTTTTATTTCTATTTGATAATACAAACTTCTGTTCCATGAACACTGGTTTTCTTGAAAAGAGTAACTGACTGATTCAATCGGCTTTGTACTAGAAACTCTGAGTTATAAGTCTCTAACTCGAATTAGCACAAGAGCCCAGCGAGAATTATTTGCTAATAGATGACTTGAATGCTATTCTTTTCTTCTCCAGCGTTGGCGCTATTTTCCAGCGATGATGTCTCCGAGCACTAATATGCTATTTGGAATTTATCTGAGATTCATAATTCGAAGCTCTAAGCTGTCCATTTTTGTTAAATTGTTTATTTTGAGTATCAATTTTTGTAGAAATCCCTGATTATTAATAGTGTTGGATTGTGAACTGTAAAATAAAAAAAAAAAAGAGAATCAACGATCTTCCCCTTGACGGTCAGGATTGATAGTTTTTCCCACTACTTTCGAAGCCTCGAAAACGCGATTATCTTATAACGACTATTTCTTTCTCAAATTTCAGATCACAACTCTTAGTACATATTCGCTTGATTCTGAAATCCTAAATTCCCCTTAAAATTAATAAAATTTAGCTTGTTCTTAGAAATTCCATGTGAATCTTGCCTTATTTTCCCTCCTTCTCTATCTAAAACATTCGCACGTTTTCTATCATGCATGTTTTGTTCTTTCAGATGATTGATTTGCTTCGTTTGATATTCTTTAAAACATTCTCCCCATTGTTTTTAGAGGGAACATTAAATAGTTTTCTGTGAAATCGTTAGGAAAGTAAAACTTCTCGTCCTGACCTCGTTAAAGATGTGTCATTTTCTCCAACAACTGCCTCATGAGAAGCAGCTGCCTATAAGAAGAAAAAAAAAGTGAGAGGACTGCTTTGAAATGAGTCAAAGTCCTTTAAATGGATTTTATTAAAAACTAAGGAATAACGAGTTTTTAATATAGATGGATGGTTCTGATTTTAATTTTTCTGTTAATTCAGAATCTTTTGCTCGAACTCCGCATTGTTATAATGATTTTGCAACTTCTGAACATTAATGGGAACCTGCGCGAGTGTCAATAACACAAAAGCTAATCAAATTATCGCTCCTCTGAGTGTTATTGAGAGGAATACCACGGAAAACAATGAGATAATAAAGCCTTACCTTTCGTATCCTTATCAAGTTAACGTATCTTCAGTTGAAGAAATGCAAAGAAAATATCCTGACTCAGATTTTGTTGAGTATTACCTTGAGAAAGCCAACCAGAAGGAGCATCGTGGCCGAGAGACCTACAATTTAATGACTTATGAGCATCCTGATATATCAACAATTGCTCCTAAAGAACTAAAGGAAGATATATTGAGAGAAATCGACTCCGACTCAGCATCCATTACTCTAATACTCGACAAAGGAATAACTCCAAACGAATCGATTGGCAAGAAAGGTTATGGTGAAACCATACTACACTATGTGGCCAAGCATAATAATTTCAAGATTCTCAAAGCCATACTCGATTGGATTAAAGCAAAGAATCCAGAGAATCTTGACACTTATTTAAATATTCCTGATGCAGAAGGAAATATTCCTGTAATGGTTGCCGCCATTTGTGGTGCCGTTGAATGTTTGTATGCCTTCTTAAACACGAAAGGTAGAATTAATGTCGGCAAGAAAAACAAGGCTGGCTTGTCTCTCACAGATATTTGCAAATATTTCAATCCGAAAAGTCTAGCGATTGTCAATCGATTTAACGAAGAAAAGTTAGAAGAAGGAGCCAAAAGAAAAGAAGTTCTTTTCAAATCACGGGGAGCAACGATGATCATGAACGAAATAGCTAAAAAATTCGAGCAAGTTACAACCAAGGAGCTTGAAGAATCAAAGCCAGCAGTAGTGCATGAATTCCCACCTCGCAGTGAAAAGTCAATTACTAGTGAAGATTTGAAACTGACTTATCAGCAAACTCTTGATGAATTATCGAGAACGGGTGCTGAGTTTCTTGATAATGAATTCTATGATAAAATTGTCAATGAACATAATCAAACCGTTCAGATGAAGAGAGACTATCTATTTCTTGAGAAAGAAAAAGGCGCCGTCAAACTCCTCGGAAATGTAAGCCCTTATGATATTTTAGACGGAGAGTACTGGACAAGAATGCGCACTGTGATTCAAGCTCTCTCCTGCTTTCCATCAGTTATCAAGTCTGCGTTTAATACTAAAGAATCAAATCCTCAAGGTCTCTACTCACTCACCTTGTATAAAAACGGAATCCCGCAAGAGGTGGTGACAGACAATGTCTTCCCAATAAACTCTGAGACCAATAAGCCTATATACTTCAGGACTGTAGGCAAAAAAGTTTGGACCAATGCACTGGGAAAAGGGTTAGCGAAACTTCATGGCGGCTATGACCATGTCGCCAATCAAACGCTCTCGCATCTCTTTGCGAATATCATACCAATTCCTGTTTGGTGTGCAGAACCCTGGGAACAACATAGGAAAGACTACATGCTAGAAATAACCGATATTGCTGATGAAATTCTTATCGATAACTTGCAAAGGATGATCTCTCCTGATACGGTCACATATCTCTGTTCGAACTGTTTTTGCAAACCTATAACTGACGGTCTTAAGCCACTTACCTTGTATCAACTACTGGAAATAAAGAACATCTCCAACAATTGCATCGTGGTCGGGAAAAACTTTTCCGGATATGATGAGAAAATGTTTAAATCACTCTCTCTTGATCTCCCCGTTACCAGATATAATGGCTTTGACGAGAAAGCAATAGAAAGTGGTGTTTTTCCTCTGAGGATTTCACAGTTTAAAAAACTTATTGAGAGAATATACATTATTCCAAAGATGTTAGACGGTAAATACACCTATATTCCGATCGAAATCGAGAATAATCATGCTGAGTACTTCGAAATCGAGATCACAAAAGAAGTAACAGGGTGGTTCAAATTCGAAAACAGCAATTCTGATGACAGTAATCCTGATGAAACAATACTGATTCAAAACTACGAAACAAAGCCTAAAGTTCACTGTAAGTTTATTCATCGATATTTTATTAATCATTTCTGTTTTTCTGAATTGTTAAGGGTTCGAGCCATTAACAACCAGAGTGAGCTTGTTAAATTTCGAAGAAATTAGACCTACAACATATCCTCCTGGAAGATATGTACTGCGAGCCAAGAACTTTGAGAAAGAGCATCAGCATACCACGTTAGGGTTTTATGGAACTGATTATATTACGTTCAAAAGAGCAGACAGGATGAAATATAAGAATTTTCTAGCGGAATTCATGAAAGCAAGATTTGGAGACTTCTACGGTTATGATCAAGTCGAATTTCGGATTCGGAGTGTCTTGAAATATCATTGCTACTTATTTAAAAATAACACGGATATCACCAAAATCATTGATATTCAATTAGAAAAGGACGATCCAGAAAATACATTATCCAAAATCTTTGGAGAATATTCAGATACAGTGAAATTGACTGCCAAACCAGGTGAATCGGTCGTACTCTATGCTAAAGACTGGATGTTAAAGGCAACATATCAGGTTACAGATGATGAAGAAGAGTCTCAAACCAAGGATCAGCAGCAGCAGAATCTTCAAAGTAAAGAGACACAGCAAAACGATGTTGAGAAGTTCAAGCCACAGCAAGAAAAAATTCAACAGGTAATTGCGCAAGAAGAAAGTTTGCATGATGAAGAAGAAGAGCGAGATGCGAAACAAGAAGACGATAAAAGTGTATATAGTGAAGTAGAAGATACTGAAAGGGAAAACAATAAAAGAGGAGATCTTGAAATAGAGAATTTCTAATAAGTAACCCGTCAACTTTAGCATAATAAAAGTAAATAATATATGAAACTTTCCTCTGATTCATAACTTTATTCATCAAATTCAAAAATTTGAATGCTTCTTATATACTCATCATAATTTTTTCGTCTCTTCTCAATGAGTAATAGAAATTTCGTGGAAATCATCCAACTCTTCTGCAAAATTCCCACACTCGCTATCTTTAATCGGTTCGAAAAATTAACATTTTTCTCATAGACCTGACGGGGAGATTCTAAAATTTGAGAGCTTTTCATCGCTCTCTCAGCTTCAATTTAATGATCAAAAATTCGCAAAATTACATGTCGGATAAATCGAGAGGCTCGACGCCCATAGAAGCTTTTTAAACATATAATACTTGAGACCTTACTGTACAAACGACACTGACAAAGCGGCTTGGATCTAAAGTCAATTAAAGTAACTTGTAAATTTCTCCTCTAGCATTAGACAAAACCTCACAATCAAAACACTGTGTTTTTCTCCATTATTAACTTGTTGAGGCTCAATATTAACAGGAACGAGCTAAAAAGGTTCAGTGAATTGTCTTTTTTAGCTTTTTATGTTTTTTTAGTAGATTCTAATCTTTGAAGCCAGGAAAACCTACGGTCTTAGCGATGCAGGTAATATCTATCATATATTCTACTCAGATCGGCTTTAACCCTCCTTCAGAATTTTAATAGAAGTCAAATTTGGAGGTTTTAATTAAAGACTTTGTTGGTTTATAAGGATGGGCTTTTTATAGAGTAAAATTTTATTTGGCTCTGTAAACCAATTTATTTTCTGTTGATCAGTATGGGAGCCCGAGCAAGCGTCAGCAACTTAAAGACCAAACGCGCCGTCACACCAATAGATCCAATGGTCGGAGCGGCTGTGGAAAAGAATGCGACACTACTGCCCTATGCCTTGTACCCTTATCAACTCAATGCTGGTGCAGTTGAAGAATTACGAAGAGTTTTCCCAGATGTCGCATTTGTCGAATATTACCATGAGAAAGCCAGCTTTGAGAAGAAACAAGGCAACGTAACCGGACGAGAAGTCTTAAAGTTAACTTTTTATGAGCATCCTGATATCTCCATGGACGCTCCGAAAAATCTCAAAGTTGAATTATTGAAAAACTTAAGCTCAGGCGATCCTGAGTCAATTGCTCTAACCCTGGACAAGGGAATAACTCCAAATGAATCAATTGGCAAGAAAGGGTACGGTGAAACCGTGCTGCATCACTTAGCAAAACTAAATAATTTTAAGGCGCTTAAAGTGGTACTTGATTGGATTAAAACAAATAAGCCAGTTGATTTAAGCACTTATTTAAATATTCCTGATGTAGAAGGAAATACTCCTGTAATGACTGCTGCGATCTGTGATGCCGTTGAATGCGTCTATGCCTTCTTTCACACGAAAGGCAGAATCGACGTCGACATAAAAAACAAAGCTGGATTAACTCTCGTGGAAATTTGCAAGTACTTCAGCACGAGAAGTCGGCCGATTGTGAATCGCTTTACCGAAGGGAAGGGAGCGTCATTCACTGAAGTGGATGAAACCCAAAAAAAGGAAGGAACAGGGAAAACTCAAGAAAACACGCGAGGATCAGCTCTAGGCCTGCAAGAAGTTACAAAGCAAGTCGAAAAGGTTGTGCATAAGCACAAAGAAAAGAAACCACGAGAGCCTCCGAGCCGTGGTGAGGTTTCGATGACTGTTGAAGATTTGAAGCTGACTTATCAACAAATCCGTGAAAATCTTTCAACCCAAGGATCTGAATTCCGTGATAGCGAGTTTGAAGAAACAGGTGTATGCGAGCACACCCGTAGCATTGTTTGGAAAAGAGACTATGAGATTCTTGAAAAAGAAAAAGGCGCCGTCAAACTCCTTGGAAATGTGAGCCCTTACGATATTCTAGAATCTACACTCCAGACAAAATTATGCGGAATATTTCAAGCGCTTGCCTGTGCTCCATCAGTTATCAGGTCCACATTTAATACTAAAGAATCTAATCCTCAAGGTGTCTATTCACTAACACTGTATGTCAACGGAATCCCGAAAGAAGTTGTCATTGACAACATTTTCCCTGTAGACTCTGAGACAAAGAAGCCCGCGTACTTCAGAACTGTAGGCAAAAAGCTTTGGACCAATGCACTGGGAAAAGCGCTAGCAAAACTACATGGAGGCTACCATGATGTTGACAATGAGCTGGTTTCAAGTTTAATAAAGAACATCATACCAATCCCTACTTGGCAGATAAGAGTCGAACATGTTACTGACGCATTAGACGAGAGCACGATGATTGGGAACTTGAAGAGAATGATCTCTCCTCATACAACTACGTATCTCTATACACGCAACACATGCAGGCAGGTACTTCACCGAGTCAAAGCGAGTACCTTCTATGAAATATTAAAAATAGTACAAGTTGCCAACCATTACGTAGTCGTCGGAAAAAACCTATTCGGACATGATGATGGAATATTTAAATCACTTGAAGAATACACAAGAATTGGGGTCAACGTCAAGCAATCGGATGGCTTCGATGAAAAAGCTATAATAAATGGTGTGTTTCCGCTCCAGTTTTCTGAATTCAGAAAGCATGTCGACTCAATATTTATTACTCCTAAGATGATGGACGGCAAATACACGTACATTCCAATCCAAATCGAAAAAAATCACGCTGAATACTTTGAAATCGAGATCTCAAAAGAAGTTACAGGGTGGTTCACATTCTCTGATGGGAAACCTGAAGAAGCGATTCTACTTCAAGATTATTACACAAAACCGAAAATAGTTTCCTGTAAGTACAAATCGTTAATATATTTTCTAATTAATTATCTTTTGAATTTATTAGGGTCCAAGCCAGACAAATATGAAATGGATTTCGCAAATTTCGATGAAATCACACCTGGAGTATATCCGCCTGGGAAGTACGTATTGCGTGCTAAGAACATAAAAAAAGAGTCTCTTGCTACCACACTTGGATTCTATGGAACTGATTACGTTAAGATTAAGCGGGGTGACAGAACCAAATATAAGAATTTTATCACAGAATTCTTGAAGGCCAGTTTTGCAACAAAAGCTGATAATGACGAAGAAAAGGTTGTAAGCAAATTCAAATCATATGAAAGATATTCCGCTGTTATTTTTTGGAACTTCACGAAAGTTGCCAAAGTCATTGATGTCGAGGTCGAAAAGCGAGACTCATCATTCACCTTACCGAAGATTTTTGCAGAAAAAGGAAATTCGGTGCAATTGATCGCTAGACCAGGTGAAATGGCCGTGCTCTATGCAAAAGATTGGACATTGGGTTGGACGCATAAAGTCTCAGACTATTCAGGACCTGAGCTGGAGAGCAGACAGGAAGAGTCTCCAAAAGAAGAAGCGAAACAAGAAGAAATTCAACAGGCTGAACCACAACAGGAAAATACTTCACAAACTAATCAGCAAGGTGAAAATGTTCAGCAGACAACTTCAACGCAAGAGTGGGCTCAAAAGGCTCATTCGAGAAGAGGAAGTACTCATGGAGTAGTCGAGAAAAAGGAAGAAGTGGAAGAAGGTGACGCGAAAACAGAGGAAAGTAGAAAAGAAGAACTTCATGTAGAACATTACTAGTTAAGGGTATAAGTATTTTAAAAAAAATATTAATTATGAGTCTCGAGTTATGCTGTATTATCATCTGATTTTCGTAAAATTCTTATCATAACTTTGAAAGCCTTAATAGGTTGTGAATTCTTCCTTTGAACCTTTTGTCAGAATTTCTCAGTCAATCATGAAGAGTAAGTAATGTTCTGTAGAATAGAGTATATCCAATAGTAACAACTTTTTTATGAGAACGCTTATGATAGTTACATGAGCTAAGCACGAACCTTCTTGAGGTGATAAAATGCGTCTCTATTATATCGATTAGAAATTGAAGTTGCTATTAATTTTCAGATGCCGTTGAGGAGCAGTAAGGATAATATTAAAAAGCCGAGGTTACAGAGAAGGATGCCTGAAAACTTTAATCATTACCAGATATTACTTGATAACAAGAAGCTACTTAGCACGATGGTTTAATACTTTGTAAAATTTCTATTATAGATCATTTTAAGCTAAGATAGCTCGCACATAATAAACGCTAAAAGCAATACTTTCAAAGACACTCTCAACATTCAAACACAATATATTATTCGCTGAGTCATCATTTAACAAGGCTTAGATGTTAAATGTCCTTAATAGCTGCTAATTCAGACAATTCAGATTCATTTGGGTAGTTCTGAGTGTTATCTCGTTGTGGTGACTGTCCCTCGATAATCGCAACATGATCACTCAAATCCACTAACTGAGAATTATTTAACATTGCGTCAGTAACGTCGGCAACTGGCTGAAGAGCTATTCGATGCATAGTACTTTCAATTGGCATCTGTTGCACATTTTGAGGAAGAACGAGCAGTTGAGGAGGAGAAAGCTGCATCTGAATAGGAGGTTGCAGTTGTATAGTAGGCTGCAGTTGTACAATAGGTTGCAGTTGTACGGTAGGCTGCAGTAGTAGAGGAGGCAGTATTTGTTGAGGAGGCTGCATTTGTAGAGAGGGTTGCAATTGAATAGAGCTCTGCTCTGGATTTGGGAGCAGCCCTTGAACGGTCGTATTATTAGGGTCCCCTCCTTTGGCTTCAGGTTCGGGAAGTTGATTCTCCTCATCATCGTCAATTTCGAGATGCATGGCATGAATAATATCGTGATATTCTGGATTAGACTTTATGTTGTAGCTAGCAACGCCGACCTGTATGAGTCGTCTGTATTCTTTTTATCATTATAGGCTTGTTAAACATCAAGTCAAAAGCTAGGAATATTACCTTGCCTGAAGGTTCCGAACCTCCTTTGCTCTACTTGAGCTATTGCTTCTTGGTCCACTTTACTCGAGTGAGTGTATATCAATGGTAAGATAAAGGTGTCGAGTATGATTATAATAAGGGCAAAAGCACCGATTACAGCTTGTGGGAAACTGCGCTGAATCTTTTTTGTTGAAATTTCCAGTGAGAAAGGTGGTTTCATATAAAATTGTTACTCTGATTGTAAAATCGTTTTCGATTCCATACTGCTGGGCCCAACTTGACGCGCTAGGATCCTATATTAAAATCCATTACCAAAGTGATTAAACAATGAAATTTTACATAAGGGAATATTGAAGGGCAGCCGAACATCCAAATAGCCACGCAGCAGTGTAGCAACAGCGCATAAGGGAGCATCTTTACGATCAGAGTGTTTTGAGCGTTATCGTAGCCTGGAGGCTTTTTACAGAATCTGGCCACTAGAAGACAGAGTAAACGGTCAGAAGACACTGTGGGTAATAATAATAGTTACCAATGTATTTTTCTGAATAGTTTATTGTTAGAAACGACAAGAACGCAGTAA
>ENA-UOUE01000116-UOUE01000116.1-compost-metagenome-genome-assembly--contig:-NODE-116-length-60528-cov-6.342013_pt1 | contig 60528 bp, 42 predicted proteins | sample MGYA00238146_ERZ747223 | MGnify/ENA primary metagenome ERZ747223 (study PRJEB28781, sample SAMN06268865) | compost metagenome | isolation source: single cell | place: USA: California, Emeryville, Joint... | reverse complement strand
AATAGTTTATGTAATATGTTGGAAGAATTGTCTCTCATAAAACGAAATTTCTGAATTTGTATTCTCACTAAGCTGGAACTGGCAGAACACACTGTTTTCTATCATCTTTGGACATCTATTTATTACATTGATCTATGAAAGTTAATTCTAATGAAAAGTCTCAATTAATTATTGTATCAGACAAATATTCATTTTATTCAGCAATTCGCAATTTTGAGAGATCTCGATCCAAATCTCAAATTTATCCTAGGGATTGGTTCACAACACCTGTAAACGGAAAGGGTTTACCCAATTCGATATTATGGGATTTTATATCGTCATTTCTTGAAATAAAAAGTAAATAATGAGTTTGTATTCAAATGTAATATATAAAAGAGGTGAAAACATGAAATTTCCCTCATAAATCGATGCTCGTTTAATCTCCGTATATCTTTCTTTACTTCTTCTTCTATGAGAAACAAATAGCTAATTTATTTAAAATGTTATAAAGTGTGACCTTTTTTGTGTTCATGCAGGTCCCTATAATACGTCCTGCGACAACAATGACTCTTCCAAGTTTTAAATCGCATTGTGTGTTATTCTTCTGCAAATTAAAAAAAATGAGACCATCCGACTTGCGCATCACTAATATGCACGAGATTCTTTTCTGTGAATGAAGCGGTACCTCTCTCGTATATCATTTCCACAAGAATTCAGTACGAATGCTGTTCTAGTTGTAAATATTACATGGATTATTGAGAAAAAAAATAAAATTGTATTAGTGACTCTATTCTGGACTTTTACGCTTCAAAAGGGATTAATACTTCCTCAGAGCTTGTTCGTCTATCATTGCTTCATTCTGAGCAAAGCTTAGGTCTGGCTCAATATCCATTGAATTTAAGGTCTCTCAGAAGGATTCAAGTATCAAATCCTAATCACTTTAATTCTGAGAGGTCCTTCAAAAACACATTCAAGTCCATTTTTGAGTCAAGGTCCTTTCACTCAGAAAAGTGCCTTGTTGGTTCAAACGCGAAGCTCTCGATGCTTTTCCTGAGTTTTGAGTAATTTTTCAAAATGTCTTCCCTTCCAAATTACAGCAATTATATGAGCTTACATGGACTTCCTAGATCTTGTTGATCTAGGCTATGAATAATCGCACTGATAACTTGAGTCTCCTCCCTTTATTCGTGATAAAGGAAAAAAATTCCTTAAAATTAACTTAAATATAATAATCAAATCTTCAATAAACGGAAGATAGATTTCAAGAACCCACTGCTTAATTCTGTACCAACTGACATCGTAGTGCCAAAGAAGAAACCAAAAAAATATTATGTTGTTTTTCTGATCACTGCATCATTCTAGTAATAGGACTGTTATTTGTCTCAAGTAAATATTTCTCATGATTATAATATATAAAGATTCATTTCCCATTGCAAATGGTTCTCTGGTTTTTCAATTACATTGTTTCTACGAAAAGACGAATACTTTTTCGAGGGAAATCTGAGAAATTTGCATTAGCCAAAGTTAGTCTGGGAGCAATTTAAACTAATTTCAAGTAAATGAGTTTCTATTGATATTTAGAATGAATAGTTATCAAAGCAATGCTATCAAGAAAACGAGCCAGAGGACAGCGTTCTCATTCGCAATGAAATCAGTCACCAAAACTGATTTATTTCTTTATTATTTAAGTAAAGTTCAAACCTTATTAATCTCTTCTGAATAATTATTATAAAAATAGAATTTCTGCATTCAATAATAGCAAGCAAAAAGAAATCAGTAGATTTGATTATTTCACCAACGAATGATGGATGTATCTCGATATATAATTCGAAGTGCTGGCAAAATAATAGCAAGCATTACTTCAATCAATACTTTAATAAGAATCATCAGTTCAATAACTCTGTCCCAAAAAACAAACAATAAAACCCTCATATTAATGAGGTCTTTCATATCCTTATATTTGAATTACGATTTACTTTTATCCAAATCAGCTCTTTTCTTCTATATCCTATCATCATTCTTCAACTCTCGATTTCAGTACTTTGGTCCCGATGTTCTCGTTGGGACCTCCATATTCGGATTACTTCCTGAGTCTTTTTGACGACTCACTCGCTGAGGCATCTGATTGCTCACTTGCATACTGGACTGGTTGTCTCCCAGACTGTTTCTTGATCGGTTATCACCCGACGGATTTCTCGTTCTACCTTCTCCTCTTGACAGATTGTCTCCTAAACTATTCTGGGTTTGATATCCTCCTTGCGCTTGAGTATTAGTCGGATTGTAGCCAATATTCGAGCCTTGCCTTGCCCGCTGAGCATCGGTCGAGCCATTTCCTCTTAATTTTCTCACCCTCTGGATTGGTGCGTTCGAATTGAAGCTGTCATAGGATTCTTGCATTTGCTGCTGAGCATCAGTCGAGTTAGGTTTAGAAGAACGCCTCACTCTAGACTGCAGATCATTGGAATTGAAACTGCTCTGAGACATTTGCAGCATTTGAGCGTCTCCTGTGTTATTAGATGGTGGAATTTGGCCTTGGAATGCAGATGGATGATGACTGCCGTGACTTTGGCGGGATTTCATCGATTGGCTCTCTCCCAGACTCGTTGTTGAAGCACCCGAAGGCCTACGAAGTGGAGAGCTCGAGTTTGAGCCGTGTGGCCTTGAATAATTAATGGGAATGGTGTCTCCTAAGCTGTTAATCGATGAATTCGTTCCAGGGCGCAGAGGAAGGTTAGCGTATGAGTTCATTGATGATGATAACTCAATACCCAAGCTTTCCTGTCGAGACATGTTAAGTCTTGAGTCGTTCATCATATCTTCAACTACCAGGTTCTGGAATGATGTAGACATTGAATCTTGTGTTCTGAATTGCGTGGCGTGACTTCTATCTGGGAAGTACGAATTGCTTATAGGACCAGCGGCACTCGAGCCTCTAGATGACATACCTCTGCGGTCCCTCTGCTCAACGTCTCTGTGACCCCTTGAGTTCTGTTGATGTTGATTCTGTTCAATTGAAAGGCGCTCGAGATTCGGATTGTGGCTCTTCAAAAAACTGCTTTCATCATCTACGTCCTTCAGAATGTGTTTCTTCATTATCATTTCGAATATCATTGCCCCTGGTAATATCATATTTAAAATGACTCCAATGCAGGAAAATGCTATCAATGCAACTCCAATTTGATTATTTTCAGGATGCTGACCTTTGACGCCGAGCATCAATGCGATCGATCCTAAAATCATCTTGACCACTTGAGACGCAGTAAATACGGCGATCTGGCCCCATGATTTCATCGTTCGGAAGATTCCAATCGCCAGTATTCCAGAAACTAGTGCGAAAAGTACATAGAAAACAGCTTGAGCCACTCCGCTTGCTTGTAAAAATACCAAGATTATGATGGTTAATGCATTTTGGGCTGAATACACCAAAATAAAGTTTCTGCTAAACCAGTTTTTCTGCTGGAACTCTTCCGTAAGCATGCTCAGACCCTTTGGCAAGGTTCCCTCAAACTCTGAATTATATCCAGTATTGGGTCTTCTTCTTCTATCTACTGGAGGTAAGTCTGGTTTCTTTCGATTTTTGAGCAAATAGGCGAAGTATGCGAAACTTGCCAGATAGATAAACACTGTGAAAATACCGAAGATCAGTGAGAATATCGGCTGCGCTGAAGTTTTCATATGCATCAGGGTATAGGCCAAATAAATTTGGAAATCAGCGATATAAGTCGCGAGGAGGCCGCTCCAGCAGAACCGGTCTCTTAGCTTAATTACTGTCGGATTGGACTTGAAAACGGCTCCAAGGCCCAAGAGGAGAAGTGATGTACAAAGAACAAGCAAAAACTTGTTAATTTGCGAGCCCGCGTTATCGAAAAACACTCCTGACGCTTTCATTACTCCAAAATTACCAACGTTCACGAACGCAAGGCTTGGGTGATCGTAGGTATAGGAGAGAAAGCTGGGGATAAGCCTCGAATTCATCGCTTGAGAGAAATTGTTGTAATTGTCAGGATAAGGCACATTTATGAACTTAAACAGCTCCAAGTCTCCGATGAAATTAAGAGCGAGATACGACACGCTTCCCGTGCCTGCCAAGACCAGCGGCAAGAACGTCGCCATAACGTTTTCAATTTTCATAAGCGCTCCGAAAGCGATTGCTGCAGGGCCGGCCTGTCCTTGTGCTGGATGCATAGCGGGAAATATTGTGGAGACGTCAGTGGAATATATGCAAGTCGAGCCATCCTTTAACACAAACCCGTCAGCGCACGCCGAGCAATTCTGATTACTATCTCCATGACACGCCAAGCATGAGTAATGACAAGGAGTACAGGTATTTCCATTCGAATTCTCCCAATAACCTTCTGGGCAAGGCTTGATGCAGGCAGTTCCGTTAGGCGCGAGGAAATATCCCGTAGTACAGCTCGTACACTCGTAATTCTTCAGTCCTGAGCACACATTGCAAGAGATATCACAGCAACGGTTGTTTATCGAGTCCTTTGAGTAGCCAGAAGGACAAGCGCCGTCGCAAGACATTCCGTTTGGTTGGAGGAAGAAGCCATTATTGCAGCTTGAGCATTCATTGCTCGACGACCCCGTGCAGACTGCGCAGGAGAGATCGCAGATTAATGTGCAAACTCGATTAACTGTGTCTTGACTGTACCCGAAAGGGCAGGAGGTGTCGCAAGTGTAGTCTGGCTGGAGGAAATATCCTGGGAGGCAGCTCAGACACTTATAAGTAGAAGCGCTCCCCGTGCAAACTGAGCAGGTGTAATCGCAGGAGGGATTAGTGCACATGCGTGCAGTAGCATTCGGGATATATCCACTGGGGCAATTGAAGTCGCAACTGGAGCCGTCAAGCTGTAAATAAGAGCCGACTGGGCACGAAGTGCATTGATTGCTGTTAGGGCCTGTGCAGTATTCACAAGTCGAATGACAAGGGATCGTGCAGTTGCGATTGATGCTGTCTTGCGTGTAGCCAGAAGGGCAGCTAGGTAGACAGGTGGTTTTGTCTGGTTGGAGGAAATAACCGATGCTGCACTGGGAGCATTCGCTGTTGGAAGCGCCCCAGCAAGCCGAGCAAGCGACGTCGCAATTGACAGAGCAATTGTTGGCAGCCGGGTTTGTGAAATAGCCGGTTGGACAGGTTGTGAGACATTGGAGGCTATTCGGCTGTAAAAAGTACCCGGGATTACATTCGAAGCAGGAGGTATCGTTAGAACTGTAGCATCTTGCGCAAGCAGCATTACAACAGATATTATCCTGCTCGTCTTCTGTGTGAGTTAATGGACAGGCCAAATCGCAGGCCGAGCCGTTCGGTTGAAGGAAATATCCGGTAATACATTGAGAGCACTCATAATTATTCGGCCCAGTGCATGAGACGCAGGACTGATCGCAGCAGTAGCCTCTCAGAATATCTGAATTGTACCCGTCCGGGCAGGTAGCCTCGCAGGTCACGCCGTCGGGCTGGAGGTAGTACCCAAGACGGCATTGCGAACACTGTGATTTCAATGGTCCCGAGCAACTTGAGCATTCAGCAGCGCACTCCAAGCAAGGGCATTTAAAAGTCACTTGATAATTGCTTCCGGTGCCAGAATCCGCGCAGGCACCAAACGTGCCTGCTGCAAAGCTCCCACTATTGACACTGAAGGTCGTGAGATCCGAGATGTCCATTATTCCGAAGCAAATCGAGCCTCCAAAGCTGTTGAGGGTAATTTGGAAGCTGTTTACTTGGGTAGTATCAATGCTGTCGCCGACAATGAACATATTCGTGCCGGTATTCACGACTGTCGCTGAGTCTGAAGAGAATGAGACGGACGCGTTTGTCCATTTTTGTTGGAGGAAGCTGATGTCTTGATCAACGGTGAATGATCCTCCTCCGGAGACCATTACAACATAGTAGAGATTCGTCGAGCTGCCGTAAGCGCCGTATAGCACACGACTCGTCGGGCTGTTGGGGTTGCTGAGGGTAATCGCATTATTGAAGGCGTCGATGTCCACTTGCCAAGTCTCAAATTTTGCTGGATTATTGCTTGGACCTGAAGCACAAGACGTTGGAATGTAATAATTTTCGCCGCAAGTCCTTCCTAGGTAGAAGAGGAACTATGAGAAATACGATTTGGGTAGTGGCATTACCTGGAAGAGGAGCTAAAGCGAAGAAAAGCGCGAAGATGAATAGTAAGGATTTCATATAGTTCTGATTTGGAAAATTAAAGGGGATTTTAATAAAGTAATTCCAATGAGTCTAACAGCTTATAATTAATTTGAGCGGTCTCAACTTTGACGTAACGTCAGAACGAGTGTATATGCAAGTTGCTCCAGGAAGGGCTTCTATAAGAATTGAAAAGTAGTGAGGTAAGATTATTCTATCTTATTTAAATTTTTGGGAAACAATTTTTTGAATTTGAGAATCTTTGCTTTCAATAACCACAATCTTTGTTCTGCACCGCAGGTATTGTCTCACTGCGCATCAAATTAAGCTGAAACCAATGGAATTTTCCCTTCGTCAAACATTTTGTTAACAAAGTGAACAGCAAATGGGTCCATTTTTTCAGACTTCATAATAAGTCAATTTAATAAGATTTTTTCGTATATCGGAAATCAGAAAAGCAAATTAGACTTCATCTCTTCAGATATAAATAACGTTAACGAATGCTTTAGAATGTGCAGAGGTTAGAAGCACTTTGGAGACTTGATAAGGTACAATCGAAAGCTTAGATTCATTCAAGGAACCTTTCGATTGTTATCCGCATTTGAAAATCATACAGGCGGCGTTCAAACGCTATTTCAGAGAATAAAAGGTTCCAATAATTGACTGGTTATCTACAACAAAATGCGAGCGCGTTTCCGGAAATCTTTGGTAGTTATGAAAAGTAGACAAAGCGGTATTATTAATTAAAATCATTGATTGTTTTTAACGAGCTTCGACTCAAGCAAAAGCGAGTTATAAGAAGTTCAATCTTTAAACTTCCAAAAAGATATTGTACTTTATATCTTGGCAGTGCATCAAGTTTTTCTTCAAAGCTGATCGATGTAGAAACTGTGTGAAGTATCAGATATGTTTGCCAAAATTAAAAGAACAAAGAGAAGTTGATAAGATCGACTTTTCTTTTATTTCTCAGTAGGTAACATGTCCTATTCTCTCGAACTAAGAGTTTAATTTGAGAAACGAAGGGCGTTAACTTTCTAAGAGTAGGAAGTCTAATCAATAGTAGAAAAATTTACGATAACAGCAAGACAAGGCCAAACCATTTCGCGTCCTTTTCTGTAACTTATAGTGATTAGAACTGCTTCGTTTTTTGTTGTTAGATAGATTAGTTGGTGATACAATATGTTAGCTATTCCTTTTATCAGATGTAATATCTGCAGTCACTTGAAAGAAATAATGGAGATTATAGAACATCTCAAGAGACTAGATCAGCGTTTTTGTCTCTTGAATCATGAAAAAATTCTTAATGGGAATTATAATAAGTCGAGTCAGAAAAAACCTCAATGTAGGTTGCTTATCTTATCTATCATTTTTTTTTATTAACACTGAAGGTTTTTGAGTGTAATACTGTGATTCGCTCAATTCACTACAAAGACTTGGAATAATTAATTATGAGCTTCGAGGTTTGAAACTATAAGGCTAAAAATTTGTTTCTGAGTTTAAAACATTATCAATAGCACATTTTCTTTATTGAAGCTCCTGCTTGCTTATCACCTTAAAGAAATGTTCCAATTCTCACAGACGAAATAATGTCACTACTTATTAAAAAAAGAGCAAGTCCAGCAAACTACTTTCTCTTCGTTTCTCAATTCTATCTTCTCTTGCCTTGGCCAGTCGGAAAGTAAAACAATGCTGTTTTTTGGTATTATATTGAGGATTAAAAAAAACAAACAAAAAACCACAATACAATTTAATTTGATTTAAGTGAAAAACTATAAACATAAAAAACTCGCAAATAAATACCTCCCCTTCCCATCACACGCGGCACAGAGAGACACATAAAATATTTGTCAAAATATGATATAGCAACCACAAAGGTGGAAAAAGTAACAGGTTTATTCACAATATAATTATAAAATCAAACACAACTCAAAAGATATCCAATAATTTCACAAAAAATAACCAGAGCATGTTTATTAAATTTTTTCTAGTTATTCAAGGTACACAGATCTCCATGAATTATTTTAAACAGATAATCCCATTGACATCGAATTAATTTTGATGACCTCCTCCCTCAAGAATTTCTCACCCTCTGCATTGCATTAAGAACTCCGCAACAATTGGAAAATCTAGAAAGGAAGGACCTTGATAATTGTACAGTAAAAACTTTCCCTTGAACGCTTAGAATCTGGTGTTCAAGGAATCCATGAATTCTTGGTGAGGTAAATTAGCTTTCTCGAACCGTGGATCATGTATTACGGGATTAGCAGCTCGCGTAGGTATTTCTCTGACGAAAGCTCCTTGAGTCCCAAAGTTAAAGAGACTGCCATCGCTTGAGTTCTCTTCAATGGTGCAATCTTGGGCATTATGAAAGTCTTTGGAATGAGTATCAAATGGCCCATGACTTGGAAATTTCCTTAGGAAATAAGGATTTGAGGTGTTATCAAATCGAGAGGACTTGGTCAGATGTTGACAATTGTTCAGTTCGCAAACCTGATTTAGCATGGCAACATCGTTTCTTCTGATTGGAGTCGGGCAGTATATTCCTGCCGAAGGATAACCATCGCTCTTGGATCTCATAAGAGGCGTAAAGTTGCTCATTTTTGTTCTCTTTTTGTCTTTGCTTTGGGCCAAACGATAACAAATAATCAAAGAAAGTTTTTTATAAACCCACTCCATGACGTAGTATTTAAACTCCTATTTACTGGAACAAATTAAAAATTTTTGGATGTGAGGCCTCAGCAAATTAGAAGATTGCTGGCGAAATTATTAACGTTCAGAAATATGTCAGGACTCGAGCTTCTCTCCATCTAAAGCGTAAAATTCCATTAAATGCTTGCCTATGAAGAAGTTTTGATGTTCGCTATCAGCATCGATGGATTACGCTCTGATTTGATTTTATCCTTTCAATTTTCTTTAGATAGTCTCATGATATCGGTGCTTAGCAGCCTGAATTCCGAATGGGCCTTGTGAAATTGATCAGAGGAGGCCATGGAGAGGCATTTCCACATTAAAAAAGCGAATTTGAGTTTGTAAATTAGAACTGCGTCTCTCGTAAATGATTAGTATTTAGCGTCAGAGATTAATTACTGAGGCAAATGGGAATGGACAAAATAATTTTACGGCTGTTAGCTGTAAGTTAGCAGGCCAAGATCTAAGTCATCACTCCACTGTCAAAAAATCGGACTAGTATATAGTTCAGCTCGATCAATTTATAAAGAATATGATTGCGGCACCACTTATCATTACAGCTAATAAGAATCTATGATCTGACTACTCTTTTTAATTCAGTGTTATATCTCTAGAGCTTATACCTCCTTTTAGGTCTTTCTGACTCTTGAGGCTTTTCATTCGCAAAAGCGCTTGTCACGCACAGTCTTTACGTCACTTGATATTTTTGACCGTTGAATTAATTGTTGGAAGAGTTTTGATTTTGATTTCTACTGGACTGGTCAGCCCAAAAAAAGAAATTACCCAATTTTCTATTAAGGCAGTAAAATCACTCGTAATTTATTCCTGTAAAATAATCATTTCCTGAAAACAAATTGGGTTATTACAGGATCATTTTGTTGACTACGATTAAAGAACCTTGATAGGGCTTGGGTAGTTAGTCTGGTACAGAGAAATACATATTTTTTCTGTTTACGTTGAAGGCATTTAACTTATTTTTAATGGTATCTCCAGCGTTCCACTGAAGACTGCAGTTACCGGAGCGAAGGATCAATATATATATGACATACTGATGTGTAACATTGGTTGAATATTGACTATTTAACAATTTGCTTTATATGAATCTTGCTTATTTACATTATTGCTGGCTGGCCTAAAGAGCTCAAATTAAGAGTTTAGACTATCCCTTAGAATCCAATATGCCAACTGATCAATCTAAACCTAATCTATTGTCTCGGTATGAAGATCATAAGCTCCCGGCGTCTCGATAAGCAGAACAAACGTCTAATGAATTTGGAATGATAATGAATCATCAAAATTGAAGTACCTATTTTTTCTTGTAACTACTCAAAAATATCGAAGAAATTGTTGAATAAAGTGACAGGAATTCTTAATGGGATTTATGTATAAAATTCTCTTTATTGCAGGCCTCTTGGGAGTTATTTTAATTTTAGTATAAAACTAGCAAATTCCTTCGAGTGTGTTCTTCTTTAGAATTATTAAGAAAAAACTTCTCAGAACATCTCTTCAGAGTTTTTTACTGTTGCAGTTGATTGGATTAACATTTCGCAAGTAATTCTAATTCTTAACATTATCAAGATGACTGTGGAACGAATCCTTCGGATGCTACTGGATATCAGTAATAGAAACTTCCAATAAAACAAATACCCCACGAACTCTTTCTTAGCACAATAGGAATATAATCAACGAGCTTTGGTTATCGTAACGGGAAGCATGGTGATTTGTTTCATATATTATGTAAACGGAAGCTGATTAAGTGAGGTCACAACAACAAAATGCATTTTTGAAAGCAATGGTATGTTTGAATATTTTCCTTTCTGTAACATGAGGAAAACTCTGAGAGGTGTCTTAAAATTATGTTTTAATAATGTTTTTTGCTTAACAATCGTAAATAATGCAAGAATCTGGAACAGTTTGCTAAAGTAGCTGCTCCCTTCGTTTTCAAGCATCAGTAGAGAATTTCTCTGAAAGTTGCAATTTATGGTCCAGCCCCAATAATGTTTTTTGCACGTCGTTGAACTGAGTGCTATCAATCGAATGAGCAGGAATCGGGGATTGTCTCGCTGGACTCTGCTTGAAACAATGCCAATCAGAGTCATCACTTAATCACTAAGGATTTGCATCTGCTTACCTTGCATGAAACATAATTTTACTCCATCTTTATACACTGATGAAGTGCCATGAGCCTTTGCACTACAGTAAGCTTAAAAAGCATATAAAAAAAGCAATTTAATCTTACAATAAGACTCGTTAATTAAGATAAACAATCCTCTGTGTGTAGAGCTACCTACAATACATATTATCTCACACGATATGTGTGCTGATTTCGATAGCTCAAGCAAGCAGGACGAATAAATGTACAAACTAAAATTATCCTTCAAGTCTTTGTCTCCAAGGTCCATCTATATGAACAACTTTAAATTCCATTGCTTTTTATTTGAGTTGGCGTCGGTGATTCCGACGTAGTGCTCCCCCTCTTTTGCAATGTGATTTGCTGCTCTGCGTTTTCGAACGAAGATTGAGTCTGTGTGGGTTGCCCAGTGAACATATTCACTGCATACGGTAACACAGTACCTGAGTTAAACCCAGCATTGGACTGGGTTGGATGCCCGTTGTTATAATTCGCGTAAGTGGTTGAATTGTTATAAATATAACTGTTGTTCTGATACGTCGGCCCATAGTTTAAGCCGCTGTTCTGCCACGAAGGCGCCACAGTGAAGTAGTATGAGACTTGAGGCTGACTACTTATCATTGTGGGAGTCGAAGCAAACGGCTGTGCGATGGGTATGTACATTGTTCCACCTTGAGGTTGATAGATCCACCCTTGAGTAGCTGCATTAACTTGATGAACAGTATTTCCTGACTGAGGATCGCTGACACGATGAGTCCCACTTATTTGGTGAGAATTCGTGTTTTTATGGTTATGTTGATGCCGTTGGTGGCTGTGAGTACTTGAGGAGTTGCTTGAACTGTTATTTTTGCTCCCAGATATGTCGCTTGTACTCCCTGGTGGCTGCACTAGGTTAACAATGCTCTTCATCGAGAAATTTCCATTCGTTTCTTGTATCAAATTTCTATTGGAGGCCTGAGGTTCAACACTTTCATTTGAGGCAAACTCGTTCGAGGAATTAGATCCTCTACCATGGGCTTGCTGAGGCGACTTTGCGAAATTTGGGATTCCATTTTCGAGGTGGAATTTCGAGCTTTGTGTGTCTCTTATCTCAGGTAGCTCTTTCTGTGAGTCGTTTCTTAAGAGAGGATTATTATATTGAGGGAGTGACTGATTTAACGGAATCATATGAAATTGTGGAGGGAGATTATTGGAGCTTTGAGCTTGATAAGGTTCATTTTTTCTGATCTGTTGAATAGGGTTCTGATGGTGATGGTGAATGTTATGACGCTCTCTTAATTGTTGGAACTGTGGTTGGTGATGTACATGTTGAGGGATTGTGGTCGGGACCTGAGTAAAAATTGGAAACCCATTCGTTTGCATTAGCGTCCCTTGGTTTGGTATCATCGTGGAAATAGGGACACTTCCGTTCGATTGATACTGAAGAGTTTCATTCGTTGTGATTGGAAACATTCCGTTAGGGGCGATGGGAATCATCTGGCTAGTAGGAAGCGAAATGGAAGTGTGAGTTGAAGGTCCGATGTAGTTGGGCGCTCCAGTCATTGGAATTGCCCCACTGGTAAGCATAGGAATGGCTCTATGGGACGTTGTGATCGTGTATGAAGCATTTATAGTCTTGGGGGTTCCATTCGTAGCTCTTTTATCGCCTTGAGCCTCATTTTGTTGAGGTCCTCCGACGGCAATTTTGCTTTCCGAGAAAGTATTCGAGTTTTCAGTCATTGACAAATTCAGAAGGAGAGGATTTCCTTCGCTCGTTTGGTCCACACTATCAGAGAGCCTGAGAAAACGTAAGATACCTTGTAAGTTCTCATCTTTACCCATTTCTTTTAGCAAAGTTTTTTCTCTTCTTCCTTTGGTTAGAAAACCATGTCTTGATTTGTCCCTCGTCACAGTTCAGTGTTTTCGCACTAAGAAAAATTATGTTCATTCATCATCATTATCGGAGTTGTTTAAAAATATACATCTCTTGATATTTTTCCTTCGTTGGTCGTGGGAACATGGAGAAGCATTTAATCAGGTACTCGAGTTCATTCTTCTTAAAATATTTCTTCATCTATTTATGAATTATCGACCTTTATTCTTGCCAAGAAGAATTATTTGTTACCTTCAACGAAAGCAGGTTCTTTCTCGCCATAGCTCTCCGAGTATGCTTATACCAGTTCTCAATTTTCGAAAAAGTTGAGCCTAGCTTATTGGCTATCTCCATCATCTCTTCCTTCTTCGGATAAGTACTCTTTTTCGATAACACGTTAACAATGGATGATATTCATCATTACCTTATTGAAACACTCTTGCAGAAATTCAAGCTCAGCTTTGCCGAATTTCTTGTAAGTGTGCTTTTTCATCTCATTGTCACCAGCTTTGCTGTTACGTTCTCTTTGGCGCTGGAACCATCGGCCAAGTTTATTCACGTTCACCTTTGTTCCTCCCTTTTCTTCTAAAAGCTTCAGTAAGCGCTCTTTCTCCTCTCTTGAGGGGTAAGGACCGCTTATGTAGCTCTCCTTTAGTACATTGAGCTCGGCTTCGGTGGGTTTCCAGCCTGATTTCTTTGATACAGATTAAAATAGGAAAGGACAATAATTGAGGTATTTGATGAGGATAAATTAATGAAAAATTCGCTTTTTTCAGTTCACTGACGAAAACTGTCAAAGGAAAGATATTTTATCAAGATTTTAACCTTGAAACAGTGGCTAACTTAACAATTAAAATGTTAGGAAATCCCTTTGAGAAAGTACAAAAACAAGGAACTCTAAAGTTGTAAGAATACCTTTTCCTGCAGTCTCTTATGGATCTCTCTCGATCGAAAGACCTGAGAAGAGACTTGATCCTCTTTTGAGATAAGGTTTTGATAAGGATTTTCCGTTTTCAGTTTTTTTTGGAGGTCAGGCTCATAGACATCTAGTGAGAAGTGAGATCTTAAGAAGTTTATCAAGGAAAAGCTCACCTGATTCAAGATCTTTCGTTTCGGAAGGGATCTGTTGTTGCTAAAGAAGTTAGAAGAGAGAAGATTGCTATCAGATACCTCGGGTTCATTTGGTTGAGGACTCTGATGTTGGGAATGATTTGCTTGATGCATTTTTGCTATGTGGGACACAAGGCTATCAGGCTTGATTTTGATTTAGAAAGTGATTATAAAAGATCTGACTTTTCTGGAATCGAGTCAAGGGTTTCAATAATATTGTTAATTTCGACCATCGAACTAAGGAAACTTGAAAGAATTGCTTTCAGAATTTTATTAATTCGTTCTTTTTTAATGCGACAGCGCTGAATTTTTATTTGTCTCTTTTTCTTTTTTTAAAATTCTCAATCTATGCACCTATTGCTTCTCGATTGATCGAAGATATAGGAAAACGATAGCCAATACCTTAGTTTTGGAAACCTTAAGCAAATACCGCTGCCTCAAAAACTCAATTTTAATGAAGATTCTGCCTTCCGAGTGCTATATCTGCACAAAAAGCTGATTGAGTTATTCGATATTGAAGAAAGAAAATTTTTCATCCGTGTTTAATTTCGTTAGGAAAGGTTCGATTTCCTGCTCGAGATCATTGCTTGCCTCTGAGAGAAGGTTTGAGAAGCACTGTTAGGAGAGAAGGGCTGATAAGTATGATATAAAATAAAATTAGAAAAGGATGATACAGACAATTTTAGGAACACAGGAAACCAGCTTCTATGATTTGAATAATTCCGGAAAAAGTAATTAAAAAGAAATTAAAATTGCTTTTTAAGAAATTTTTGAGAAAGAGCTGGATTAGATTAGAGAGAAACTTTTGAAAATACTAAAAACAGTTTTGTTAGGAATAATTTCGCTGTTGGATCAATCGAACATTGGAAAAAGCCAGGAAATTAAAATAATCGCATTTCGTTAATGTACTGTGGGAATGGACCCACATCACGAACTCTCCAAGAATGGGAATTGAAAAAAGAGCTCCGAAGTTCGTAGGTTTCACACGAGCAATAGGCCATTAGATTAGTAGGTGATTATAATCGGGTTCATAGAGAAAGAAAAAATGAAAGGGAACCAAAAAACAAAACAAAGCTGGTAACTTCATTACTAAGCATTATTTTTAGCCTCGATTGCCCAAAAATGATTTTTCCAAGGTCTATTCCGACGTAGTAAAGGAGATTAGGTAGCTATTAGAGCTGTGTAACGTTAAAGACGCCCATTACAAAATCCAATGAAGAAATGAGGTTCAGATTGTCGTATTCAGTGAATCGCCAGACTTCCAATACATAATGATTTCCGCGAAGTTAGGAGATAAGTAGGATCAGAAGAAAATGAGGCTAATGTCGAAAAAAAGGACATAAATATTTAGAAAATAGCTAAATAAGTCTATGAAGAGGTGATTATCGCGAAAATCAGATTACTTTGAGACCTATTTTCTAAACCCTAATGCTAGCAGCTACTCTCAGTCTAAGTTACACTGGTTATTCTTAAGTTGTAGCAATCTGGCTTTACTGCTTTACGAACTTCTGTTAACTGAAATTGAGCTTTTCCAGAAGAAAATTTATCAAAATGGAAGTACTGTATTCTAAAGGGTGTTTGGACTTTGTTAAACATCGCAGAGTAACTCTAAGTCACAAGCAACAAAACTCTCGAATAGCCTAGAAAACTCCTTAATATGGATCACTGTCGGCTCTCAAATGACTTTCTTACTTAAAGAAGTTGATAACTCTCAAAAAATTTCAATTAGCTCGAAAGATTATTAATACGAGCTAGCAATATTCCGTATTGTGAAATTTTGCCGTTGATGATTTCATTTCGACAGTATATGAATTTAATCTCGTTTATAAATGGAAAAAAATATATGACTCTCAAAACCTTGGAAACTTGATTAATAGCCTTCATACCAGAAACGGATGCTTTTAGACAAGATTTCTTCAAGATACAGAGTTTATTGAAATTATCTAACATTCAATACATCTAACTTTTTCATAATTGTAACAAAAAAATAGGAAAAAAACACAACCATTTCTTCAAGGATATGAATAGAATATCACCACAGTTAACATCAATCGACCTGTAACCTTTAAGACATTCATGAGCAATTAGCGCTTATTTTCTTTGCAGGCGAAGGGCTCTACAAAATAAATTTATTGAACTTCGAAGGAGATTGTACTTACTCAAGCTTATTTTGAATGAACACACGCTTTTTAAGTAGCTTTTGAAGCTCTAGATCCGACTGAAAACGCTCCTCTAATACCTTCTTATCTTGATCGGTCAATTCATAATCCTCTATCTTATTACTCTTCTTTTGTACTTTTCACAATGACTTTTAATCAATCGAAACTCCCGAAAATTGTACCTCTGTGTTTCGCTACATCGGTCAACAGAAACGATGCCTCTTGCAAGGAGTGACTGTAGTTAAGCTCTGAATTCTCTTCAAAATTTGAGACATTCTTCAAAGGTGTTATAAACAAATTCTGTTGATCATGTGGCGTGCTCGCGATTTCTCCTTGTAGTCTCTTTTTCACGTATGATTCATCTAACAGATCTATTCCTATTCAAATCATTAAATTCTGACAAGTCTATTCCTAATTACTTAAATTATCATAGCGATCTATTGTTTTTGGAAGAGACGGTGGTCGCTTCATTTCAGATCGCACCTTTTCCTCCTCTTCTTTCTCCTCAATCATACTACTCTGACTCACTTCTAAGCTTTCCTCAGCCATTCTCTCTTCATCCTGAAAGCTTAGCTTTCCAGTCTGCACTCTAGTCACATCTGCTTCATTTTCTCTTTGAAAGCTGCGATCTCCCGCGTTGATTGATTTTTTGCTAGTGGTGCTGGTGGGAGGCATCTCCACTTTAATCTCCGCTTTATAATGGTGTTTTAATTGAGCGAATCTCTCTTTAAACTGTGATTGCATCATTTTTCGCTGAGCACCAAGATTAGGGAGATTTTCACCAATCGGCTTCTTCTTAGTAGTGCTTGGCGCTTCTGATATCTTTGATGAATTTGCTTCAGATTTTTTCGATGAATTTGATTCAATGGGCAAATTATTTTGAATCTCCTTTAGTGCTTCTCTTTTCTCTGACACCTCAGACTTCTTTACAGCTGGCTTGAGTTGCGATTTGCCCAGAGCTTGGTTTATTCTCTCAATAGGATCTTGCGTTTCTGCAGCAACGCTGATGGACTTCTTCGCATTTTCCTCGCTTTTAACTGACTTGCGCTCGGTAGTGAAGTGACTGACTTCGGTAGAATGCTCAAGGTCGGTTTGATTTTTTGTGCTTTCCTCAGGCTTTCGATTTGTCGCTTCACTAACGTCTACAGAAACGCATTCGCTGACCTTGAGCAAGTCAAAGGACGCTTTTGACATATCTAAGAGAGTAGGTAATTAGCATTCTTCTTGGAAGGCATACTTTTTGAAACTGCTGTTGACTCTGCTGCTTTTGGTTCGGGATCCTCATCTTCTTCTACTGAGAATAATCTAACAGCAGCTAAATACCCCTTGGCCAACAAATGAATTACCTATTTTTTATTTTTGAAATCAGATCATCGGCCTCCTTTAGCTGTTCTGTGTTATCCACCTTCTTCGGTTGAGGCTTATGCGTTTGCAAGAACTGTTGCTCAACTGCGTTCCAATCTCGGTAGCGATTCTTGGTTTTTTCTATAATCTTTGCCACATCACTCAAGACGCCTGGACTTCCTGGAGCGTTTTTCTGATACAATTAGCTGAGCAATAGCATGTTGTAAATACCTCAATGGGCCTTGCTGTTTCAGGTTTCTCGGGAGTGTCCTTCTTTTTGAAAGTTTGAAAAGTATTTTGAAAAGTATCAAATCCATCTAGTTAAAATTAGCTGGAGATCAAATGCGGCAACAAACCTGGCTTATCGTCTTCAATCTGCAGATTGAAGTCTTTGATGAGTTTGCTCAGATAATCTTGGTGGTGCTGGAGCTTGGAAAAGCTTTCTCTTTTCCGATTAACGAAAGCATCTGCGTATGACATATTCTCTTTAATTAATTTAAATTCAAACAACTATAGAGTAATCTAAATTAACTAATTATCTTGCTCGACACAAACACGAAGTTACCAGAGGAACGTCAATAACAACCATCTAGTACGGCATGCGTATTTAGAAGAGACAAAGAGATTCAAAAATTAATGCATACTTCATCTCTAATCGAGATTACTACTGGGTATGAGCCTTCTATTACGATTTCTTGATAATGAATACGTTAATTCAGTATGTTTATTCGAAAGACTAAATAAAGTACGCATTTCGAATATTAATCACAGAAAAAAATTTTCAGCAATAAAATTTTCTGCGAAGAACTCCGATGATTGGCATGTATGCCACCGTAGCGATACAAGAGCTACTAAATCAAGAAAACTTTGAACTCGATGATTTGCTTGATGAGGAAGGTCTTCAAGCTGAGATCAGAGCAGGCAATCAGAAACTAATCCAATTGTAACATAGTTCCAAACTCGATGAATAAGCCATCCACAACTTTGTAGCTTGATAAGAGAGGATAACTTCATGCAATTGATAAAATATGCAATTGAAGAGCCTGAACCAGAAACCCAGATAAATTTCGATCAAAAGAAAGTTTTCAAGTCAGATTGATTTTTTTAATCTACATGAGTGTTATTTGACCAATTATAAAGATATCCATTCGTGGCGGGAGAGATTCTTAGCTGTGATTCCAGCTTGATAGCGTCTACTTTCTTCAGGAAAAAAGGTGCAAGTCATAGATCGAGTGAAGACGATCAAGTTGAGCCAAATTCGCAGGGAAATTTGAAAGGTGTTTCAAATTATTTACCACTCAAGCTAAACGGCTATGCAATGCACAGCTGAAGAGGAAAGACTTGAAAAGAATGAAGTTTTTGATGATATTTTTCTTGATGCGCTGTTCAGTTACTTAAACCATGGAGGAATAGTTAATCTGACGTCAGCGGGATATTTTTGTAAGATTGTGGACAGCCTTATTGACAAACGCTTAGATGATGTAATAGAAGATGTGAATTATGGTTAACTCTAAAAATTATTTCTAGCTGATAAAGTATATATACGAAAGAAAGCCAGCAATTTTGAAGAAAATGCTCAATAAGACCGTTGGAAAATCAATTGCTGAGATTCTTGCAAAGCTACTCACTATCGAACATAGCAATTTCGTTGAACCACTTTATATCGTAAGTGTTAAATTTGAGAGTATGGGTTTTCATCCATGGCTATCATGGCTAAAGGACAAGAGAATAGAGACAATCAATCTGGTCATTGATAAACTTTCAAAACATAATGACCTTGAAGTAAAATGCCTTCCCTTGTGCAGATCTTCTTATGCATGCATCTGTCCTAACGAAGGAGATAAATAGCTCTGCTTTTATCATATGTGATATGCTATCAAAGCGTAATTCAATGAACGGAGTGATTGAGATCTTGAGCCACCTTCTGGGACAATCTGCAATGGATAAATACTTCGAATATTTGAGATCAGATGTAATTTTTCAATTTAATCGTCAATGAACCAACACTCCAGCATTCTCCTTCTCGAAACGCAGCGATAACCATACTCAGCAATATAATGGCTCATTATATGGCTTTAGAATCAACTACAAACGCTCCAGATCCCGGCAATGTGAACCAGAGTACCTCCAAACCTTGGACAGAGTTTTAATTTACTACTAATATATAGCAGCAGAAGTTATAGAACATTTGAAATGTACTGAAAGTTCGCCACTTGTAAAAGCGCTTGTGACAAATGTTGACGAAATAAAGTCTTTCTTATGCATGAGAGTAGAGGTGAAAACTTTTATCTGATTTCTTATGATAATTCAATTTCGTTTTGATAGGGAGCTGAATTTGAAAACTCTTTCAGAAATTTAAGCAAACCGTTGGGTTTAACGCGCTTGAAGCTCGTCGAGCTGATAAGATTCGCGATAAAACTGAATAAGAATGCCGTTAATGAAAAGATTATCAACAGTCATCTGTTGTGCACGATACTATCGCTTTTCGAAGAGTTTGAATGGAACAATATGCTTCACAATCAGGTCGAGAAGATAATTGATCTGATCCTTATCGAAGGGAAATATATCGCATTGAAAAAACACGTAATATAGTGTTTTGCATTGACTCTTTATCATGAATTAGCTTTTCGAAGATGAAAAAATTTTGAGTTTTCTCATCAAGCTGTCAAGCTCTCCTGATTTTGTATTCCCTGGGTAATCTTGCAGAGTCATTCATTTTTCACATTATAAACCACGAAGAACTGAAAGAAAAATAAGAAAAGGCTATATGGGACATATTGTTAGAATATCTAACAAGATAAACGAGTCATCTGACGAGTTTGTGAAATCCCAACTGCAGAGTAGACAACGGCTTCCTTTCGTTTAAATCAAACTTTGCTCTAGATGCCGAATGGAAGACTTTTTGTGAGAAATTTTTAGTTTCTTGCAATGTTATAAACTCAACGGTTATTGGAGGGCAAGACCCACGAGTGAAACCAGAAGAAGAATTTAAAAAACCAGACCCTCAAATAAACCTTGACGTAAACCAGTTAGGGGTCATGACGTGATATATATGGGTTTATTGTAGGCAATAATAGAGAAAATATCAAAGAATTTCAAGAGAAATGCCGAGAAAAATACAGGTCAAAGGAATGAGTAAGAAGTTTCTTTAGAAAAAAGAAACTGATTATTCAATGCTTGTATTTAATAGGGAAACAACTCAAGAGGAATCCGAAGCAAAGAATTCAAATTCAAATGGGATTCCAAAGCAAGAACATTCGAAGCCCAATACAAACATTCTGAAAGCAAAGAACCAGAGTATGATATTCATTGCTTTATTTTTCCAAGTTCGCTTTAGAATTATCAAACGAACAAGCTGTAGCTCAAGTTGCTGACGATGATGATGAAATGGAAGCAGAAATATGGTTTTCTGATAATACCTCTATGATTCCTCCTTTGTCTGAAATAAGCGTTCAGGTGAACCCCAAAGAGGCGTGCAGTGGGGACGAGAATGAGGAAATCAAAGAGTAATTCATTATTTTTTTTGCTCTCTTAGGTATAACAACTTTAGTTTGGAAGACAAAGACGACAGCAGTCTATTCGATTATTGGCGAGATCCAAAGCTATTTTCTGAAGAAGAAATCCTGCGAGAGGCTGGCATAATATAATGAACTTTTCGATTCAAATGTTAATGTATTATGTATCAAATAAATCATATTGTTTCCAATGAGTTAAAATGAATTAAAATTGGAGAGTCGGAATCTCTGCGAATCCAATCATTTAAGAAAGATTTTACATTACGATGCTCGAGTTTTTTTGTGACTCGTAATTGATGAGAGCAGTTTAGAAGAATTAATTATATGGTAATTCATACTCTTCCAATTTCAAAATACCTGCAGTTTCTCTTTCAACCCCATTAAAACCATATTAGATCTTTTTCCTTGGTTATTATTGCTTGCAATGGTAATTTGCTTAGAGATTGCTAAGTGAATATTGCCAAACTTCGTTCTAGTGTCGCCTGATTACGAGTAATTGAGGCACCTTTTATAAGTTGTCACTCGATGAGTTTAACAAAGAAGGTTGGGTGCAATCTGCGAAATATTTTTATTGCAGCTCAATAAATTCGGTTTTAAAATTATCAAACAGATCTAAAGGGTTATTGCACTCATAAACTTTTGAGATCAGACATGTCGGTTCAAGTAAAACTGTCTCGTAAGGCTTCGATATTTATTCAACGAATGCTAGGAAGGACGACTTATTACTCTTGAAAATTTCGATCCAACCTCAAAGAAACGAACAATATTGAATAGGTACAGCATTCCATAAAGAAGAGCGAGAGAGAGATTAATTAATCCAAATCATTAGTCCGCGTTCCCTTGAAGCCTGTCGACGACAAGGAGTTGAGCCAGCGGAGCTTATTATTCAGACATTGCAAGATGTGAAAAAATTGTTCAAGGAGAAAAAACTTGATGAAGACGGCTTTCAACTTCTATACGAGCATATTGAAGAGAAAAGACAAGAGAAATTGAGAGCGGTCCTTGAGGTCAGTTATAATAGAGAGGAGATACAAACTATGTATTTGAATGTAGGAGAGGGAAACCGTCATGGAGGAAGAAAGGAATGGTCTTATTAGTTTTGACATTGACGTATATATCCGGCTGTATTCTCCTTTGCTAAATAGAACTAGGAGAAGTCAAAGTCTTTCTATTCAACCAGTTTTGGAGCAAACAAAACAGGAGGCTTTTCGAAAGGAGGGTCGTATTATCCAAGTAATATTGACTCGGGGTTGATAGAACGGGAAAGGAAACAGCTTGAAAAAATTAGATATCGGCAAGTAAAGAGTAGTTACTGACATTGTGGATGATGATAAATAATAGGAAAGAGAGATTAAACAAGTAATGGACCATGAGATGAAGGCGCAGGAGATCAGAGAGAAGCAGAATGAGAAAATGATGAAACTCAAAGAAAAGCAGGAGTTACATGAGCTGATGGTTCAGCAAAAGCGTCAAGAGGTTCGAATCCAAGAGACAATTAACTAAACTAGCAAATAGGCTGAAGAAAAGAAGCGTCAGCAAGAAATAGAAAATAAACGAAGAGAAGAAGAAGAGATGCTTAAGCAAAAAATCCTCGCTCAGCGGGCTTATGAGCGAGAAATGGAAGCTGCTAGAAGGGAAAAAGGTCCGTGGTTTGACTATAAGCTCTTACTGATGCAGTTTTACATTAGAAAGAGAATTCGAAAGAAAGTTAGAAAATAAAAGAAAAGAAGAGGAGCAGAAAGCGAGACATGAGGAGTTCATGAAAAAAACCGAAGAGAAAATAATGGAGCAGCAGAGGAGATTAGAGGCTAAGAGAAAAGAAATGGAAGAACATGATAGAATTCGCCAGGAGGTACGCTATTCAGATCGTCTGCTCCGAGTTAATGTTTTGATGGTGGTAGAATATGCTCTTACAGCAAAAAGAACGGCAGATGTTATCAGAACAGCAGCGGCGTCTTCACGAAGAGAAAATCAATAGCGCGAAAAATCGCAACGAGGAAATGTTAGAACAGAAAAGAAGGGTGAGTTTGGTGTCGAGTTCAGTCAGTGATGAGATTAATCTGTAGGAATTTTATCGAAAACAAGCTCTAAATGAAGAAAGAAGAATGCTCTTCGAGCAGGAGAGGGAATTAAAGAAAGAAGAAGCGAAGCGAAGGGCTGAGGAGCAGTCGAGATTCATACAGAAAGTTATTGTATAATGATGTTCTAAGAGCGTTTCCAGGCTTAATATTATTATAGGAGGAAAATCAAAGGATGATAGAGCAGCGCAGAGAGGATTATTACAATAAAAAGCAGCATGCGGAGGAACGCAAGAAAGAGCTGGATGAGATAGCGGAGATAGAACGCCAAGAAAAACTACGAGCTGAAAGAGAAAAGCAACAATATAGAGAACAAGTAGCGATATTTGCAGATCTAGACTCCTGTAAATTGCTATGGCATCGCTATAGGTTAAGAAACAAAATGATGAGAGGCTGCAATACCGAATCGATACGTTTAAGAAGAAAGCTCGTGAGATGGACGAGAAGGTTGCAGCGACCCAAAAAAATAAGCAGCAAGAGATGCAAGAAAGGCATAACTTTGAGGTCCTTAAACAATATGACAAAGAGGAGAATATCAGGAGGATAGCCAAAATGCAGGAGTATCATCGGCAGAAAATATTTGAGAAAATAATGAAAGATACAGAGAAAGCGAACCGAATAACGTAATTATTATTGCTGGTCATGCATGGGTCTATACTGCTTGGAAATCGGATAGAGCGACAGAATTTAATGGACACGAGGCAAGCGATGCGAAGAGAAATGGAAGCGAGTAAACAAAAAATGCTGGAAGAATTTGAGCGAGAAAAAGAGAAGAAATCGAGAGCTGATCTGAGTATCCATTCCAGAGGGACAAAAGAAAATATGAGTCAGAGTAGTTTTTTCCGGCCGAATTCGAGTCAAAGGTCAAACACTCCGACTCCTTTCAGTACAAGACCCACTCCACCACAGCGATCGGTCTCTCAGCAAAGAAACGGAAGGCCAAGTAAAAAAAAATAACATAATTAGAAGAAATTACTAAAAATTATTATGATAATACAGTTCACAGCAGTCAGCATGCTCGTTCGAAGTCAAGAGGAGGTGATCAGGATGGACATAGAGAGCTAGAGGCTTTAAGAGTCAAACAAAATCGGGACATGCTTCTATTCCTTGAGCAAGAGCAAGAGAACGAGAAGCAAAGGGAGCTGCAGCTTCAAGGTGTTTTTGATCCGCAGGAGCGCAAACGGCTCGATAAAGTTTTTGGAATGGAACGAGCCCAAGCTCATGCTCGCATTCAAGAGCTTGCTGAGTAAATTACGTTTGATTCGTTTTGGCACATTGATTTGGTATTTAGGAGACATGATGAGGAGTTGAGAGATGCCATGAGAAGATACAATATGAAATCAATGTAGAAAGTGTGAATGTTGATGTAAGAGTCGAGTAACTATTTTTCGTAATAATGTAGTTGAGAATGACTGATGTATCAATTGACGGTTATTAGGAAATGTTAGAATCAGCCGTAGGAGAATTTTTTGTGAATGATAAAAAATTTTGAATCTGAAAAAAGCTGCTTAAAGCAACGATTCACTAAGCACGGTCTTATATCACTTTGCACTGTGATAAAAACAGTATTCCTTTACATTACTAGTTCTTAGCACAGAATGCAATTATGCTGGGAGATACAAAGAAATACTAAATTTCCTTGAAATATTATAGGCTATTAAAAGAACCCTAAAAACATAAATATCAAGTAAAATTGAATTATTAAAAAGCTGAACTGAAGTAAATTTTATGAGATCAAGTATAGATTAAACTGACATTCTTTTCTCAAAAAGCTACTATTGATAAGTTTTTATTTAACAGCACTTTCTTTAAAGTTCAGGAATATATATGAAATGTATCTTTAATTAAGAGTTTTTTCATCTTCGAATCAATTGATTGAATTATTTATATTCCAATAATTATTAAGCATCATTTCTCCGTATTTGAGTTATGATTGAATATTTCATATTATTTCTCAACCCTTACTCAAAGAAATGTTTTCGATTCTTTCAACACAATAAAGTGAACCATTGACCATGCTACTCATACCGTTACATGAAGAGCTTCATGTCATCTGTTACAATAAGATTGTCTGCTCATATAGCTAATGTAGTTTTGTTTACAACGGTACCATCTAAGTTTGATTAAATCAAGAATTTCTTCAACTTGAAAAATCAACTGTTAATAATTATAAAATTAAGCAAATTTGAACGATTTGTCTTAATTTAACATGCATCTGATTCTCCTAAATTATAATCATGCTATTAATTCAAAATATAATAGCTTGTCTTTTTGATAGACTTAAATTATGAAGGTAACTTGATCGAGCATGAACAACACGCTCAGCAAAAGCAATCAGCAATACAGTTTAAAGAAAAGCCAATTAGCAATGAACGTATGAAGCTAACAGTTTTTCTGTATTGCATGAAGGATTGCAACCTTCATAATCAATATTTATCTTAGTCTAACAAAAATGGGAAAAGGTATAATGAAAAGAATAACAGTAGAAATATCTGTTTAATCACTCTGCTACATTTAAATTGAGTATTGGTGACATTCTTATTGTTGAATAGTAGTGGTAATTTCAAAAAGACCGCTCTTATTTAGTTTGTTTATCTTCATGTAATTCAGGAAATTGAATATCATCATATGATTTAGTCAAAGTGTTCTCTACCAATTTCAGTTAACATAACAACACAATTAATAACTTGAGGCAAGAGCAGTCTCCTATTAATCTTCTATCAAAGCATCCTATTGTATTTAAATCACTCCTGATTAGTCTCCATGAAGCTATGCGGAAGTTAAGACATTACTAAATAAAATTCGATTTAGAATGGATCTACAGCAGAATCTCCTTTGAGTGAATATCATCTAGTTCAATTTAGTAGAGTTTAATTTTATGACTAAAGAGTAGTTGTGGATTGGGTATTACCTACTAGCAAGCAGCAAAAGATCTTAATCCTCGTAAATTCGATTAAGAAGTCCTGGAACCTAAGTTTAGCCTACCATTTGAACAATTTACTAAATATAACCGGCAACAGGTCAGCCAACAGAAGGCAAAACCAAAGTTCAATAGAATTACTGAATTAATTAATAAAGATGGAGCTCTTTGGACGTAGTGTAATTGCCTTTTGCTTGGAGGTTCTGTTGGCGACTTCTCAATAGTCCTCAGGATTTTGAACGCATACCAATAAATATTAGTCTAGTAGATCCTTCCATAAGAAAATAAAAGTTTTTGAAAACGAGTTTGTCACAGAAATTAAACCTAAATCAGAATCATCGAATCCTTTCCTTTCGCGAGCCTTTGAGTACTACCTCCAATAGAGAGTAGCTCTACTAACGAGTGAATCTTTATTCAAAAGTCCATTTTAGTAGCAGTAACTAAATTAAATGTGAAACACTTCTCTCGTTTGAAATACCAAATAGGAGTGATTTTTAGTAGTGCTTGCTCTTATATCTCTTTTTCAACTTGTGAGAATTAATCCAGTCTCATCTATTCTCCTACGCAGTTTAGTGTTAACTTACTGACTCATATTTTTACTTTGAAAGATGGATATGCAAATTTGAAAGTTGCGTTTGTGAAAGAAATGGTGTTATACTTTATATTCATTCATTATTTAAACTCTCCAAAATAATGATTTGAGAATTCAGAATACGTCTTCAGAAACAGATAAAAGCATTTAATACACGCTACAAGGTTATCCTTTTACCTCAAGGAATTAGTTCCAGCACCTTTTTCTAATTACCCCTTTACTCCATTCTAACTATGCGAAAAACGATTTATCTTTAATAAATTAATGTTTACACTATACCTCATTTTTCTCATCTGAAAAAATGAAAATATTTTTCCGTTTTATTTTGGAATTGAATTATAAATTTAACTTTCAATTTCAAATTTAATTCGAATTATTTCTGATTTTCTCTTGATATCATTTCTTATCTCAAACATTCTTATTACATGAATTATCATTCCATGATTAAGGATTCCTAAACTCCTAGCTCACTCCTCATGAGACATATCTAAGATTTAATCAGATTCAGCTTAGATTCGTTTTCTGGCATAGATGCCAATTATATTCCTGTTGAATAGGTCTCTAATCGAATGGTCATCACTCATAGAATATACAAAAACAAAACTACGGGTAAAGATTATTCGGAATTGTAGTGTTTATTGGTATGCCAAAACGCGAAGTAGTCGTTTTAATAATTTCCTAAGAGCCACCTAGAACAATTTTAATTCGGTTATAAACTGCGTCTTCATTATTCTGAAATAAAATTTTACTCTGAATAAATCACCAACTTTATGGAATTCACCAAGTACGATCACTCTCCAGGGCTATTCGATATTGTTCCATCTGAGAATTCCGAGCTGCTCAGTGACAACAGCAGTTTCTTTGTTTTCGACACTCTTAATATCATTACCACCGTTGCCAATGTGGTTTCTATGCTCGGAAGTCTCTTAAACATCTATATGACATATTCGCTGGGACTAAACCAAAGCATCCTCGGGAAAATGGTCAATCATCTTGGCTGGGTTGACTTTGTTTTCAACTTCGCATCCATTGCGATAACAGACATTTCAGTTTCTGATACTGCTTGCCAATTATTAGGAATAATAGAGCTATTCACCTTTGGAAGCTCTGTTGGATGGACAATCTGCTTTGCGTACTCCCTCAAGGAGTCTCTTAAAGAGGGTTCCGTTGAGAGGCTTACCTCATTATACTGGAGGTTCATCATTTTCTCATATATACTCGGGGATATTGTAGCTACCGCATCCTACTTGACAGGCTTTTTTGGGATAGACCCGAGCAGAGATATCTGTAGCCATCTCTCTAGAGATTTAAGTTTTATATCGACTCTCTGTGTTTTGGTAATACCACTCGTGCTTGCGACTATTATCTGTGTCGCTTACTACCTGGTTGCGATAAAGAGCATCAAAAGCTTGGCAAATAAAACTCATTGGGAGCTCCTATTCTATCCACTTATTTTGGTGTTGTGCTATTGCCCATATACCACAATCATTTCGCTAAAGGAATTACGTGGATATATACCTTCTGCAACATTACTGTATCTCTGTGAGATTGTGTTCAACTCACAAGGCTTGCTGAATGCAATTGCTTATGGACTAGCAAAGAGATGTTCATGTCGAAGCAAGAAGACAGACCCGCTCGAAGATGATATCAGTGTTATGAGAAGCGCACTGAGTCCTGCGGCAGGAGATTCCATCATTCAGTTCGACGCAAGCCGAAGAAGCTATCTCAGTTGATCAATTGTGTTTATAATGAGATTGCCTGCATTATTATTTTAAAGCCACCATTCAAAATCTAAGTTTAAAGGAATAGATATTATTATATTTTTATCGATTTGATATTGCCGTTTATTGTTGTACAGAAAGAGCAATAAATAATTTCATCTTTGCTTTTGAAATAAAATAAAATTGATCGTTAGTGGCTTTTATTCCCATACAGTTTCTCACGATTTTTTCTTTCAAATCCAAGAAGTGAAATTCATTATGAAACAGTTCTGATTCCATATGAGGTCGGCTAAACACTACTTACATGCAGCATAATTTCTTCTGAAATTATTTCTTAGTTTAAGTCTATCATAATGACCCTGCTTTCTAATCGAACAATTTATGATCCAAAGCAAATTTTCTTAGACTTATCTCTACACTAGTTAGTTAGTAGATGGCTCATGTGTCAATTGGTCGAAGTGCCAGCCACCCTAAAATTTTTTAAAAAATAAATATTTTCCATTCAATAGCGTGATAATTTACCTGTCCATCGAATTTAAGTATATACTCGTGGAACTTGAAAAGGGATTGTCTGTGGGAAACAGTGAAGAGAGTAATTCCGAGCTCTCGGGAGTGGTTGTAGAGAATGGCTTCAATGTCGAGACTGACTGAGCTAGTACATTCATCTTTAAGAAGTATTTATTATAACCAAGCATTCTAAGTGAAATATACCCAAGATAGCGAATTGTGGTTGATGGTAGAAGAGTCTCGCCATGGCAATTCTTTGTTTTTCACCACCTATTACGTAAAGAGAACATATTAGACTACTGGGATGGGATCTTTAAGCGTTACCGCTCAAAACATCGTTCCAGTCGTTTTCGGCATCGAATCCTCCTTCTCTGTCGATCAAATAGCCAAGTTGCACCAATTCAAGGATTTCTTTAATATTCTACAACAGTTTTGACATTAAAAAAACTCTATGGTTAGTGAGAAAATTACTTCGTCCTTGATCTTTCTTCTGAGCATTTGGAGCTTGGTGTGAGGGTAGATGATCTGGTCTCTGAGGTTTCCAGGTGGGAGGTAAGGTCTCTGATCGTAAGAAGGTTTAACAATTAGCACACTGGATCAAAAAAGTACTTGAGGAATGTAGAACATCTTGTCCATATCAGGGCGGTGGAGCTTTCCACCGAAGAGAGGCCAGAGGTTTCCGAGAATTCTGAACAATGAGCTCTTTCCGCAGCCGTTAGGGCCAGAAATAATGACGTTCATTCCTTTTTTGATCTAAATTAGAATAACTTTCAAATAATCAGATGTCAAGAGTGGGTTACTTCGAAGCTGATCTTTTCGACGAGAATATCACCGTTTGGAGAGACAATAGGCACGTCTTCGAATTTAATCGATTCGCTTTTCACGTAATCTCCTCTTGACAAGCTTGCACCCGTCTTCTTATTAGAATCAGAAGCATTTTTCTCTTGGTTGACTTGAATTCTGTCGTATTTGCCTGTATTTCGAGAAAAAATGCTATCAGTCACAAAAAAAATAATGGCGAATTACCTCCTTCAAGGTCTTTCAACACAACTTTAATCTCATCGACCAATGTGGTGTATCCGGCCAGAGCCTGGATCTCTTTGTAGGAGATAACAAGTCTGCCAACAGCCTATTTGAGATCCTCATTAACAAAACACATCATTATATGAAAATTCGTTACCTTAGCCAAGTTGATGAGAAGAGATGAGTTTCTAATATAATCTCTGGTAATGGCTGAAGTATCGTTTCCGATTTTCTTCAAGTATTCGTCTCTGGTGGATCCGAAGACAGGAATACCTAGAATCGCGAATCCGATTAAGACTGCGCCGTATTTAACAAACATCGAGTCGAAGCAGCCCATGAACAACTTATGACGTAAGACAAACTTGGAGTGATTGATCAAGTTCTTGAAAGAGCTATTGACACGGTTCCTCTCCCATTCAGAGCCTCGATAGAAAGCGATTTCTTCGCTGTGATGTAACAAGTCGGTGTGAGTTGCTCTGTATTCACCCTCGTATCCTTTAGTTATCAAGTATATTAGAGGAAATCAGCGGTTGGATGGTTACTTTGCTCAATGGCAGTCATTTTTCCGAAAGATGGGGACAAGACTCTGATAAGTGAGCCTGCAGCAACGTACCAGAGGCCGCACAGTGCTGGTCCTCCCCAGCCGAGCAGCTCTGCCAGCTTACGCGAGAACAAGAGGACGTCGAGGATTGGCTTTGAGATGTTTGAATACAGATTACTGAGTGAAGTTGCCCATTTTTCAATGTCTTGAGTCAATCGCTGGTCTGGGTTGGAGACTCTCGAATCGAGATTGCTGACCTGATAGAAGATCTTCTCCTTCAGGTAGCTCTTATGGAAGTAGTCTGTGAGGTTCGATCTGAAATCCAAGGCGAGGATCTTGTTGAGATACTCGAGGTAGCTGTTTACAAACGACGCTGGGACAGCGCAGACGGCAAGAGAGATAATCTAGGGAGGAAATGCTTTAGTTTTTTTCAAGAAGAGGAGCGAGTTACTCTTTGAACGAAAAGCGCGTAGTCTCGCTTAACGATTGCTTTCACAATCAGGCCGTTTATACTTGTGATATAAATACTCAAGAAAGTTCTGATGACCAGACTCACTGTGAGCAAACTGAGGTTGAGAACTTCCTTTGACTTCCAGCTTGGAATTACGATTTTGAGAAGAGCAACGATTCTCTTGAAGAAAACCGAGTCAACGTTTCCTTTGCCTCTTTCTTTTTTGGTTGGCTTAAGGTTCGGGTTTTCTTGCACTTTGCCTCTCGAGAGTCTTAGCTTGATGAGATACAGGACGATGAAGAGCACCGAGATTGAAATAGCCTGGAAAATGTGAGAAAATGATATTAATAAAGCGAAGATGAGCGAATTTGGGTACTTTGCGCTTAGGGTTGCCCACCATCATCTTACCGAATGGCCCCTCGAAGAAGCCATTCATTTTAGAAAGTACTGTTGGCATGCTGGTAAAATTTTCGCCTAGTTAAGTACAAAAATTTTATACTCAAGCTTTATGTTTGATAGAGTTAATCTCTCTCGAGTGGAGTCTTAAATTAGAATTTTAATTAAAATTTTGGCTTAAGACTCAACTCTCTGAAAGTTTAAATCGACGCATCGACGCATTAAAAATTCGATAGAGCGGTCATTTTTTCCTTTGGTGAAAATGAACTGGGAAAATATTATTCCAGTATCTGCTCTTACGATTGATGCGAGTAATTAAGCTGCTAACAGAATGAAGTGCAAAAAAGTCAGCATCAAGCATGTATAGTGGAAGATTATATAACATGGGGACTCACTTAGTCATGTAAATGTTCATTAAAAGCTGGAATCTGGAGTAATCGTGCGTTGAGAAAGAAGAATTAATTTGGTGGTGTGGAAACATACTGAAGTTGAAAAAAAAAAACCAAAAAACCGTTCGAATTTTACAACAAAACGCTATACGGCTGAAACCACCCAGAGAACAGAGAGGGATGAGTACTGGAAGGGAAATTAAGAGATTTTGGAATCTGCTGCGTTGAAAGCAGGATGCCTAATCAAGAAAGAAAATGGGCAGCCAAGTTCATAAACTACTACCTGAATATGAAAACGTGTTAAATCAATTAGCATTTCAAAGTTGAATATGATGAAAGAAGAAAAAAATTTCGTAAGCAGCTCGCGTGAAAATAGCTACTTGAATTCGAAAGTTCTGAAAATTGGCTCTTGATCATTGAAATATTTGGAATATCTGTCTATCCAAAACAAAAGTTGGCTCTCCATGTAGCGTCTAATAAGGTTCTTATAAGGTGTTAAAATATAGTCGATAACTTATGATGCTACTATTATGAAAATTGTCGCTTGCAGAAAAGAGTGCGAATAAGAGAATAAAGCACGGTTAGCAATGAAGTTTAGTTAACCGAATACAATTAATTTTTCCAGGTTAGATTTTGAATTAACCGCCCACTTATAGAATTTAAAATAAAATAATAGCGGCTGCGATATGTGAACTCTCATGAAGAATTTCCATATAGACAACTCAGCGCATTTAGAATGATTGCTAAGTTCCTTATAATTCTGAATCCTTCAGTGGAAGAATGCGTACGGAGAATATGTCTAAATCTTGCGGCCTTTATATTATTCCTAAATATGTTCAATTCGTATCCTTTTGTGCCAAAGCTTTATTTCTGAGGTGCATGAAGCCAATAATCAAGATTCATGATCTTAGAGTTATTAACTGAGATTTTAACATCTCAGATGCTTTCAATTTTTCCAGATTCGTGCAATTTTTCGAATTAATGAAATCCAAAGTATTTTGCCTCACAGGGCAAGGTGTTCAAGAACGACAAATCAAGGCGGATGCGGCCTAACTTTCAGTCAATATTCTCCATATAGACACAAATTTATCTAATGCGTTCTTTAACTAAGCCAAAAAACTTCTAATTTAAATCGAATTGTAACAAACATTTAGAGTTTAACAGCAACTTCAAGCAGTAAATATAAGCTTTTTCGAACTTCAGAATATATTCGCTTGATTCCGTATGCTGCATTTTTTCTTGTTTTTCAAAATCTAATCACCTAACAATGACAAATGAACAAATGGAAATATCGTAAGTGCATTGGGGGCTGTTTGAGAAGCAATTTTCATAAAAGAATTGGAATATTTCAACACCCATGAGTAACCGTTTTCCAAGAAAAATTTTCAATTATCTCATCAATCTGTAACGTAAGAAAAGCAGCAGTAATTTTTGCTTTCATTAGTGTCTGCTCTCAACGGTATACTTTTTCATTGAAGCGCCATTAAACCTTTAAATCCGAGGCAATATTAAATGTGTAAATTTTCTTCCTCTAGATTCATTTCGTTTTCACATCAAATCCCAAAAAAACTTTTAATATCCTTCACAGACCCAATCCGAACAACAATTCGAAATCTAAGGCCAGAAACACCTCAGGCTCTCTTTTGCACTATAATTCAATAGATTTTATATCTCCGATCCACTGATCTAGAAGTAGATTTTGGTCCTATTATCCAATATTATTGGAGCGTTTTACCGTTAATATTCCTAGAGGAGAATCGATTCAACAAATTTGAAGCAGTCCATTGAGATTCAAGCAGAATTGATGGCATTCATTCAATTTTCCTGAAATTGCCACAACACTTCGATGAGAAAATCGGGCTCCATTAATAAAATCAAGGCTATAATGACCTCATGCAATTACTGAATTCTGATTTTGGTCCAAGCAGACTCCCTTATTGCAATTCAAGGAGAGATTGGAAAACTTGCCTAAATAAGAATTTGATAGCTGTGAAAATTATAATCAGAATTAAAAACTCCAAAATAGAAAAAAAATGGTCGATTTCAAGCCAGAGTTCGAAGATACCGACAAGGCCTCAGACTCCATTGTTCGTAAGTCTACCCTGCTCACATAGAATCACTAAACTCCTTCATTTTAGACATTAGAGTCCAGCAAAGAAAAAACAAAAAGTATATTACCACCATTCAAGGAATCGGAGCTGAATTTGACTACAAAAAGATCCTGAAGGCATTCAAGAAGGTAAATCATCCTCCTTTCCGAGCATAGAGAAGCTAATCTACCTTGATTTTCTAGCAATTCAACTGCAACGGTACGATTGTCGAAGAAAAAGATGGAACTAAGATCATTCAACTTACTGGTGACCAAAGAACTGGATGCGCTCAATTTTTCAGAGAAGAAGGTATCGCTGATAAGGAAAATATCAAGGTTCACGGTGCTATGTAGTTTCTAAGCTTCATAATAGGAATGTATTGACTTGCTCAGTAAAAGCGAATTTGATTCAATTTTCATAGATATACATATATATATGTCTAATCATATGCATTCTCCATCTATGTATTGAATCATAATAATCCCAAAACACAAATCAGTATTGGATATATATTTTTTCTGAGTAAAGAAATCTTTCTTCGATATACTTCCTTTTGAGAATTTTGTTGAAGAGTTGAATAGATCCCAAAAGGCTGACCTGATGGCCAAAATCATCTATAATACTTCATTTTTCAGTATTTAGAAAAGAGCTAAATTTATGAAGTGATCTAAATAGGACTATCTAATAGGCAAACTAGCTATAAAGTGATAGACATAGAAATGCAATCACATGTAACTCTCTATCCAGCCGTATATAACTATCAAACGCCATTGATACAAAACTAAGAAGAAAAAAATATGAATTTAGATGCAAGTCAATTTTCACTCTCTCCCACGCCTGGTGAAGGAGATAGGTAAAATTGTTAATTGTGTTTAAGGTGCTAGAGATAGCGTGATTTTCTATCAGGATTTCGAGGTTGGAGGCTCTCTTGGTGCGCTGCGATGTAGATAGAAGCGAGATCTTTTGCCTTCGCATTGGCGAGCAATTTCTGCGTAGAGCCTATGCTGTTGCTTCTCTGACTCAGGGAGCCAGGATTCATTTGCCCAGAGGTATTAGCGTAGCCTGACAGATTATTGCTGCTGGTGTTATGTGCGTTGTAAAAGCCGCGTGCTTCCCTGATTTTCGACAGCGTGTTCCTATAAAAAAACTATTACCAAAACAAAGAAACTGATGGAATTACATCTGACGATTCTCTCGATGAGTCACAACGGAATTATAATTATTGAACCGACTCTGTTCGCTTCTATTTTTGTCTTTTGTAATTTCGATTTGGACCTTAAAAATTTCTTCGCTAGCACTTTTCATATTGCTCGCCGGACGACTTTCGGACCTGCTTCTCTGCTTGATCCTTAACGGAGTGCCTTTATAGTAGGTGATGAGAGGATTCAGAGGCTATTAAAGTCAGAAATTGTTCATTAATCTCGCAGAAAAAATATTGCGAGTACTTCAGTTTTTTGCTGAGGAATTTTGCAATCAACTTCCAGATTTAATTTCTTCATGTTCGCGTTGTCGATGGTCACATTCGGATTTGAAATTACTGAATTTACAAGTGATGATTTGCTCGACCCTAATTTCGGTTCCTATAACCATAACATCATAGTTTATCGCTCCAGCCGGAACTGATAATGCATACATGAAATATTTTTTCAAGTTGTCGCACGCGGGCCTGTAAAGTAGGATATTCGGCTAATTTTTCTTCATATTGGTGGGTAAGCTCCTCTAACGATTTAATCTTGGATTGCAAATTTTCATTCTCTTTATTCAGTTGTTGCACAGTGTCGGATAGCTTCTGGTTATCTTTCTTTACTGCCTGTAAAACAATAATATTGCAGCAAGTAATGAATGTATTGAGAATTGGTACGCTAATCATATTTTTTGTTGATTCTAACAGTTCATTACGTTGCTTTTCAGAATCATCGAGTTTTGATTGAAGCGACTCGGTCCAAAGTTTCATCTGCTGTTCAATCTAAAAGAATCCGTATTGTATAGAGAACAAACTAATCGTTTGCTTACACCAATATGTGTTCGAATCTCTGCCTCGCACTTTTGTAAGGCTTTTTCGAGTAAAAAATAATCATCGCTTCCACTCCCTCCTCCTTCGCTAGAAGCGCTCAATTTCAAGACTACGTCAAAAAATTCCCATATTTACCTATCAAGTCGCTCATCGATCTTCTCTGTCAGCTCCTCGAAAACATTTTTGATGATCTCGGCTAGGGTTTGTAGATTTTCATAGTCATTGAGTTTTGCTTCAAGATGATCAAGGTCTTCTTTCGTTCTAATGAATTTTTCGAAATATGTCAGGATCTATGGGAGGTTTAGTCCAGCTGATGTTGGGAATTTTGAAGAACCTTATCGAGTAGGTCTTTAAGCGCGGTTTCTACGAGTTGGATGTTGTCGCCGGATACGTCATCCTTGGTAATTTCATTGTTCTGGTTGTTAAGTGAATTCTCGCTCATTATGACTCAATTGATGCGAGTTATAAGAATTATTGTCAAATCTCAAATGCATTGTCCAATAAAATCCGTCAATATTAATTGAAGAAAGTTAATAGTGTTGGATATAGAGAAAGAGGGAAATTAGCATGTCGATTAGCAAGATAAACAGCTCAAATTCCACGTCCTGATTAAGCTTCCATTTCGAAACTCCTGAAAACCGAATTATTCCAAATATTTTTGTTCAAGAAAATAGACTGGGAGTGAGTTATACATGCAAAAAGCATAAATTCAATCAACTGTGCAACATCCTTGTTTTAACTCTTGGTTTACCGTGATGAATGATGCAAGAATAAAACTTAATTTGCTAAGTCTTCTCAATAATGGATATACTTTGCATGGCGTCAATCTTTTGTGAAATGAGTGCCTCTGAGTAGAAATATATTTTTTAGGAAACATGAAGCTTGTACCAATAAGAGAGTAGGTTTTCCAAATTTGAAATGATATTTGTTTGATTAAGAAGAGTAAAATAATAGTCAGTCAATTCGATTTGCATTTCCAAACTCCATAAATTTATATTTAGAAAGAGTTTTCTTGGTAATGAAAAAACAAAAATCCTATTATCAGAGGATACTTAGTTACCATTGAAGTTATTAATCATTCTAACTCATTATAATACACTAGACTCCTATGCACTCTGACTCCCTGTATGTTAACAAACAGCTCGACTCCGTGAGTTGGGTAACGAATATTTCTATTTTCGAAGCAAATGAAACCACTTGGATTTTCCTGAAAGTCAATGGATATATTTTAGCAGCCTTTGTTTCTAATTATTTTAAGATGAATTTTAACCTCTGCCGCTATCAGAAATTCAGAGCGTTTTTAACTCAAATCAAAACCAAAACCAAAGCTATTTGAATTAATAAAATTTCGGATTCGGAATATTGAATATTTGATATTGCCTCTTACGAATGAACACAGCAAACACCGACATAGCTGCAGAGAACTCATCACCTGAGAAGGGTTTATCAGTGGCCCAGAATTTCTCGACAGCTGCTGGTAATTAACAACTTGCAGTTGAAAAAATAATCACATTACATCAGTTCTTAATGATAACCAAACAAAAACGGACAATCCAAGCCCAACTCGATGGTTTAAGAAAAAAGAAGAAACGGACGATAGTGACTCCAGCAGTGAAAATGAAAAAGATGACAAGCAAGGAGAACAAACAACCGAACTCGCTTCCAGCTCTACTTCGAGGGCTTTTATGTACATAATAAAGTTTTACCGTCACAATAACTGGATTACAGAGAAGTTCTTCTGATCGTGCTCGTCATTATTGCATTTTTGAGGCACTTGAATATCAACGAAGGCTTCGATATCTATCGTGTGATGAAAAATACCATTGAAAGCACGTAATTAAGATCCTTAATGACTCTGAGTAAACTCGCCCACTAGAGTTGCTACTGAAGACCCAGGCCACACCTTTTACGATATGACGAATTTCTATGAAGCTGCACATTTTATGAATAATACCCTAAATTGGTTCTACGGCACTCCAACTTACAGTCCCAAGGTGTATGGTTCAAACAATGTGTAAGACAAATCGTTTTCAAACTATGAGAATAATTTTGTTGCGTTTAGTTCGAACCTGACTCAGTACAATTTCCTCAATGCTTATAATCAGTTAAAAGGCATGATCATCTATGTGACTTTCAATCCTTTTCTCGTAAGGACCCAAACGAATGGCCTGGGTAAGCTCGCTCATCTTCTCTCAAATAATCCAATCTATATATCACAGATGACTCGGTGTTCTATCTTTCGGGCAACCTTTCATTTACGGACGCTCAGAACATTGTCAGCAATTTAACAGTAATAGAGACCTATTGCTAGTCATTCAATTGTGGTGACATTAGGAAATAATGATTTACTACCCTGAAGAGATGTATATGTGGTCCTCGACTTCAATTGTGTACAATGTCATTACAAAAGCGGCTGTGTGGGTGAATTACACATGTCTAAAAGATATGCAAGGTAATGGAACCTTTGAGAGCAGGTTTCTCAGCTTATTTAATAAGGGTACTTCTCCTGCGATGCTCAAGTAGATGCCTTTTTCCCGGCTTTCTTCACGGAGTAACAAGCTAACCATGCAAAGACAATATACTAAACTTACCTTTATAGGGAGCAGAGAAGCCAAGATTTGTTCACATTCATCGTGCTATCAGTGTTTACCGTCCAAATTTTGCTTGCTGCCATCAAGATTATCGTCAGTGTAAGCTCTCCTCTCCTAAAATACCATTCTATAACTTTACTTCAGGACCTTTACAAGCTTGTGCACAGCTTTTATCAGACTCATCGACTAAATATCAGTTTGTAAGTGCATTATATTCCTTATTGATTTCTTATCACTAAATTCAAGGCGACTGGTCTATGACGTTCTGTATCTGGTTATGATGGTGATAATCATGATCAATTGGTACACGTTGGTTCTCGATAGTGGGTAAGTATATCTCTGTATTATTCTGGCTGCTATAAGGAAAATAAAGTATTTCAGATCTCGGGTATGAGAGTTTAGACATCGAGACTTTTCAGCACTGGGTCAGCTTTTCTGAGAGAACTGGCAGCTTTGTCATTTATTTGGACATCGGAATCATTCTTATGGTGCTTCAACTGCTTATTGTCCTCAATACTCAATTCCCGGCATTCGGTATCTTGTTCTACACGATCGGAATAGCTCAAAAAGAATTGGTTTATTTCGGAATAGTACAAATTTTTTTTCCTTATCTAGGTACCATACTTAAATTTTTTCCCTTTAACAGACAATCCTTACCCTCTTGGTTGGATTTATTACCATGGCGAATAACGTATTTGGAGTTGGAGATTCAGATTTAAGTACATGGGGAAATGCAGCGTATCAAGCATTCCAACTGGTAACACTTGACTCCCATGTTTTCTCTCTAAACCGTAACGATTTCAGCTCGTTGGAGCGCCGCTCTACGAAAACATGCGGGCAGCAGAGCCTAACTTCGCGCCAGTTTACTCCTTCGTTTTCTATATAATTTTCAACCTTGTCGTGCTGCTTGTGTTCGTGGTAACAAAAAATTCTAACTCGAACCTGCCTAACGTTCTTTCTTTCCTCCCCAAATTCAAGGCCATCATCATGTCGACTTACGTTAAGCTCAGAAAGCGGATTCAAAACAGAACCATGGCACTTACTGAACTTACTGCACAGAAGTCCAGGAAACAAACGAACATGGTGTAAATATAATTTTATTCAACGTGAGCAGCATATTTCCTTGTAGTATTGATTTGCTTCTTTGTCGCGATCCTGATGAGAAGCCTCAAAATGACGAGGACGAAGAAAATCCGAAACGCTTTAAAAAACGGAAATCCATGTTCCAAATCTTCAAAAGCAATCTGGAAAGACTAGACGTAAAATCACCTCTCTGACTCTAATAGTCTCACATTCCAACAGTACTTCGGCTTTACAAACACTAACCATCAGACGAGAGAAGACTTTGAACTTGAATTGACTCAGATGGAAAAAACCATCAAGGCCGAGCTTAAAAAGAAGCGAAAAGTAACCATCAGATAGAAAATTTTTGTCATTTTCACTCAAAACTAGGAACGTATAGAACGAAGAAAAGGCTCTACTAAGGAAGCAAAGGAGAAAATAGTGAGTGATTTGAAAAGAAGCTTCGGCCATATCATCCTCATTATTATTTACTTGATAACGATGTCCTACGAAATCCCTCGTTTCGAAGTAAATACGCGTGGTTCTGGAGAATTTTACCTTGTATTTTATTTAGGGCTATTTGATGAACCAATCTGCTGAGAACTATTTCACGAACTCGTACAGTGGAAGATTCAGTGTGTCATATCAGTCTGATACAAAAGGCTTTGAAGACATCTGCTATATTGAAGACCTGTATAATTACCTCGATCAAGTCTATTTCCCAAGCATCTATACTTTTTGGAATTCAACTACATCGGGAAGCTCATCGGCCACTCCTGCCTTTACAACAGAATCAATAAGAAAGATTTATTCGCAAAACATGTTCGTTGGTGAACCAGTCGTGAGAATGACTTTGCGTAGGTATCAAATGACGCATTTGGGCAACTTGGTACCTGCCAATATGTTTATTTCGTTAACCGTATAACTTTTTAAGCTATTTACGAGGACGGCCTCAAGTGATTTTGGCTGGAATTCCCCACAACAAGACTACGAAAATATCACGAACATGACGAATTCAGTAACAAAATCCCTTGATATTGCTAGTTCAGCCGCTGATTCTACACCTTTAGAAATTCCCAGTGCCTCTAACCTATACTAAACCTGGAGATATAAGAAGTCCTGCGAAAGTTGGAGGGTACGTGTTCAACCTAACACGAAATGATATATATTCGCAAAATCTCGTTCATAGTCTTTACAACATGACTTTCTTGGATATTGATGTAATCTCTCTTTGCGATTCCCCATTACAAACTTCGATTGTGATAATAGCTGGCATCATTGGTGCTCGAAACCATTCACTATAACCCACATCTCGAGATGTACACGTTTCTTAGAATGGCGTTTATGATGTCTGCTGAAGGATGGATCGTTAGTTCTGTGGAACCGACTGTAAACCATAACTTCATTGGTTTAATTTGTTATTAACACTTTGAATAGTCATTTAAAATGTCATTTTATGACAGCAAAGATGTTGGAAGGCTCATTGTTGAGATAATCTACCTGATTGGTGTGATCCTGCAAGTGTGGAGCCTTATCAAAACATGGATTCAGACTTGGCACAGCGAAAAGTCGAAAAGCTATGTAGAATCTCCCTTGAAAAAACCATGTCAATCTAATTTTCCTCATTAGATGCCGCTTGATCCCGAATTGAACAAACCAGGAGTTTCCAAGCTTTCAAAAGCCTTAAACTTTAAGTTGGAGGCAAAGGTATCGTTGTACTCACTTACCATTATACTGAAACTGGACGATAGGATTGGAGCATCCTTGGGTTGATCGGAGCAATCTTTAAGAGAATATGGCAGTTTCTCCAGAGGTTCTATCAAACCACCAAACTTTTCTTGATAGGCGATTTCTCCAATTTGCTGTCCACTGCTTCAGTTCTCTTGACCCTCATCACAATTATTATCATGCTAATAATCATTTTCGATCCTTTCCGGAGAAATTTCTCGATCGTTGACATCGAATTTTCGAACTATACAGGACTGGCACTCCATGGAGAGTTTGAGAGAATAGCCGGTTTATACAGCACCTATATATATCTTCAAGCGTATAACGCTTTCTTCATGATCATGAAAGTCCTTCTGATCTTTGGACTCTCCGGAGAGCTTTCTGTCGTGTTGGATCTCATTAGCGACGCTGCCATGGATTTCATTTTCTTCATTTTAATGTTCGTCTTGGTAACTTATTTCGGAAGCTTGCTACTCATACATGTACTTAATTAGATAATGATGGGATTCGCAATAATCGGCTTCTTGAGTTTTGGTGCCCAAAATCAATTTTTCTCGACCCTATCAGAAGCAGTGATGGAATGCATATACGCTCTTGTTGGACAATTCAATATCAAAGATTACACGACAACCAAATCCGCGTTGTTAGTTCTTTGGGGCTTGGCTTACATGGTAAACAAACGTCTCTTATCAATCTCCGGAGATTCATTCACAAATTAGATTTTGATGGCACTGATCTTATTGAACATGTTTATTGCGATCTTAGAAGGGTATTTCCTTCAGAACGCACCCAAAGACAACGAAGAGAAAATTGGGATTTTTGACCTTGTGAATCATTTGGTCACAGGCGAATTCAGAAGGCTTGAAAAGCACATGGACGAAAAGAAAAAGATTAAAGAAAGAAGAAATAAACTGAAAAAACAGCTTAATTCAGTCAAAGCTTTTCACACTGAGGAGAAACAAGACCTCAAAGGAGAAGGAGCTAACAATATTCTTTTGCCGAAAGGCGAAGGAGAAGGGGAAGTCGAAGGTGGTGGTGGTGAAACTGAAGGGAAAGGTGAAGAAGTCAAAGATGAAGGCAGAGGTAGCGCTGAAGAAGTCAAAGATGAAGGCAAAGATGAAGGTAACATTGCCGAAAACAAGTCCCCAGAAGTGATTCCGCAGAGTGGAACTCCAGAGAAACAAGACCTTGAGGCCCCAGACACAGGCAAAGATGGAAAAGCAGGCCCAAAAATCGAATTTGATGAGTCTGACTTAGATTATTTAACTTCCAACGAAGGGGTGATTTCCAAGTTAAAGGAAAAAGCCGAAGATTGCTGGTTTTGGCTGATTAAGACTTTCTACGAAAAATTTATCAAGAAACTTCTGACAGAGGGTCAAGAAGTGACTCAAGACCAGGAGGTTGAGCTCCCACAAATCACAGCGAAGGTCGAATTCCAAGATAAAAGAAATATTGCTGAGGAAGGTCTAGCGATGAAAGATATCGAGTTCTACCTCGGGAAAAGTGATAATGACAATGAGAAAATCGAAGAAAACAGTAAAACTTCCATTCATTTTGCAAATGCTAACTGTGAGATCAAGTTCCTAATGCAGAAACAGATGAAGCAACAAAAGAACGAATGTTGATCGATGAGGAAAAAGAACTGACAAATAAATGGGTTAGCTCTCTCGAAGAGACATTACTGAACCTTTCTGGGGGCAAAATCAATATTAGTCGCATGGGGCAGAATACTAAAGTAACTTATAGTTACTCTATGAAAAGCTGATCATCTTTTCAGGATCATTTATTCAATACTGCAACCTACTCACCGACAGAGGCCCAATTGTATGATAGTCTTGTAGAAGCCCAAGTGGCTTCGCTAAAAGAGAAAGGGACACCTGAGCCGACACCTGCTCAGTTGGTTGAAAGTATCGCAAAAGACGCTGAGGCATATTACAAAGAAAACTCTAAAAAATTCAAAGTAAAAGTTATCGTCTCTATGCTGGTAAACTAAATGTTTTACTATCAGTCATCGGACGCGAGTAAACATTATGAGAAGATGGCCCTTAAAATAAAGACAATTTTGTATTTCTATGACCGTGAAACCAAAAAAAGAGAACTCCAGGAAGCATCCCCTGTTTCGAAACGGAAGCCAGAAGCTGACAGCAAAGATGGTTCGGAATTAAATACTAAGACATTCACTCAACCTGAGGATGATTTCCAAGAGATCGTCACTGCTAAACTACTCACCGGAAACGCTCAGCTTAATGTTGAAGAGGATAAAGGAGAGGAAGAAAAGCCTGAGAAACTGGAGAATCTGGTTGGTGATACGTATAAAGGCTTCTTTGCGACCAACAACTTGCTTCTTCACCGTGTGTCATTAGAGGAGATAACAAAGACCTCTATCATGAAAATATGGAATTTGCTGAGCCTCGGCCAGAAGTATTGACCGATATACATGAATGAGGCTCTTACCTTTATGTTTAGAATGAAATTATGGGCTGGAGACCAGAAAAAATACATGAGTACGAACCTGCGACTGAAAATTTGGAGATACAGCGAGTTTAAACTCTCGACCTTCTCTCGATTCAGCAAACATGTGAAAGATTTCTTGGAACCCAAAGCCAGATCTTTGAATGATAAAGACGTTGAGAAAATATGGAAGGAAATCTGTAAATTACTTTTTATTTTGCCAGGAGGAAAATTTTAATCATCGCTGTAGATCGTAGACCAGAAACTTTTGTCAAGAAAACCTCTGATGGCAAAGAGGAGCACGAAATACTCGATGATGATGAAGAGGAGCAACTCGAAGCTGGCGATAAGAACGGAAAGTCACTGGCCTTGTCGAGCGGGAAAACTCTAATGAAACATCTAGACGCACTGAAATCTCCAGAAATAAGGCTAACCAAGGGAGATGAGAGACAGTCATCTCACTCGGTTCCGAATAAGGGTCAACAACAGCAGCAAGATCAGAATAACCAGCAGCAACCAGAGCTAGACCCTCTATTGTTCGAGGATGATGGTGAAGATGAGCAAATGAGGGATAACATTAGCAGAGGGAATCTAACAACGAATCCTGCGCATATTAGATTAATCACCAGTATCGCTGGAAAACTCTACTTGTCTTAACTATTGAATCCTAGGAATTCTTAAATTTGATGGAGGAAAATTCCTTTCCAAGCTAAATAAACTACAGGAGTTGAACGAGAAGGTGAAGTACTTAAAGAGTAAAATTGAATTTACTGAATTAAAAATTCCTAATCCAAATTTGCAGCCGTTCGACGAGTAAAAAATGATGAAAAGTTAATGTTGTGGCTATTAACTCCGCATCTCCTGAGACTTGTAAATTTCTTGCGATTGCTCTGTTCTTATGTGATTCAAATGCGTTAGGACCTCATTCTAGGCACGCCAAATAACTACGTGGCTGTTTTCATGATGTATATGCTTTTGGAAGAAGTCTACGACGCGCCTATTGTATTGAAAAAGATCGAGAAAACTCTTAACATTGAATTCAAGAACCGGCTGTATATGTACTTTATGATGTATGCTGGGTAAGAAAAAAAGCGTTTTGGCTTTTTTTTGATCTAACTCCTTTTTAGATACGAAGCCAACCAGGCGCTGCTGGAGAATCGACAGCGCAAAGAGTTCAAAACGTCGCATGGAGAGATGCTGAGGTAAGTACAATGAACTTGAAATTGAGATTAATGCTGCTTTTAGCTACGTGAAATTCCTCGAGAAGCAACTGATCAACACGAATCAACTGAAGGCGAAATATAAAGTCGATATTGAGATTCTCATCGAATCCTTGAAAGAGATGAGGCTCCAAGGGGGCGACGAAGATTGTGAGGCGTCACCCTCCAAGCTCAAGAAACTTGTAGCTGAGAAGAAAAGAGCAATGCTTGCTTCCAGAAAACTGCAGGGAAAGTATTCTCCTTGAAGAAAATTTTTATTCATTGTATGTTTGGAATAACTATATTGGTATTGTTAAAGAGAAGATCCTGTCATTATTGATTGTATAAGCTTTAAAGATGTGTCATGTCAATCAATTTCTTTTAATAGATATGAATATTAAAACTCATTGGTAAAATATGCCACATACGACCTCTTTAATATTATTATTCAACAAAAGTCGTAACGTCTATCGCTATAGATTAACTGAGGCCAACCTCATTTCCCTCCGGTTGTCGTCTCTGCTTGCAAGTACAGCTCGACGATTTCCTCGACTGTCACTGAGCTCTTGCAATTGCTCACGAAATCGAGGTGCTGTCGAAGCTCTCCTCCAAACATTTCCAGTAAGAATTTCGCCTTGACAATCGCATCCACAGAAAATTTAGATTCTAACAATATTTCATGAGTTAAAAGAAACTATCAAACGAAATTATACCTAAAATTGAATTTCCAAGCTTGCAAACGTCTTTCGGTTCCTCTACTTGGATTTCAAACGCGAGTCTCGGTCCAAACGATTTAGTTGTATCGCCAACAGAATACTGCAACTTCCAGCTCGAATTAAACTGTCCAGTTGAACTAGGAGCTTGAAGACGCAGTTTTATCTCGACTTCTTCTCCTGGCTGAATCGGCTTAACCTTCTGACTCGTTCCCATATGACACCCTGCAACACAGTGTATTTCAGTCGAAGCAGGCCACTCGAGTTCTCCGGTGTTCCTCAGCGTAAAAATCAGTTCGTATGGCTTTTTTGGTGTAATGTTAGGTATCGGGTTATCAGGCTCCTTCACGAGTTTAGCTTTATAAGGCTTTCTGTGAGGTTCTTGGGTGCTTGTCGGCTCTTTTAGCTCATGGGCAGGAATTATTTTCAATTCAATAACTGAATGCTGCTGCTCTTGCCCATCAGCGCCTTCGTTGAGAGGACTGCTAACTTTCTTACCGATCCAACTTCTCTTTGGGTTTAGACTACGAGTTAGATTTTCAAGACGAGTTTTTTCCTCCTCCTCAGATAGCAGATAAAGCGGGTGCGGATGAGGAGTGTTTTGCTTGCAACTCTCACAGTAATCAAAATCATTACATTCGTTGCATTTATAATGCGGGCCAGTCAAAGGGTTCATCCCACAGCCATCACAGATGTAGCGCCCTTCCATTCTTATTCGCACGAGTTTTTTTCCTCCTGTCGAAACCGCGCTTTTACTCATAGAATCTTCAGGAGTAACACGTGATGTTCTTCTCACTCGGGCAACTCCGCTTCCGATTGATAAGGTTACCGTGCCGCTAGTGTTGTTTGCGTGTGGGTTTAATTCCACTTTTGGTAAATGAAGACTTTCACCTTCGGAGCTGCCCTTTGAGACATTCAATCCTGATTTTTCATTTATAGCCAGCGCTGGCACCTCGTTTATGATCGGAAGTAACTCATTCTGAGGGGAATGGCCCATCACCACCTGTTTTTCTGACTCAGTTTTTTCTTTTTTGGGTTTACCGAGCGCTTCGAAGCGAGATTTGATAAATAATCTTATGCGAAGTTCCATCTTTTCGAGCTTTTTGTCAACCAGGTTTTCCAAAAATCTGATTTGCTCAGGACTAAACGAGCTCAAGTGGCTAATTATTTCCTCTTTTTGATGAGCAATGCGAGCATTTCTGATATCTTCCACCGTGAGTATCTTAGAACTTACCATTCCTAAGCTTTCTAACAAAGGTTGTTTCTCAGTAGGTTTCTCATCGAGGTCTTCTCTTGAGGTGGTCAAGGGAATCTCATTCAAAACTTTGGATTCTTCGAGTCTGGATGTCTGCTCCTTGACGGTTAATTTTATTGCCTGGCCTGGTTTCAATTGCTGCATAATTGCTGTGAATTCTGATTCGTTTTCGAGGGTTTCAGGCAGGTTCAAGCCCTTTTCTAGTGTAAAAATGTACTTTTCTGGGACTTTATGGGGGTATTTATGTTTGATCGTTGCTTTTAAGGCCTCCAAGCTTTGAGGAACGTCTGGTAGACGGTAAATGTCTCCCGAGGGGAATGCTATTTTGAAAGACATGGGTGTTATGTTTAGTTGATTCGCGATTTGATTAATTTTGTTGGATTCTGAGCCCGATTGACTCTTTAGGAGAGCTTTACTTTCCTTTTGAAGGATTAACTAAAGACTCGTAAAATAAACTTATTAATTTACGATCAGAATTTAGAGCTTCAAGGCTAAGAGCGCTCAAGTGCACCTGATGGAGAGGGTCGAAAAATTACTATGAAATTATTTACGCTGCTCTTGAAGGTTTTCAATATTAGTTAGAATCAAGGCCCTAATGGCCTCCCTTATGAACAGAACTTTTATTAGCGTTATCTGTTTGGAACCAGATTAGTGCTAGAGTTTTGGATTAATTTCAAACAGTGTGGGGTTTTGTTTCATAGAATAGATAATTCGTTGAAATTCTAGCCGCTGAATCAATTGATCCTTCTTGATCAAGCTGTAATTTTTCACTTGTTGTCAGTCGAATGCAGTCGTCTGGAGGCTGATATTCTGATTGAGCTATATAGAAAGAATTCGATTCAGCAGTTTGGTAATCAGACATGAAAGAGAAAGAGAGAGGGATAGAGGTAAAAAAAAAAAAGGCAAGCAACTCTCAGCGCCTTAATTTGAAAAAGGTATAAATCATATTTTCATTATTCTTAAAGTATTGAATAAAAAATCGTAAGTAAATTAATCACGATAAATATGTTCAGGCAACCGATCTATAATTCGAGTGTATTCTGCGGGTAGAAATAAGAGTAAGTTAAATCATCAGGTTTAAGTTGGATTATGATATTGATAAGAAAATGGAGGACATATCGAAACTGAGCTCGAACTTCTGTGATGAATTGCTAATAGCTTTTGGTTTGTTGTTTTTTTGATGTAAGATTGATTGGCGTTATTGAGTTCAAATACCTATTTGTTATAAATAGCAAGCGATTCGAGCAGATTCTTTAAAATGACTCCACCAAAATAAATTCAGAAGTGTGAGGTTTCTTTGGAGTGATGATTCAGAAGTGAGATTCCTATGATGAATGGATGGACAGCCACAAAAATGATAATGGAAAAGGAAAAACGATAAGCGATTTTCGGAAGTACGCAATTGGCAATCTCCTGAGTTACAGGGCATATGTTGGAGCAGAGTATAAGCAAAATGTCTTGACTGAGGAATGAAAGAGGCTCTAGAGAAACCAATCACTATTGAAAAATTACGGACGAGATTGTTCGACTCCACGTAATCTACGATCCAAGCTTAAATCGTTTTCCTGCGTTTCTTCTGCTTTGTAACTTTGATGTATTTGCTGTTGTCAATCTTGGATCGATTGATATGTAAAAAACTTAGTTCGATTCAGCATTCTCTCTTCTTTTTTTTTAATACCATATATATATCTTTCTACTACTCTAAGAGTCTTTCGTTTCCATTTCTTAATATCAATTAATTTATTAATTTGAGACATTTTGCAACCGAACCGCTTCTGATGTAAATTAACGAGCAAAAGTATATTCAAATAAGATATTGCTATCTCATTCATAATAACTTCTTTTAGAAGACACATTTCTTTACTTCAGCAGAGAAAACAATGAACGGCAATCAAAATTCTTCCATTTTTGAACATCTCCCATCAAGCACTCTCTCTAATAACAGATTACAAGCTAATATTTCAGAAATATTGTCAGAAAAAGAAAAACTTGAAAGAGGTAGGTCGGGAGATCCGTCAGGCAATAAAGACGGTAAGTATTTATTCTCCTTTGCTCTATCTTGTACCTCTTCTGTTGTTTTCTTTTGCAATACCATTAAATGTGAAATCAACAATTGCATTGATACATGAGAATAGGTTCTTCTAAATTGCTTGCTTGGAGCACTTGGTCTAGTAACAAAATCAGTATTTATAGCACCCAGACTAAAGAGGAATACGCAACTTTCGATGGTCCCCAATTAAGAGATGGGGGTAAACATTCCCCATGATTATCAGATGAAATGATTTGGCTGTAGGGTGGACCCTCGTTCAAAACATTCCAGATTTGAGTCTTATCATTTCCAGCCACCACAATCGATCTTCCAAATGTATGAGATTCGAACTCTTTGATATTTCCAGAAAGAAGCGTCCAAAACAAGTCTTTTCATTTACAAGAAATAGTGAAACAGCTAAAGGTAAGCGAATTCTGACTCCTAAATATATTCTAAATCTAACGCTAGGTGATTTACAGCCTTGCGATGTTGCTTATCATAAAGAGAGAGGATGGCTTGCTATTCTCCCGATAAAATCATGGACTTCATATCATTTATTCCAAATTGCCGATGGGGACAGTAGCAGTGTTGTCTCTCTTCTCAGAAAAACCAAATGGCTAGACCAGCAAAGCAGTTATATTATTTCCTTAGCTGACTTCATTTATGACATTATTCCAGAGACCATTACGAGTCTAGATTTCGATTCACAAGGAAAAAATATAGCTTCTCTCGATTTAAATGGCATGATCCTGATCTCCAGTGTAGAAGACCCTAGCTCCACTGTTAACATGCAACTTGAGCAGAAAATAGGTAATAAACAAAAATAAATCGTATTTCCTTGATTTCTCTCCGTAGGCATGAATTATTGGAGTAATCATTGTAGATGGGGTCAGGCAGAGGGCAGTACATTGCTATACATTACTTATGATACCTGCAAGTTGAACGTATTCGAAGCAGAGAAAAAAATCTTCATTTTCAAAAATTCACTCCGAATTCAAAGCCAAAGTACCAAATGATTGATTATGCTGTAATACAATAAATTGATCTTCTTTATAGACACTGGGTGGATCGATGTTTGCAAAAGTGATCCGAACCTGGTCGCAATCGCAGGTTTCATCGAGCAGGATGTCAAAATCTACGATCAGAGAAGGAAAAACATACTGAAATCGATAAATAAAATTCACTTAGGTAAAGACAAGAATTGCTTTAGACACTAGCCAGATGAAAAATTTCCAATTCAGATTATATTTATACAGCGAAATGGAGCCCTGACGGGTCAATGTTGGCGACATCCTCAGCGGATGGCACAGCAAAAGCCATTGATTTTAGCACCGGGAAGGTCATATTTAGCGAAAAGTCACTTGAAAAAAGTAACAATTTCCATTTCGAGCTTCACTTAATATTCTCTAAGATCTTGTGTGCTCGGCATGCTTTATTTAATCATTGAGCACACACAACTTTCCCACATAAATATCCTTTGAAAAAATTAAACAGGTTTGCTAAATACTATTCAACACAGAGCATTATCAAACCAATGCTGCGGAGATATATAGCCGGTCGATCAGATTTGATACATGAGTGCTAATATTCTTAATTGAGTTAACTTAAGAAAGGGGAGCCATTATGAATTGTGAATCTCATATAAATAAAATTACTACTATGGAATCATATTGGAGAGTGCTTGGATTGATTTAAACGTTAATAATAAAACGCTTTTTTCTATACTGTGCTCTTCATTTCATTGTCAAGCAATCGCAGCACTGAAAGTGCACAACTAAAAAGATTTTCTCTCATAGTGATGAACTTTCTCAAATAAATGAATGACCCTCTAAGTACATGAACTAAATGAAAAAATTTGTGTATAGCGCATTTTTCATATTCCAGAATTCCGTCAAGACTTTCACTGAGGTCATTCCGTACTTTTTTGGTAATTAATTCAGCAGATGAATGAGTTTGATTAAATCTATTTTGATATAATTAACTTTAATTCACTCCTGCTGCTCTACAAATTTGCTTCATTAACTAGCGTCAATTAAGATATGATTAGAAGCCATCTTAATGAAAATACATACAGCAATTCTACAAATTGTTAACCAATGACCACTTTCAGTCATGGCCACGGTCCTATTTTCCTTGTTTTCACAAATTCCACACCATTGTTCAATGGTTCTTCTTTCTACTAGTAGATGCCGGAAAAATGATTCGAACTGCACACTGATACATAGGCTATCAACGTTCCCTTGTATTCATAATCACATTATAAGCATCAATGATTCTAATTCGAGGAGTTTCTTGCCATATATTCAATTCTGTTGTCTTAAAAATACACAATTTTCTCATCAGTTGCATCTACATCCATTCAAGTAGTCATATAATGACAGAACATATACATAATTGGAGCATATAGCTTCGCGATGATCGCAGAATAGCTGAATAGTTGGTGCCGGTTTCACGAATCAAGAACTCTTAGTGAACAGATAAACGTAATTTTATCAACTCCAGTTTTGTAATTCTGATACATAATGTCAAGATTAGTTGATTTTATAAAATAAATCCGTGTATCTATTTGCTTTCTGAAACAAAGTTTTATAATCACTTGCAAACAAAATATATAAATCCAAGCTCCAATGTCTGAACAGAAAACCTCTGAAGGTACAATACCTACCTCTTTCAAAGACAGATTCTCTCAAGACCAATGGAAGACCACCAAGGATAAGATCTATATGCTCAGCTCCCATAACGAAGAAGAAACCATTCCCGATATCGTTAGAATCCTCAACTTTCTCCAGGAATTGAATGCCAGCAAAAACTACGACGAATTTTTCGGAGACAAAGCCATAAAGAATTGGTTCTTCAATGAGTTCTTTGCCACCACTGCCAAGAACTTCATCAACACCCGAGTCTTCAATTCCAAGGAAGTTCTCAAAATGGTGAACCAAATCTTCGAAGAGATGCTCCTCTTCTGGATGAAAGCGATGCCAGAAGACAACGTCAAGCTTGCTGAGATGGCGAGAGTGCTTATCGACCCAGCTAGAGCCTACTACAAGACCAACGACCAAGAAGAAATCACAGCATCATCACTAGTAACAGTTCCGCTTTCTCACCTCTCAGCTAACGAATGTCTTTTAGGCTGCCTTCATGAGAGAGCCTTCAAAAGAGCAAGTTGAATGGGTGGCTTCTCTTAAACAAGGAGATCTCGTCGATTGCTTGAAAATCGAGTCAACTCACAAAAAAATCACATGGTCCCGAGCAAAGGTGCTTCACGTTCTTGACAGTCATTTGAAGATCGGTTTCTTGAATGAGAAGGAAACTTTCAACAGGTAGAATGAATTCATTTAACATTCCAAAATGGCTGAATGCTGATATTTTAAGATACTTGGATAAAACCGTGAGCGTGAATGAGATAATGCCTTTCAAATCCAAAACTCCAGACTACGAATGGAGACTAGGCATCAAAATCGGTGATATCATCGACGTTTGCGACACCTCGAACGTTTGGTACAACTCGACCGTGCTCGACATAAACACTGAAGAAATCGACGGTATGGAAGTTAAGTCAGTCCTCGTCGGATATAGAGTCTTTGATGAGGACGGAGACAAAATCGACCAAGAAGGCCGAAGATTCTCCGGATGGTCCTCACGATATGACGAATGGCTTACGGTCACAAACCCAAGAATCCAACCGTAATTTTCTTTCGTATGTAACAAAGATTGATAAAATCATTTTCTTAGACGTAACCGCATGGCAAAGAAGCTTTACATGGCAAGCAGCAGCTCAAATGACGATCCACAGATCGAGGATTCAAATGACACTATTTACAATCTCGATGTGAATCAACAGCGAATCTATTGCATCACCAGACAAGGCTACTGTCGATCCGTTTTCTTGATCAATCTCTTAAACAAACTCGGAAACATGGGACTGTTTGATAAGATTCTCGAGAGAATCTCCGACAAAACCAAATGGGCTCCTATTGACATCGTCAGCATCTACTCAGGCCTTGTCGGCAACTGCCATTCGGTTTTCCACCGCGAGTTCGCCTTGGAGTACATTCCAAAACTAAAGAAAGCTGCCTGGGAGAGCGTCTTAAAGAGTCCTGACTCTAATATTAGAAACTTCTCTAAAGAAAAGATTGAGAGCATCACCAATGCGTTCGATTTGCTCCTCAAAAGAGTGTACTCGATTCCAGAAAAGCAGGAGATGATCGAGACCTTCAACCTTGAAATCTCATTGATGTGTTTTGAAACCGATTTCTTAGAGCGAAAACTCCAAGGTATCAAGTCGATCCTCGACATCATCAAGCAAATCAAGTACGGAAACACGAAATTCCTCACCAATGCTTACTTGGTAAAGTTATCTTTGTTAATTAGCTAATTAATCGGTATTTTTGCAAATTTTTGTTAGAATAATGTTATCAAAAAATATGAGATTTTCGACAAGATCTACGGAAAAAGAGGACATGTTTCCATGATCCAGCGCTCCGCTGACTTCTTGAAGCATATGATCAGCGAAAACGCCGTCGAACAAGACCAATTCGAGCTTGTCTGGAGCTCCACGCAAAAAGGCGACAAAGAAGCTAAACTCGCTGTTTATAAGGTGTTGTCAGATATCGCTCTTCACTTCAAGGCCGAGCACCTCGAATTCCTCATTGCCAAAATCTCGGAAATACCTCCAAGCGAGATTATCCCTGAAGAAATTGACCTTGTTTACGAGCTCGGTCGTTATTCTGTTCGTCCGGTAGCTTTTGTGAAAAAGACCTGCGATTTCTACTGGAACATCATCACTGAAGCCAAGCCGTCATCTTCGTCTAACATTTCTGACCTCGCGCTGAACCGTTTCTGTGATATTATGAAAGGCTGGGAGCTCAGAGAGCAACGCTTCCAGGTCCTCTTGGACTGCATTGAGAACATCGAGAAGGAGGTTTCAGTCCTCTCTTCTATCAAAATCATGAAGAAACTCATCGATACTTATCCAAGCAGTCCAACAGCCACTGAGCAATATACCAAGACAACCTGCCTCGATCACTTGGTTTCTGAGAAAGGGCTCTTGAAAACTTTAATTCATAACCTCAAGGAGTTCAAGGCGAAGATCAAGTCGAAACTGCCAGCAGACTACGCTGAAGAAGACCTCGATAAGATTACTGGTGATAACAACACATACGTGACTCATATTGCTGAGAGACTCGCTTTTATTCACTTCGGTAAGAATATTAACAAATTTCGCATTTGAATGACGTTTTAAAACTCATTAGTCCTAAGCAACAGCAGTTCAGAGGTTAATCTAACCTTCAATCTCCTCCGCGACATCTGGGACACCGTTGTGAACAACTCTTTCACTAAAGCAGAGCGAGACGTCCTCTACAAATGGCTCAAAGACTCAACGGAGTCCAAGGCGACTTTCCCTATGAGCATTGAGGATTTGATCCAGTTCTTCAAGGAGAAAATGACTGATGATGAAGAAAGCAAGCGAATGACGTCTGAAGGATTCAAGTGCTTCAGAAATATCTTCTTGCTAATCAACGAGAAGCTCGGCAAGTTGGTTAAGGGTGCTACTTCTTCCACTTCTGACGAGAAGTCTAGCTACTCAACCACTTACACCGATGTCAACGGCACGATCTATGCTTCGTACTCATACAATTACGAAGATCGCAAAAAGAATGCTGAGGGTGATTTTGAATTCAAAACATTGGTCTTCCCTTCCCAACTCGAGGGTATCAACTCCATCTGGGAGGTCATTCTACAAACAGACAATGAAGAAGTCATTGAAAAAGCTCTTGAGTTTCTCAATAAACTCTATACGAGCGTGGGCGAAGAACTCGAGTCGAAAAACGTCGAGCTCAACCACGAGTTCCTCAACAACTGCATAAAGAAACTCAACCATATCCTTGCTCATCGCGATTCTTACTCAGAGCAGGCTCTTACAAAGAGCATCCTCCGCTGTCTCCTGTTGATCAAGTCTCTGATGGACGAGTCTGAGAAGAAAGGTGTCGGAAATCTCAAATCTCACAGTTCCCTTGTCAAAGGAGAGCTGCTCAGTTTCTCGGTCACAAATGATATTACCTCGGGCAGCACAGTGCCAAAGAAGGTCGAATTGAGAGTTTACAGTAACATCACGGTCTACGAACTCAGAGTCGAGATTGCGAAGCAGATCCAGGCGTCATGGGATCAAGTCAAGCTCCTGAGATACCAAACAAAGGAAATCAAAGACAATGAGAATGGTAAAACACTCGGAGACATCAGAATCCGAAACGGAGAAACTTTGACTGCTGCAAAGAGACCAACCCCTCCTATCCCACAAGCCAATCTCCTCATGCCTGACGGTTCTATGAACCCTGCGGCCAAGAAGATTTTCATCGATTGGTTCGAGATGTTCTCTGAGAACGGTAAAATGAGTCCTGATGGCTGCGCCGCGTTCATTCATTCCTGCACAAACGATAACTGTCAAGGCGATGACAGAAGAGTCAAAGAAGTGTTTGCTCAATACGACTCCGATCGCGACGGGTTCCTTACTCAGGATAACTTCCTCGAGTTTTATTATTCTGCTTGCAAGCAGCGCTCTCATGTCGTCTGGAACAACTTAGCCTCGCATCACTACAGAAACGACCTGAAGAAACCATCCGAAATTGAGGAAGAAAAAGTAGATGTTAAGAACCTCCCAAGGTATTTCATCTCCACCAGCGAAGAGTACTTCAAAATGATCTTCTCTCTCCTCGATTACGGAGGAAAGATCGCTATTGAGGCCTGGAACTTGCTGAACCGACTTCCTACCTCTCCAGAAATCTTCAAAGTGATTATTCAACTCGAAGGCGTCCGTGGCCAGCAGAAAAAGAACTGGGATTTGATCCTGGACTCTAACTCTATTTACAAACTGCTGTACACGCTTCACGTTATCGAATTCTTAATGGAAGATGAGAATGAGAAGGACGCTGGTGAAGAGTCTGTCTTGGACTTCTTCGGCAAAGATGACCCTAAGTTCCAAGAGTACAAAAAGCAATGGAGATCTGATTTCATCGAGAACGGCGGTTTCGAACATCTGTTCCAGATTTTCAATCAGACCACGAAGAAAGGAACGAGTTCCTTGAGCATCTTTGATAAGAATGTTCTGTCATTCATTCTCAAGATTTTGAAGAACTATCTTACTGCCACTTTCGCGAAGAAAGTCCCAGGGCTCTATCGAAATCTCTCGTTCATTAGACTCTTCCATCTCTCGCTGGACTTCATCCACGATTACATTAAAACTGAGGGTAAGAGCAACGAATTGGTCTCCGAAGATCCAAATTTGGAAAAGAAAGGCTCGACTGCGGATGACGCTACGGCTCAGCTTCCAGAGAATAAGCGAAAGCAGTCGAAAGATGACACAAAGAAGAAGGAAGCTGAGGAGAGAAAGAAGGAGAAACTAAAGATCGAAGAGACTCCAGATTTCTTGGTATTGGTCGAGAAGCTGTCTGGTGACTTGGGTCATCATATCCTCTCAACGATCAACTTCAAAGACATGGTAAAGCTCTGCGTCACGCAAGGACTCGAGTTGCTTAACAAACCAACAGATCTCGAGAGCGAGGATAGACTGATCCTTGAATATTCTATCTCCATTCTCGCTGCGATTCTCCTCTATGACAACTCGCTCATTGACTACCTCTTCAACATTGATAACTCTCCTGAGAAGCTCTCCAATGGGAAAGAGTACCTCCTTGAGGGTATCTTCTGCTCAAAGAGCTTGAATATCCGAAAGTATTTCTCCCATGCGTTCTACATCGTCAGCAAGGAGACGCTGCACTACAAGAACGGCTTCCTCAGCAAATATATCATCAAGCTCTGCTTAGAGAACCTTCCTGATACGAAATCGGACAAACGAGCTGACTGCAACCAGTATTTCGAGTTGTTGTGCAAATTGATCGAGGAAACCTACCAAAGCAAGGGCGATAAGGAGGAAGAAGATGATAAATCACTCAACTTCGACTTCTTGCTCGAATCGACTGTTACTCAACTCAAGGCTCACAATTCGACAGAGAAACGCTCAGGAACTACCGTGAACGATAAAATCCTCATCGGTTTCTTGAATCTCTGCCAAAAGATCCTCCAAGTCAAGCCTCATCTTAGAGATTTGGTCGGTGATCCTGAAAAACACAATCTCGTCCACGAAATCTTCGCTTCGTGTCTCTTCGACATCGCGGACCGCGAAACCAATTTCCCTCACTACTCAGAAGGCGTCGACGCGACCAACTTTTCGAGAGATTACGTGAAATGCAAAGGAAGAGACTCCAGAGTCATTGCCTACAAGCTTCTCGGTACACTTTGCAGAGGCCATGAAAGAAACTTGAATGTTCTTCTGAACGATCTCTTGGCTTTGGTCGGCAAAATCCCTGTGGCCAACTCATGGAACTACCATCCCTCTGGTGACGCTAAATCGCTTTGGGGCTACGTGGGTCTCAAGAACCTTGGCTGCATCTGCTACATGAACTCTATGCTTCAGCAGTTCTACATGACCCCCACCTTCAGATACGCGGTTATGATGGCCGATGATAAGAAAGAGCCAAATCTCGTGAATAAAGACAATAAGTACATGATCGACGATAACGTGTTGCACCAATTGCAAAAGATGTTCGGATTCCTGGAGCTCAGCGACCGCCAAGACTACAACCCACATGAGTTCTGCTTCGCCTTCAAAGACTTCCAAGGAAACCCAGTGAACGTGTCGATTCAACAGGATGCTCAAGAGTTCTTGAACATGATCTTCGATAAGCTTGAGACTGGACTCAAGAACACTCCTTTCAGACATATTCTCGATAGCGTCTATGGAGGAAAGACTTGCCAGCAGCTTATCTGTGCAGGCTGCGGACACGTGAAGAGCCGAGAAGAGACTTTCTACAATCTGTCACTTGAAGTCAAGAACATGAAGACTATCCACGACTCGCTCGAGAAGTTCATCACCGGAGAAGTCATCGATGACTATTTCTGTGATAACTGCAAGAAGAAAGTGTCGACCACAAAGCGAACATGCATTGCTCAGCCACCAAATGTTATGATCGTGCACCTGCAGAGAATTATCTTCGATTGGGAAGCAATGGTCAACATGAAAGTGAATAGCAGACTTGAATTCCCACATGAACTGAACATTGAGCCTTACACTCAAGATGGACTTGAATGGCGTGAGAAACAGAAAGCTAGAGAAAAGAAAGCGAAAGGCGGCGCTGCTGAAGAGAAGGCTGATGAGCAACCAAAGAAGGAGCAAGAAGTTGGAGATCAGAAAGAAAAGGAAGCTGAGATCCAGTCTTCAGAAAAGGACGGCAAGGAACAAACTGCTGAAGATGAGGAGCCGCTCGGACCTTATATGAAGCATCCAAAGGAGTACTACGAATATAGATTGGCGGGTATTGTTGTGCATATTGGTACTGCGGATTTCGGTCATTACTACTCTTATATCAATACCAACAGAGGTGATCCTCGAAAACAAGGCGCGAACACCAAGAACAAATGGCTCGAGTTTAACGACTCGACCATTCGCGATTTCGATGTGAAAAATATCGAGAGCGAATGTTTCGGAGGAGCATCTTCTGATTCCGGCGATGACAGCTGGGGATGGGGAAAGGCAGGGAGGGACAATTCGAAGAACGCTTACATTCTTGTTTACGAAAGAGTAGTGAAAGACTCTGTGAAAATGATAGTCCACGAAGAGACCGAGAGCAAATTCCTCGATACCTATCTTGGTCTTAAGAATCCTGAAAATTCCGCAAACCACAAAATTTACGACGTTGTTCCACAGCCCGATGAGAAAGGCGCCAAGGAGCACAAAGTCTACGAGGTTGACTACTACGCAGTCAAGAAATTCGTGCCTTCTGCTGCTTATAAGGTAACTAATATTATTTATGGTATACAGAGAGGAATTATCTTACACAATTCCTTATTTTATAGAAAGTCTGGGAGGATAATCACAAGTTCATGTTCGAGCGCCACCTCTATAACGAAGATTTCTTCAAATTCATCCGAGAGGTGAGCAATGCGATCAAGATGCCAGAGCTTACAAGCCAGAACGTGACTAACTACATCTATCAGGGCTACAAGGAAATCCCTGAGAACAGCAAGCAAAGCTACCTGACAATCATCAAAATCCTTGCAAATCTTATTTATTCTTTGCTCGCCAGAGCTAATGATAACAGCGTAATCTCTCTCATCTTGAATTTCCCTTGAAAGCTAACAAAATATCGTGTTATCATTAGCAAATTGGTGAGATCTGCAATGCGATGAAGCAATTAATGACCATCGTTCCTGAATCCGCCTACGAATTCTTTGAGAAGATTGTCCTTAAGGACATTAAATACACCGTTGAGCTGATTCTGACCTGTCCTAGTCAAACAGTTCGCTCCAACTTGAGCCAGGTCATTCTGCACGCTATCAACGTGATCATTTCCTTCTACGGCTTTGACCTCTCGCTCAAGAAATTTGAGGGCAAGGAAGAAGAAATCGAAAAATCAACCGAAAAAGGCCCTCTTGAAATCGAATACAAGGTCGTGAGCTTCTTGAATATGTTGCTCAACATTATGCCGGTTGACGTGGCGAAAAGCTGGACCAAATTCGGACAATACTTTGAATTCTGGAGAGATTTCGCTCTTGCAGGCACCCCACAAGTGAGATATCTCTACCAGAAGCAGATGGTTGCCTACTTAATCGACTTCTACCTTGAAAAGAGATCTCCTCTTGGAAATGAAATCTCCGAGCACAAGCACAGTATGGGCAACCGCTATACCAATCCTGAGTTCGATCCGCTGATTCAAACCCTCGCGATTTTGATTAGACGCTCGAAGCGCGTGTCTGTAGGAAAAGTACCCAAGACTTGTCTTACTCACCTCGAGGTAATAAATTTCGTTTATTCTTCTCCCGCTAACATCCCATTCATTACCCTTAGCAATTCGATTTAAGCGTTAACGACAACAAGTGCTTGGACAGCGCTGACTTCTTCGAGAAGACAATGGCCGAGAAATACGATCCTCAAGCGTTTGGCGTGCTGATCGAGCATTTTTCATTCGAAAACGAACATTTCTCTTACCAAATGGCGATCTTAATTCTCCGAGGACTCAACAAATGCAACTACGACGAAACTAAACCTTACCTGGAGGCGATCACTTACTTCCTTAACATCAAAGATAGCTTCCAGATGAAGCGTATCGAATGGATTCTCGGCTACCCTCAACCAGTCATTCAAAACACGAAGAATGGGCTTCCTTCATTCGGCATGTACGGAAATAACTCCATCGATGATGTTGTTATCAACTACCAGTCCACGGTGAATTACGAAAACTGTTTCTCTCTTCTCCATATCATCATCACTAACAGAAGACGCCTTGAAAACCTCTGCTTAGTTTGCCTGCGTCAACTGCTCCTTATCTGCGAGTTGAACCCAGTCGTCTTCGAATACGTCAGCAGCATGCCTCCTCCAAGCTACAATTATGCTAACTTCACTGATTGGGTTCGACCTTTCATTGAAAATTACATCGCTGATGCTAAGAGATACTACTATGGTGGGTATCCTAAGGAAGAGGCTGGAAACGAAGCGCTTAAATTTTTCAATCTTTACGAGGAGAAGCTAGCTAAAAAGATTCAATTTAACCAAGAAACCATCTGCAAATTCCGAGGCACCAAGACGGAGAAACCCGAAACAGTTGTTACTACAGAAAAGCAAGCAGAAGACACAGCCGAAAACAAAGAGAAACCAGCAGAAGCGAAACCTACTGTTCTTAAATCTGTGCTGCCTGTCTACGTTATCGGAGAAACCAAGAGCCAAGAGAAAACTAAAGAAATCCAACTGATCGATAGCACTCCAGGAGTTACTATCGTCGAGAACCAAAACTACGTCTACTTGAAGG
>ENA-UOUE01000115-UOUE01000115.1-compost-metagenome-genome-assembly--contig:-NODE-115-length-60970-cov-11.025126_pt1 | contig 60970 bp, 46 predicted proteins | sample MGYA00238146_ERZ747223 | MGnify/ENA primary metagenome ERZ747223 (study PRJEB28781, sample SAMN06268865) | compost metagenome | isolation source: single cell | place: USA: California, Emeryville, Joint... | reverse complement strand
TTGGATTTGATCCTTGGAGGACATGACCATGTTGTGGAAATCGAAAGAATCAGGGATACTTATGTCATAAAGAGCGGAGCCGATTTTAAGCAATTTAGCCACATTCAGCTACAGTTTGTCTCGCCTGAAGAAATTACAGAAATCAAGTCAGGAAAACATCCTACAATTAAATCAGCTGATCTGCTCCATGAAAAATTTACCTTGCAATTGGAAACAATTGAAGTTTCCTCAAAATACGAGCCAAACGCTGAATTGAAAGAGCATGTAGACGGTTATATGAAAGAGTTGGCAAAACTCATGGATATTGTAACATTCTTTCTATTGAATACCGTCTATATCTGGATTTTATTAGAATATTGGTTATTTAGATGAGGAATTCGAAGCTCGGTTCGAAAAAGTGAGGGCAGAAGAAACCAACTCGGCTAATTTCTTCGCTGATATACTGCGAGCCTCTATGGAAGTCGATGTGGTGCTTTACAACGCGGGGACGATAAGAGCAGATTATTATTTCCAGAAAGGGTTTTTCAAACTGAAGGATTTGATCAATATGATCCCTTATCTGACGCCAATGACTGTGATTCAGATATCAGGTGAGGATATTATCAAAGCATTGGAAGCTGGATTTGAAAGGCTTCCAGCTTTAGAAGGGCGCTTTCCTATGGTATGATTGTCCTCGTCATAATATCAAAGAGTTAACTTCATTAAGGTGTCGGGAATTACAATGGATGTCGACAAGTCCAAACCGCCTGGGGAGAGAGTAGTAAGATCCAGTGTAAAAATCAAAGGCAATCCAATAAATCTTACTGCGATGTATAAACTGGGCACGCCTGAGTACCTTGCGAGCGGTAAGATCTGAATAGACCTCAATTTTGAGTTAAATATATCATGTTGCGTATTTAGGAAAGGATGGATACGATATTTTTGCGTCGCAAAAGCCGGTGTATCAAACAACAGAAAACAACACTTTTGTGCAGACAGAAGCCGTTAAGTTCTTCGGTATTTAAATACAACATTCGATTATTTGTTATTCATTATGATTTTCTAAATTAGATTTGAGAAAGGATCCCCATTTTATGGAGTTCTATAGACTAATGTCCAACAACTCAGTATCTGAAGGCATAGACTATCAGCTTGGTGAAGTGAAGCTCAGAAGGTTCACCAGTGTGGAACTGAGGAAAAAAGCCTATTGCGAATCAGTCCTTGGACTAATATCACGTGTTATTGATGATAATGGAACCAAATTGTTCGCGATTGCGCCTAAAGTCGAAAACCGCATTAGATATATTTAATCTTTAATGCTGACATGTGATGGAATGAAGACAGAAAGTTTGTAGTGAAATCTCGAGTTTCATGTCAGAATGATAGTCTTTAGACAACCTAACTTTCTACCGAAATTTTCATACTAAATTTTGGTTCTCCCACCAGTAAATCTATCAACAAACAATCAATAGCAACATCCGCTGACATTTTATTCTCATCAGATATATCCTTTGACCTTTGCTTAAGACATTAGGAAAATTGTTTACCGCAATATCTGTTCAGTATCGCAAACTTCCTCGAGGAGTTAGTGGTCATAAGTCCTCCTTCTTCTCTGAGTCCATTTAACTTGATTTTTCCAGTCAATAAAATTAAAGAGTGAACACTGTTAATCATAGCAATTTTAGATTCCACGAAGCTTTAATTGGAAGCAAAACACTTGAAGAAAAAAAAACAAAAATCATACTCCATCAAAGAGTTTCCAGCTTCTATCATCAGTAGCTTATCCAGATATTAGGAACACTTTTGTGAATGTTCCAGCATGAGTTGGATATGTTGTCGCCTCCACCAATAAAATATATATATAAGCGCTGCAAAGAAACAACGAAAGATTTAAAAATTAATTACTACTTTAGAATCGATGAATAGAGAGTACGAAGGTTCAGACGTCACTCCTTACCGCGTATCTGACATGACAAGCACTGGTACTACTCCTTCTTCAATGAACACATTGCTTACTGCTGAATGCTCGTAGATAAATCATCAGAGCCTTTGATCACCCGAGATGGTAGTTTATATTATTCGAACAATCCATCTTACACTCATTAAGCTGACGCACGAATGGGAGCTGATGGCGAGGCACAAACCTCCGATAAAAGTCCAGCAAAAAGAAGCATGCAAGGTAAACAAGATCCTTAGGTCCACCTTCTCAAATTGAATTTAGTTGAATATGGCTCTTGGCTTCACAGAACTTTCGGTCCAATGAAGCCAGGTACGATATCAACATTTTTCCTTTGCTTTATGCGATGTTAGGATCGATAAGAGCTTCGATATTTTCTCTCGTGGCAACTGCTTTGGGAACGGGTGTGCTTGCCTTGCCATTCTTATTGAGACTCACTGGACTGGTTCTTGGGCTTGGATTTTTGACACTCGGAGCGACGCTTTGCTTGATCTCACTCTACATGCTTTCCTACTGTTCATTCAAAAAGCAAGAGACTCAGTATTCCGTTCTCGTCGAAAAAGTGCTTGGCAATGTAAAAAATTATGGTTTTCCTCGCTCAGAATTCAAATTTTATATATTAGACAGCAGCTAGAATTATGGACGGGCTTATGAGTTTCTATGGTTTTGGAGCTGCTGTGGGATATCAAATCACAAGTGAGCAAATTCTTGCTTTATGCGGAAACTAATCATTAATTTCTTCAATAGTCTCGCAATTTTTCCCAGACATCGTCTCTGGTATCACTGGGCATCCGTATACTCCGACCAACCTCGAAAGATTCATTCAGGTTGGAGTGGTCACATTAGCACTGTTCCCCATCAGTCTCATCAAAAATCTATACGGAATCAGATACGCCACTTATTTCGGAGTTGCCTGCATTTTCTACATTCTCATCGTAAATTTCTTCCTGCAAATTAAGGCTAAGCTTTACTTTGCTTCCAGGTTGTTGTTGCTCAGACTCCTGAATATATCAGGGAAGAAGACTCGCTCTCTAAAATCACATACTTCGACTTTAATATCGACTTCTTTACCTCCTTCGCTATTGCCAGCTTCTCGTTTACTTGCCATTCCAACCTGTTTCCTGTGAGAACCGAGCTCGCACGAGCCAAAGACGCGAGACTCAAAAAGGTAATTTATTTAAATTTTTCAGGGTTGCTAACATGCTTAATATTAGGTGGTGAGGAGAGTTGTTGGAATCAATTCATTTTTGTACTTCCTTATGGCAGTCTGCGGTTACCTTTCCTTGACTGATCAGACTCCTCAATTGATAGTCCAAAGACCAAAGTTGCCTGGTGTGAAATTTGATTGGACCATGATTTTAGCTTTGTGCGCAATCTCTTTCACCTTGTTCATCTCGTCGATTATTAACCTTGTCCCAACGAGACTTCAGATACTGATCATTACAAAGAAGAACGAGAACACGGATAATAAAATCCATGTAATGCTCACAGCAGGATTGGTTTTTTGCAGCGGTTTGATAGCGTACGCCATTCCGAATATTATTTCAGCACTTGGACTCATTGGAGGTATCGGAAGCGTGTCGCTTTCAATAACTTTCCCATGTAATGAATTGATTGTTAAGAATTTGACTGATTTAATGTTTGTTATTAGTCCTGCTGTATGCTAAAGTGAGAGAGGAAGACACTGAAGATGGTCCAGCTCCAAAGGCTCTAATTGTGCTCGTGAGAATTCTTGCTGTTATGTTTAGTATTCTTGGGCTAATTGGAGCAGCAATATCGTTCGGTGAGGCTTTGGATTGGATTTGTGGACAAGGAAAAGTCTGCAATTGATTTAGATAGTTTATTCTTTTGATTTAATTGTGCTTATGGATTTCTCGTATTTTTCTTTTGTTGGAAGGTTGATTTCGACAACGTAGTAAAGAATTCTAAGACATTGACCATTTAAAATTGCATGAGTTTCAGTAGGTTTCAGAGGGATTCTTTGTGATGGTTGCTAAAAATATTTGGATCTAGTTTCTTTGAAGAAAATGTTATTTGACTCTCCTTTTCGTTATCTGGTTAGAGGGAAATGATCTTCTTAAATGTCTAAAAAATTTGAGAATCCTTGCTATTCTCTAAGTATGATGTCAGGATATTATGATCCTGGTATTATGTATCAAAAACATGCATTTTAAATTATATTAGTTTGTAATATGATTTCCATACAGGCATTCTACATCTAATCAATTTTCAAATGAAAATCCTTTACGCTGATTTGATCTCTGTAACAGATAATTGCCTTTAACAAACTTTCTGATATTTTTACCATTACGATATTTCAAATCTTGATGACTTTTCGAATTTAAACATGAGAGAATTTTTCAAATACCTTTTACCAGATTGCATTATTTGATCTAACTAATTAATTATTTATATAATTGCGAGTTCGTTCTTATATCAACCCAAAATAATTAGCTTCATTTAGTTATCTGAAGTAATCGCAAGTAATTTTGCAAAAGATATTTACTTTTCTGTAGAATTGGCTGACTCAACTTTTTCGCTGAATACAAATTCCTATCAGAATTTACTTGGCAACCCCAAACGTCAGATAATTTACTGTGCTATAACTGAAGTTATTAATGATATACAATGAGATAGTACTTCTTAACCCATACTTTATAGTAAGTCAGAATAGTAATCGAAATGCTAAACTTAGTGTGTTGTTTCTAACTTGTTAAATGTAACACCACATTTACTTCCCTATAAAATCAGATTGGCTCCCACTTACAATACTCAAACAATCATGAACGACAATCATAAATTCTTAACTCTAGTTAGACAAACAAAAGAAGTCATCATTTATTCAGAGGGAAATTTGTAAATTCTGCACCAATTACAGAATAAACATCCGAAAGGAATTATTATATATATATCCTTACTAGCGTGTGGAGAAGGTCTACATCACTAACCCAAAAAAAAAATAAGGAAAAAAAAGTATCTATGAATAAAGAATATCGTAATGTCCTGGTCTATATAGAAGAGTGATGAAAATATCCTTGCTGTTTGCATCCTCAGGTATTTGAATAATATCGCAGTCCTCCTTCTTCGCATTTCCGTCCAAATACACAATTCTGATTGGCACTTGCATAAAGTTCACGATAGCAGTAATCTGGATCTAAATTCACATTCAGAGCATTAACAACTTCACATAACAGCATAATTTTTTACCTGATCGCACTCTTTATCGATCGGCTCGACCTCAGTCTGGCAGAAGTAGTCCATCGTCATTCCGTCCTCAAGGAAACTCTCATACAAGAAATCATTGGTCTTCAAGTATCCCGCGGTTAAGAATCTCATATACATCACAAGGTAGTCAGACTTCTCTTTATTGCGGATGGTGTCAATCCTAGACAGTAAAAATATCAACTAACGCTCAACCACAGCCTATATTACAGCATCGACTCACTCATATAGCCCTTGCTAATCAGCTCCAGTTGATCAAGCATAGCCTGTTTAAAATCATCAATCACGAAAACCTCGTACCCTGCAAGGAAAAGGTATTCTTGACTGTCTTTGACAAATTTGATCATTCTTTCAATCAAGGCAGTGTCTTTCTTTTTGATCATATGCTCGAATAAACAGAACAAGAACGATCGGTAGAAACAGCTGCCGTCTCTTCTAACCTTTCTGTAGTCTGGATAAGAGTTTTTCAATTTCTAGTCGAAATCAATAATAAACGCTCAGAACTAATCAAGTTGCAAAATACTGGAATTTTCTTCAGAAAGCCTTCATTTCCTGTGAATTCAAACTCTAGCATGTCCAAAGGAAGAACATCTGAGATAAGAGGGGAGTCCTTTTCAATTTCCATGCGAATCTCTTCGTTTTGGCGATCAATGAGGTTCGTATCGTACATTAGATAGTCTTTTGGCAACTCATTATCTCCTTTAGCTTGTTCAACAGCTGCCTTGTCATCTGTTTTGTTCTCTTTCTTCTCTTCCTCAGCCGCCTCGATACTCATCCGACCACCCTTAGGTCGGACCTCATCTACATCGAGATTAACGTTAGGTTTTCCATCTCCAAAAAGGGAGGATTGGCCTGGTGTTTGATTGATTTGAGGCATGATGGTCTCTTTTCCGATGGTGGAGTAGTCTAGAGTTTCGAGAATTGGTGTCTTAATTCCACTTTGGAAGAGTTTCTGTTGTTGCGGTTCCAAACGAACTGGGCGGAGAAAATCCAAGCCTCTGTCAGTTTCCATAGTATTAGTTTGTTGGGATTCTGGCTGTGCGCTTCCACTCATAGCTTTGCTCTGCGTGAATACCTTTTTTAGTAATTTATTTATTTAAGTTTGATGATTGTCAATTTTGATGCTCACTAAATAGCAGTTACGATGTCAAAATTGAAAAGGGAACATATGTGATAATTTTTCGAAGGAGCTCGATTTAGTTTTGTTGAAGGCGCTTCTAGTCTTAATTGCTCAAACTAGGTAGCTTCTCCAACGTTTGGATTGTCATCGAGAGGGTTTTGCGTTCCTAGCTTTTCAACAAATTTAACAAAATTGATAGTAACTCATCAGAATTTACACCTAATTTCATTTTGTTCCGATCAGAGGAGAATTAATTGATAACAAAATAGGAGTGATCAACAAGTTTATCGAAATTGACAGTAGAGAACATAATTTTGAAGTCAGTGCAAGGGAAGATTTTGCTATTACTAACTATATACATACTAAGAAACATTTCAAAAAAAAAAGATAGTCCAGCCAATCGCCTTTACAACTTGTTTTCAGCAAATTAGTGCAAAATCTCATTTCTTTTTCTCAGTACTACTTTCTATGTATTGATGTGGACATAATTTATGTGACTGCGCCATATTAACAGCTTTGCGCTCACCCTCATTCATAAAATATCTAGGTTTTGCTATAGAATACGATAGTGATATTGCACTACTTGGGAGAAATATGAGGAGTAGGTCTCCTTTGAACTCATTGGATAGTTAAGAAGAGAGATTATGAAACCAATATCATAGGCACTGCAGAAAATCTAAACTATGTCAATGATTTTTCTGATTATTTTCTCCTATCATGCTCATAAATCTTGCGAAATAAAGCATAACGACACTGCAAATTGAGTGCAAAAAACAGATGAATATGAGGCAAAGGAAATCTTTACCGTTGTTTGTTATTCCGATGTAAAGAACTTCCCCTGTCCTGAAATCTAGCAATTTTGTTGTTACATCAGTAGATGCACTTGCAAGTATATCTCTATTGGGATGCCATCGCACACAGCTGATAGTATCTAGGCATCTTCAAAGGATTAGTGAAAAGCAAACCTGACCCAAAGAAATTAAAGAGGCTACCTTCATGAATTTTCTTCGAAATTTTGGCAATCATGAAAACTTTTTGTGGTTTCATGAAAATCATTAATGAGGTTTGCCAAACTGAGAGTGCCTAATTGGAGAATTTCTGTTAGAGATAAATTGACTTTTGTAAAAAGAGAAAATATCCAGAGGTTGGCTTCATTAAATTCATGGATTTCTAGTAGAGAAGCTTTCAATTCTTTTTCGAAAAACAATAACAACGTGATGTTATTAGGACGATAACTTAATCGTTCAAATTAGTTAGTAGTTTTTGGAGTAAGCATAATAAGAGATGCGCAAATCGGTCAAAATCAGAAAGAACCAAAGTGGCCTTGCATCCTCCATCATTGTGTAGTAGATTAACTCATTGTCTGTTGCCCTTTACTGAAAAATTGTCAACACTCAGAAACGTAGATAATCACGAAAATTGAGTATCATTTGGGCTCAAAACAACGCTATTTAACAAATATCAATTTTGTAACTTTCAAAAAATTAACCAGGGGTATTAGTAATGTTTTACAAACTCTTAAGACCTAACGAGTAAATTCAGAGCTGAAGAGCGATTTTCGGAGCTAGGCTTGATAAAATTATTCAAAAAAAGGACAAACAGCGGCTAGAGTTCACTATATACTATATGAAATCCAGATATATTCTCCAAATTAGATATTAATTGTCTATTTAGAAACTAAATACCGGCAAATCAAGATCAAATCGCATCCTCAAGGAACCTTGATTCTCGCAGATTTGAAGCAACCAGTTTATGAAAACGTGTTTCATCAGAATCTTGACTTCTAAATGGTAATAATTTCCTCTGATTACCTTGAAACAGCTTCTTATCTAACTTTACGATGATTGCAAGCGAGGAAAAGTCTGTTTCACATACTTCAATGCTTCGAGCAAACAACCTTCCAATTCGAAATCATTCATCCATTATAGCACAATTGAGAAGAAATTTGTCCTAGTTACCCCTTTCTTGCCTTCACTCAAAGAATCGTTTACGTTAGAACGATTTCCACTCAAAGTTCAACGAAAAATAAATGTTTCTTCATTGTTTCCGTAAATTCTTCGTTAGATTATGATCTAAGCGACTTGGCCAAATAAAATAGCGCGATTGGATTAGATCACTTATTATCTAATGAGATAAAATTTATTCTCCCAATAGAAGGGTTTTTACAGGAACAAATGTGAATTGCGAATGATTAATTAGAACATATCTCTGCAAAAATAACTCGCTTAGAATTATCAGATAAAACTGCTCAAAAAACCAAAATGAAGAGAAACATCAGAGTTCCAAGGTTCAAATCAAGCTCACAATTCGATAAAATCTTGCACAGCACTGATATCTCTCAGATTCATAGCCCATCTCAGCTGCAAGTTCAACATCATGATTCAAATCTTCGTATTCTGACTCTCGAAGACAAAAAGGACGATTTAGGGATCTTCTCGAAAAGAATTCCAACTAATCCAGACAATGAGACTCCGAAACTGACTCAAAGAAGCCTCCTTCCTAAGATCGGTGAGTTGTTTTATCACTATCATGCTAGACCTGTTTTCTCTAGAACATTCGCCCCGGTTCCAATTACAGTCAGACCAAACCGTTAACGGCAACAGCCATGTCTCTGATAAATACAGTTATAGAGCGCTTACCGAAAGAAGAGTACTGATATATTTGCAGTTCGAGCTCTGAATTTGTTTACTTTGAAGGTGAAAGTGTTGAATTTCGTTATCGATATGAAGGAGTCGATTCATTCGAAATATCAAGATAACAAGCACATATTGCCAGAGCGTGCTGATTTGAAAAAAGCGGTCCATTCGTTGGAGATGATCTCTCAGTAATCAACGAGCTGATTTGATTTGTTGAATAATTTGAAATGCTGTAGAGAAGAGAGTTCTTACTATGATTTGATGCAGGACATTGTCAAGATGATCAAAATGGGGCTCTATTTCAATAAGGAGTTACTTAAAAAATCTGAGAATTTGTGGAGTGCTTTAGATACTCAGACATCCAGTAATTATGACAATGTGGCTGTTTATTGATTGAATTTGTTGTGCTGGATAGAAAAATTGTCATTACTAAGCGAGGAGTCAAACGTTCCATACTATTCGGTCTGTTTGATGTTATTGAAAGATCTGAACAGGCAAAAGGAAAGTATGAAATTGCAGTCGACGGTGAATATGCAAAAGCTCAATGGTAAAATTTCCATGCTGTTGTTTCAGCTTAGCATTTCCCTCTCGTTGCTGTTGCCATAGAGCAAAAGACATCTTTAGAACAATCTTATGGGCAATTAGCTGCGGAAACCGAAAGAAATCATACCCAGGCGATGCAGGCGCTTCAAGCAGAGAGAGATGAAAGAGAGATACAACTAAAAGCTCAAGTAATAATTGGAATCAATTTCAATTTTTCTAATCTCTCGGCGCAGATTGATGAGTTAAATGAAAAGGTCGAGATTTTGAATGGGAGAATTGCTGCTCTGACTAAAGAGAATAATGAGCTGCAGGATGATGTTACGATGCTTAAACATGAAAAACGCATGTTAAACGAAAAGATAAGCCAGCTGAACGATGCAATAAGACAGAAAAACCGCATTAATAGAGAGCTGAATGACAGATTATTCATAGCAAAATCGCATTTCCTCACTGCGAAGGATGCGACTACCGGCATATTTTCAGGGCTTGTAAATCTCAAAGAGATGATTAAAAGCTTCAGCAGGATGGGGGCTGAGGCCTTGACTCCACGACCTGACTTTAAGAAACTGTTGACTGAAAAGAAAGTTGAGCATCTATTCTCAACAGGTGATTTAGACATGCATTATGAAGTTCGTTTAACGATAATCATTAGATGAGAAATCTCAAAAGACAGGCAAATTAGTCGAGACCCTTTTAGAAAAATATACTTCAACCCTGCCGCCTGAGAAGCTTGCCGCAGGAAATGCGAATATGAGTGGTGAGAGCCATTTTTGCAGACAGAGCTCTAGACGAGGGTCATTTTCAATTCCAAAGGGAGGTGGCATCATCCACAGAGCATCAACTCCGCGAGCTAGTGCAATGAAAACAAATCAGCAGAAACTATTCAATTTCAATAATAGTGATGTTGCAAGGTACGCGCTAGAAGGGCATGCTGGAAAATCAGAGTTTGCTATGGCCAGGCGATCCTCAATCGACTCGGAAAAATTATCTGAGAAACGAAGCGGTTTCAGAAGGATTGATAAGCCAAATGGCTCGATCATTTTGTCAAGGCTAAATTTGGGAGATGATACTCCTCAGAATAATATAACCGATGAGAAGCAACCAGACAGCTCCGCGAAATCCAAATCTCCGAATGATGGTGATGATGATAGTAATGATCATTCGATCATTCTAGGCGACGATAATGAAGATAAAAGAAAAACTATTATTTTCGGAACAAGTCGAGATCAGATAAAGTTGACTGAATTTAAAATTCTGCAAACATCAGAGCAACTTGCTGATCAAATGGAAAGTACGAAGGCTATGCTTGATGAGTTTTTGAAGTCTTATGCTCAAATAAATAAAGAGCATGCTAGTTAGATATGAGATAATATTTTTTATCAATATGTAGTGAACACTAATCCGTGTGTCTGAGTATAATATTGAGTGATGCGTTTGCTATTAACACTTTTCTTCATATTATCATATTTCATAAATTTGTATGGTGCCGCCTTTTTTGTTGAATCTTAAATCCCAAAATGAAAGGTATAAAATTATGGCTTATAGTTTCACTGAAAAATTTGAAAAATGCTTAATGCGAGAAAAATTTACTGCTAATTCGAATGTTTCAATAGAAACTTCGATTCAAATTGATTTTTTTCATGAAGAGAGTGACCGTGACTCATTTAGAATTAGAGGCGATCTTACGGCAGCAGGTAATGATGCTAAGCAATTTTGAACCTGCGAATTATTTAAAGGTAACATTTTTAGAAAGCGAGAGGTGTACTTAATTCAGCTAAAGAAGAGGCTCTTATCCTATACAACTATGATCTGCACCTTAAACTCGGACTAACTAAATAGGCGGCCGATTTCTATGAAATACCACTTGCTCTTTCTAATGATTAACTCATGCGTTAATTCAGCCACAGCAAATTTATGAACTTATGATTGAGAATTTGAGTTAAAAACTTCCCAACTATTCGTTATTGCTTTTAAAAAGCGCATCGAATTCCAATTAGGCACTTAATAATTTAATAAATTTTCAGCGATGGAAAAAAAAAATCACTCATTCAAAAATACCATCGTAGGTGCACTCGCAGGTTGCGGAGCTGTCACTGTCAGTAACCCATTCGATTGCGCAAAAACTCGTCTCCAATTGCAAGGTGAACTCGTAAAGACAGGAACGTACCAAAAAGTTTTCAATGGTGTCTTCGACACTGTTATCAAAACCGCGAGACACGAAGGCATCTTTGCTATCCAAAAGGGCCTCGTACCAGCCTACTGGGTCCAAGCAATTATGAACGGCATTCGTTTCGAAGTGTACGAGACTGCCAAGAAGCTCAGATCTCCAGAAAGCAGAAACAATACATTCATTAACTTTGGCTGCGGAACTGCTGGTGGATTCATCGGGACTGTTGTGTCATCGCCTTTCCAGCTCATCAAAACAAGGCAACAATCGAAGAGTTACGCGAATATCACAAGACATGTTTATGATTATACAGGCACCTGGGACGCATTGGTAAAAATTTACAAGGCAGAAGGAGTCAAGGGACTCTACCATGGCGCGTTTGTTTCTGGAATTAGAACTGCGATCGGAGGAGCCATTCAACTGTCGTTTTATGACAAGTATAAGTATATGGCGAAGAAGTATTTGCATATGCAAGATGGTTTCGGCCTCTTTCTGGTGGCGAGTATTTCCGCGACGCTTACGAATTGTATAGTGGAGAGTCCTATGGATGTTGTTTCGACTAGAATATTCCAGCAGAGATATGGCCAGAAAGGAGGAGAGCTTTATTCAGGACCGCTTGATTGCGTCGTCAAAACTGTGAAAATTGAAGGTATTTCTGGATTGTATAAGGGATTCAGCGCTATCTGTGCGAGATTGGTCCCTCATTCGATTATCTTTTTGCTTTTGTCTGAGGTGCTTAAAGAAAAAATTTTTATAGAAAGCATCACGATGTAATGCGTTATTCATAATGGTATTAGGATATTTCTCGTTGCGTAGTAGAGTTTGATCCAATAGTTGTCATGGTTATCACCATGAATATATAGTTTCCAAATGGCACTGTTATAGATCTTTTGCAGAGATAGTTTCAGAGTTGAGTATGATGAAATTCAAAAATCTTGAAATAATATTTCTTGCTAATGGGTTTAAGGAGAACGAATGTTTGATTCAGCTATGATAATTGAATGACTCTTGCTCGAAAATAAAAAGAATCCTTTAAAAATGCTTTCACAATCATTCATCGATAAGATATGAACTAGTACATCTATGAGAACACGAAGAGCTCAAAATATTTTGTGCTCTCAAGCATTTTATCATTCCAAAAAAACTGAAAAGAAGCAATAAAGTTTTCATAAGGAATGATTTCTACTTCTTAAATTGTTTGCATCGTTTCTCTGTTCTGTCTTCAAACTTTCCGAGCAGAGCAACTAAAACGAGGGTTTCTTGAGATATTTAGGTAGCGGATAATTACATTTTTCATTATCCCAGCCGATCATTTCTAATCCTCTTAAGAAGGCTTTTTCTATATTAAAAAACACTGGTTTGTATCAACAAATAAATTGCCTGAATATATTCGCTTTAAAAAGCGATTTATATTAGGCCAGTATCGTCAAATTAGAAGCTGCACCTAAACTTCGAAATTCTTTGATTTAGTGCGATGGCATGGACTCAGTGGCTTCTCAAAATCAGAAACGATTCTCTCATTATTGTTGTAACACACAAAGACTAAATTAATGCTGCAGAATGCACCTGTTGAGTCGTTATTGAAGTAGCTTCATTAGCATTCTTGTAAAGGAGAGAAGGATTAAATGAACAGCATCTGAGAGTTGAATTCTCGATCAAACAGAATGAAAATCCTTGGCGACTTCATTCAAATGGCTTCCTCACCTTCATCTAAGAACCAAAAATTATCGTCAAAAAGAACGTTCAGAAAATCAAAAGTAAGTTTAACGATACTGAATCAACGCGTTATAGAAAAAAAAAACAAGAACAATCAGTACTAAATGGCAGTTATAAATCATTCGAGCATGCAATTTTGATGATTCTAAATTTTAATTTGATGATGCTAAATCTAAATTATACTCCTATGCGTATTTAACGTATTTCCCAAAATGTTCTAAATTAACGACTGACCAACACCTTTTAAGATTAGAAGTTCTGGCTCTATTATAATATATTTATCCCTTTAAACACAAAGTGAGAAGCAATTTTATGAAAGTTTTTGTCAATCTTCATCGGGAAGCAAGCTCAAGATCTGAATCTAGTCAGATTAATCTAAGCCAAGAGCATGAGGAATCTCCAGGCGCAAGCGTGAAAATAATGAAAGGGGGAAAAAAATACTGCTGTGGGGCGAATCAATGTGGAAAAAGTTTCTCTCATCGATCAACCCTGGTAAAGCACCAGAGAATCCACACAGGAGAGCGACCATATGAATGCAAAATTTGTGGGTCCTCTTTTATCCAAAGTTCGAACTTGAAAAGGCATCAGTTGGTGCATACTGGAGAGAAACCCTATAGCTGTGAGATTTGCCATAAAACGTTTACAACGTCATCGAATTTGAAGATACATCAAGCAATTCATGTTACGAATAGCGATAGAGATAAATTTGAGTGCTCTGGTTGCCACAAAGTTTTCCTTTATCGATGTAGTTTGGCTAAACATCAGAAAAGGTGCGTGCCAAATGCGAAGGAAGATGATGATGAAAATAATATCGCCCGCGAGCTAAGCGATGAAGCTACCAAAAAAATTAAAAAAGAGGAATGTGATGAGACCTGTCCTGAAGTTACATTAAAAGCCATGTCTCAAAATAATCTGCAACCCAATTTGCAACTACCAGAGCGCAAGCAAGAGGAATTGGGGATGGAAACTCCGTTTAATCTCAACAAAGGCACGCTTTTGGAGGTTTTAAATGAAAGAGGAATGAGAAATTGTGTTATTTTATGCAGTCAACTCCCAATGAGTTTCTTCCCATTAAACTTGGGATTTGGATCGCCGAGTCAAAATATGCTCGTAAAAGGCTTGATGCTTAACTTCCAGATCTTGAGTGAACTCAAAGCCCATAATCCGCTAGCTGGGAGGCTTTTGGATATCAAGTAAATAGAGATTAATTAATTTGAAGGAAAAACACATTATTGAGTTTTATATGGAAATATAAGTACAAAATATTATTCCTGCAATCAACACGTGATTTTATTATCCATAGCTTTGCTTTTCATTTCAGATTGGAATTGTATTAGAATAAAGATTATATGCATGCTTCTTTATTCTTATCTTATGAGCTTTAATACTTAATTTTTTTTTGCAATCTGAATAATTGAATAATCTGGAGATCTATTTGGTTAATTGAACTAACAAAAATCAATTAAAATGATTAATCTTATTATTATTTTCATTGAATTGGCCTGTAATATAATTTCAATTTCACACAGATTCAATCTATCATCTATAAAACTTCGAAGTCAAATTCAAAACATAGATCAGACAAAAAAAGGATCTTCATTACTAATAACAATTATTTCAATCAATAAATAAATCTAAATGACTTTTATAATTGTGAAGCGGGGACGTTCGGGAATATGATCTGGGAATTCCAAACGAAAGGAATATGTTTTTGCAAATTCCTTACTGTCGATATTACCTGATTTCGCATCAAGTTTACCCTGAAATAACAAAGTAATAGTTAACTTTATCCAGATAAAAATCGACTCAATTACCATATCTTATTGTCTTCAAAGATAACTCTTAATGATGCTTCTGAAAGCACTCCAGTAACAAGTTCTTCAGATGAGCTTGTTGGAAGAATGGGCGGAAGATTCTTGCCTTGTACCTGCACAGCGGGGTCAACTATTTCGGAAGCGGTCCATTAAACTGATAATTGCGAAACGTGTTTACCAGCAAAAAGGGGTTGTCCCGGCATAATTTGTGTATTTCCTAAATGCATTTGGTTATTTGGAACTATTGGAATGACTCTAAACGCTCCCATCACAATATGATAGAGAATTGATGCCAATAACAACAAGACTTCTCTATGTTTTGGCGTAAATTTCTGAGGAAGCCGCTTGAGTACATCTTTAGACCTTGGTCTCAATATATTCTGATGAATGAGTCCACGGATAAATAACTGGCAACCAAGGATCATTTGAGCCGGGTTCACTATTTGCTCACTGATAATGAACTTGATTATAATAATGTTAATGCTTGAAAATACCTCAGCAACATTCTGCCAAAGCCATTGAAGTTCAGTCTATTGAGTTCGAAAGCGCTTAAATAGCCCGGCGGGATATATGTCAAATTGTGAGTCAGCATTCCTTAATATCAATTAGATATTTCCTGAGGGTTGAATTGCAATACCAAAGAATCTTAAACAGTCATCGTTATAGTCTCGTGAAGCTGAAGCATTGTTCATTAAATTTATCAGCGCTTCGATTTTGTCCTAATGGTCTTTCGTTAAGAGAGAAATAACAAGCAACAGCTATACCGTCACATATTTCACTTGAACTTGCTGTTGTTTTGTTGGTTTTTTTCCCGCTGGAAGGATAATATTGATTGGTTTTTTATAATTAAGAACCTTGTAATGATATCTCTGTTTGAACTCCTCTAAATGAGTATTTGATTACCTCTATTAGTGTATCAAGCACTCTCTGATTAATTGCGTCAACCATAGCCTGGATATCGTTGATTATTGACTGATCAAGAGAGGTTTTTTAAAATTACTGAATCAGATGCTGGGATCAGCTTGACGTATATTTCATTGAGAAACATTCTTCTTTGATAAGCGAGTAAGTATGCTTTTCTTCTGATAATTGGGGGCATAACCATTAACCACAGATAGCCTCGAAGCTTCTTTCGAGTGATCCTATTAATCGCGAGTTTAGATGGTGGTGGTGGCAAGCAAGATTTTTTCTACTCCTTATTGGCTTTCGCGTTCCTTATTTGCTGTAACAATTTCTCCTCTTCGGCCTTCCGATCTGGCATTTGACTAGATCGCTCATGTGGATTATTAGTATTATCTTCTCCAATGCTGTCATCATCATCATGACTCCTCATTCTTTTCCCTTTCATTGCTCCTGATCGTAATAATATTAGATATTAAGCCATTAATTTTGGTGTTCTTAACTCTTCTTGCGCTGAGCAAGCTTTCTCATCGCTTGCATTTTTTTTTGCATTTTCATATAGTCTTCCCATTGTTTAATATAGTAATTTTGCATTCTTTAGTTTTGTCATCACATATTAAAATCAAACGCAGAAATTACGCTAGCATCGCTTGGGGATCGAAGTGAAATGGATTGATATAGGCCATTTAATGCTGAATATGCACTAATTTTTTTAAATTTGATTCGAAATGATAGAGGAAAAGTTTACCATCAGGCGCAAACTGTTGCATCGTTAAAATATTGCTGGTATTTTCTCGTTGGGGTATAGGCATCTGCCTGTTTGGCGGAGGAATATAATCCTCCTCTATTTCATCTTCGTAATCCTCTTCTTCTTGATGTTTGGACCAATGATGGGAAATTCTTTTGCTCCTATTTTTCTTTTTTTTCAATTTCGTGATATATTCCTCGTCACTTTCCTCGTTGCTGCTTGCTTGCGCACTATCTTCGCTTGAGAGCTCTCTAAGTCTAGATATTGCATCGTGGAAGTTTAGGAATTATCTGCAAGAGAAGGGATACCTGGTTTTCTTATCTCTCATATCCATATTATGTAATTTTCTCACGAGACTATCTAGCACATCCGCATTTTTATGAACATGATGGTTTTTTTGGTCAAAGTTATTTATCGCTCCTCTCTCAGATGCATAGTCAAGCCTTTGATATCTGGGCTGCATGAAATCTGAGCGGTAGTTGAAAGAGTGTTTTGATTTTGGACTCGCAAAGCGATCAGCCTTGTTCGGATTATGTGGTGTAAAAAATCCTTTATGGGGTAACTCTGGATAACTTTTCTGACCTTTTTGACTGCCAAGGGAAACATCATTCGCTTTTTTGAGCTGGTATTCCAACATATTTTGATGAGATTTCAACTATTGCATTGGAGATATTCACTTTGATGACATAAACAGGACACTATCATACGTTGAGGTGATTTATGCGATCGCTTGTATCTTTAATAAATTGCCTTTTGAGCTGCTGTCGTTGGCGGTTTGTATCTTGTTCTCTTTCATCTTCTGTACGCCTGAAAGTAGAACATGTTTGCAAATTTGATAAGAAGCAGAACTAAGAGACGAGTACCAATTGTCTACAGCTCTATTTTTGAGTGGAGGCAGCGCTGTCCGGTAATCTATTGGTTGATAATTGTCAATTTCCGTTTGAATTCGTTTCTTACTTGGGAATAATGAGTCCTCTGGTCGCGTCTAAAGTTAAAGATAGGTGAATTGAATGCAATTAGAGGATGGAGAATCTATACGTTCTTATAATTCATTTCTGATGAGTGCTAGGAAATAAAGTTCCTTTATTGTTGTGTTACTCTACTTTCGTTTCGCAATAAAAATTTGTGAGAAGGTTTCATTTAGCAAAAAAATGGGCTTTAAAAATTTTCCTATTTATGTGAAACTTGGATTAGAGCCTTCTTCTCAAGCTCTGTCTTGTATTACACACTTACTCATATCATTTAGTCCAGAAATAAATAATGCTTTGTTATTCTTTCGATCTTATGTAGCAATAAACGGAGATTTCAATAAGTAATTCTAATCAAAGCAAGGAAGAGCCGGGACAAATTCTTCTGCGCGTAAAATTAATGCCGATGATACAATTTCACAAACCAATCAATCATCTACATGAAATTATGGTTGTAGAAACGATTTGGAGATATAAAATCTATGAAGAACATAATTACCACAGTGAATTCAATCCAAAATTCATTCTGAAAAAAAAATTCCTCGCCGACGTGAAGGTAGAGAAGAGGAAGCACACGCTTTTTTCAGTTTGCTCCTTGTGTTAATTGGTGTTATATTGCCCTTCATACACTTTGAATCTTACCTTATTATTTCAGCTTTTATCTTCCATACAATGAATTAAGGATCGAATGATTTTTCTCGGAGTTATTGACAAAATTTTCAGCAATGTTCAAAATAAAAGGAATGTGACTTTAATGTTAATATCTGAAATTAGACCACCTACCTTCTTGGCAAGTAGGGTGCTATTTTCGACGCCTTTTCTGATGAATTTTTAAATTGTCTGCTAGTCAGTAAATTTTGCACTTGCCTCATAATAGGATTTTCAAATAAGTTATAAACAGCCTTACAAGCCCTCTAAAATTTCCCTCCTATAATTTTCCACGTGCCATCCAGTAGAGTTTATTCTTAAGAATCTAACCAGAATCAGAAACCCCGGTAAGTAATGCCTATTTAAGGATGATGAGTTTAGAAAACTTAAATAATAGCCTAATCTCTATTCAGAAGAGTAAACAACAACAAATAATAGCCTAATTCATACAATGGAAATTACAACAAGTTTGGATTCCCTCAAAAGAATCTTTGCATTAATCACTGAGGAAGTTATCCAAGGATATTGTTCGAAAAGTAGTCTTTCAGTCTTGCTTTGTCAATTTGACGCTTTGAAACATGAAAACCAAAAATTCGCATTCTTTCTTTCGATGTTTCGTGTGCCTCTCTTGGGTCTCATTAAAGCGATCGATGTGTACAAGCTGCATCTTGAAAAGATACAGTCAGATAATACTTCTGACACTGAGATTATCAATATCATAAGGAAAATTTACGAGCTTGACTTCGACTTCCCTGAAAAAGATATTATATTTCTTAATGATAGCGATCGAGAGCTAGAGAAAACAGAAGAAATCAAACACAAAATGTCCGTGAATCAGAACCAGGATAATGTAAAACCAATGGTAGTTGATGATTTTGACGAAAATGAATTTATTTACCTATCTGATCTGGCAGAATGCTCTGACATATCATCTATCTCGGGGTTATCATCCGATTCAATGTCATCACGTAACTCAAGTAAGCTAAACTCTTAGTCGTACATGCGAGTTTTTAAAGAATTTTGGGTCAAATTTAACTGCTGGTATGATTTTTTTGAAAAAGCTTATTGTAAGTCTTCTTTGTTAATCAATCCCCCTTTCCTGGTAATAGTACTCATTTAATATTGCTTCTATATTGCTGAACCTGCTATAAGAATAATAATGCACATATATTTTATTGATTACATATCCCATATTTCCCATTTGCGCTCTAACTTTTATTGATTCTACTATGGCAAGTAGGAGATAGCTTGTTGTTGAAAACAATCAGATAAAAGGAATATATTTGGTCTAAAATAGCTGGAAATAACATCTAAAGGAACAATTTCGTTACATAAAAATGCAGGACTCAGACAACCTCAAGTTACAACGCTATCGAGTCAAATCTTTCGACGAGGTAAAAGCTAGCTCAAAAAACACCCTTGCAAAATTAATTATTGAAAGTGGTGCTAAAATGCTACGAAGTTAAGAGCTGTAGAGTGAGGAAGAAGGCATTGGTTGGTAAAGTGTTTTTTTATATCAACTCATTGGAAATCCGGTAATCATAAGTATTTTAGAGGTTAGTTAATGGTTTTTGAAATTAATTGCAGGTTTTCTATTTCCTTTAAGGACCCTATTCCGTAAATTTCTGAGTATTGGAAATGAAATTGCAATAATTTCCCCTAGTCTATTGCTACTCAACCTCAATCTGTTCTCATTACACCTCTGTAAAATTATTCTTAGATGTCTAAAAGCCATTTCGTCTATCGCTGCAAGAGCTGCTGAATAGTTAAGAATATTCCAACTGAACAATTGATTGGAAGCAGATATTCAGAAATCGATTAGCCTACAAACAAGGCGATTTTATTAAGTTAGAAATTCGGCACACAAATTGAGCTCTTTCAAATTTATCGTTAAAAGGTATGTGCATGTGTGCTCCCAATAGCAGCATTCCGTGTGGGTTTATTTCGTATGGATTTTCAAAGAATATCGGCTAAGAATTAAATTTTCAGCGAAATTATCTCAAGGAGCACGAAAACTGCAAAAAATAATCTCCTAAAGACCTTCTTACACGCATTCTTTCATAGCAATGGAGGCACGAAGAAACTCAGATACAAAATACTTACAAAAACTCGTATGGACAGTCAATTTTGAAAAGTTATATATATTAGGCCTGCTCATTGCATAGAAAGCGTCCTGATCCTCTACAACGATTTTGTCAAGAAAAATGATAATAGACAGAAGGTTTTCTCAAAAGTATTGTCAATGAAGTAACAATTCCCAAAAGATGTAAGGTTTAAAATGGGAAATTTAATTGCAGATTGCAAAGTCATCATTTTTCGAAAGAAACGATATAAATATAATTGAAGCTAGGATAAAGGACCCAGGTACGAATAATTAACATGCTAAGAGAGCATAAACCGCTTTGGCAGCAGCACAGATTTTGGATCCACGTATCTGTAACATTTACTTACAACTTATTTCCATTTCTTTGGTGCCCGCCAAAGTTCAAATTTTCAATGCCTAGATTTTCAATACAATCAGCGTTGAATTTTGTTATAATCATTCGTTGTATGCAGTATCGAGCTCGAATGATTTTGATTTTTCTGTTCTATTCCAAGGGGTCCTCACTGACCTTGAAGGTTGACATTGCTCTGTGTCTTTCATTTTCTTCATGATTTTATTTGTATCTTCCTAGTCCTTCCTAGTCCGAGTGGATTTTAGAGTTTCGCGAAATTTCTAGGCCGTGCTCAAATTAATAGAATAGTGAACCAGTGCAAATCTAACGAGTTACTAGAGTTTTGGATACCAGTATATAAAAAGGCTCTGCCAATGTATCAATTATAATCTTATATTAACCTAAAAAATGCAAACTCAAGTTGCACAAGCTGAGTTCTTCATTGCCTCTCTCGGCTTTGCTATTCGAGCGATTACTGAAGAATTAAACCAAGGCTTTTGCTTCGAAACAAGCATGTCACTTTTACTCGGCCAGCTGGATGAGCTCGAAAAAAGAGACTCTGAAGTATGCGCCTTTCTTCTTTCATTTTATCGTGAATGTCTCTTGAAAATCATTAATAAAATCGATGTTCACAAGTTTCATGTTGGTACAATAAATTCAGATGAAACTTCAGAACTTGACCTGGTCCAAATACTACATCGAATTTATGAGTTAGACCTCAAATTCCCTAACAAAGATGCTCTATTCCTTACGGACTTAGACATTGCGATCATTAAAATGGAGGAGATAAAACAAAAAATACCGCCTAGCGAAAACAATGCTATTCCAGTTGGAGTTGCAGATGATGATGAAGACTATTTTGTGTACCCACCTTTGCAGAATGAACAACAAGATAGTGAAGAGGACGAGGAAGAAGAAATCTATTGATAAAGCTTTCGATTATGCCTCAATTCATAGGATCCATAAGTATTTAGAGTAAGTTATGTTGCCTAGTTTCGAGATCCTTATATCCTTGTTAAGCTTTTGTAATATTCTGAAATCGATTCTTAGATGCTAAAAGCCATTTTATTTATTGTTGCAATAGTTGCTGAACTGCTCTGAAAATCATCACACGGTCGGATATATACCATACCATACTCGTCTTGAAATATTGCCATTCGAGTTGATTTTTGGTACGGTCATTTTGTGGCACTTTCTAGAATTCTGAATGAAAGAAGTAACTTCCTGCCAGCAAGTTGTCGAATCATTAAGATAGTTGATCAATTCAGATAAATTCTAGGCTTCACGCCGAAAAAGCGTTTCGCTTCAATGATATTCGTAGTTGGAGTAATGATCAATACTATGAGATGTAAAATTTTTTACAAAAAAATAAATTTGCCTTAGCTTAGAGAGAACAAACGGTTTGAGCGATATTATAGAAGAAACAACAATTAAAAATGAAGTTTCCCAGATAAAGTCGATTATTTTCGCATCTTTATCCTAGAATTATGACAAATAATAAAAATGCCTAAAGTTCATCTGATAATGATTATCAAATACCTCTGGTTCGGCTAAACCTAAGCTCAATTAAGTTTATATTAAGTTTATTGGGCTTAGTTTCTTAGACAAGCAAGTTAAGACAATTGATTAAAAGCACAAGTCTTGAATAGTCAATATTTGATAGAATCAAAGAGGTAGTTCCCTTATTTGCAGATAACACAAAGTTACAAAACTCCTGAACTCATGAAATGAAATTTCAGAATCATAAGCTCTTGTTGATACAAAAGTAAACAGATTTTTGATATAAACATATATTTTAGAACTATTCCTTGTGTCTATCCGCTTGTTTACAGAGTCTTTCCGAGAGTTTGGCATGCTTTTTTGAGCTTGTTAATCCAGTCTGGTGGTCCCTTCGCAGCTCCCCAATTCAAAGCAAATTTCGGGATTAATCCCTGGAAAAGATTAGTAAACATCCTTACACTAAAATAATCAAAATTTACCTTGATATCAATTTGCGTAATGAGATAAATCTCACAATCCTTCGGATTCTTTTCAGAAGGCTTGATGACATACCCGGCAATGTATGTGTGAGCTCGGATAACGCCTTTAATTGGAGGAATTTTCGGATGTTCGAAGCTCTCGAAGCTAATAATATAATGATCTTTCTGAGGGTAGTCCTTCTTGAAGGTTCTGAGTGTCACCCAATCTCTATCAGTGATTCCGAAAGGAGCCTAATATTATTAATTAGCAATTGTGCCATATAAAGTAAAGCGTTACATTGAATCGATAATAGAAGACGTCTGTATTATCGTTGATTACATCAATAACTTTAGGATCAGCAAGCACAGTATCCCATTTCTTTCTAATCGCGTCATTGTGTATCATTTTGAAAACTGTATGAGTAGAAGTATCGTGAATAATCGCCCACCCTCTGATAAGCAAGTTTGGACTTCCTTCATGCTAGAATGAAGAAGTTATTATCAGATTCCAATCAACAAAGCAATAATTTTACTCTAATTTTCCAGACTTTGAGCTCAGGTTTATTATTCACGAGATCCCACTTCTTTTTGGTGTCATAGCAGATCTCGAAGACTTTTTCGTATAGACCTAATGTATTCAAATTGAGCCAAAGATCTCAATGCAAGGAAATTTACCTCCTTTCTCTTCTGTTACCTTCTGAGCATTCCCAGATTTTTTGCAAGAGATGGAGAGGTTAACTGAGGAGACCGAAACGCTTTTTGATGATCTTTTGCTTCTCGCTGGGCTTCCTCTTGATAAAGTCTTCTGAATCTCCAGTTGAACGTGTGATTTTTGCTCCTCCTCTTCTTCAAGAGGTTCCTTTTTCTGACTCAGAGAATGGATATCTGATGCGGAATTGGATTTTGGAAGCTCAACCATTGGATCGTCCTCATCCTCATATACTTTCTTTGGAACGTAAGCTGTGGTGAAGCTCCTTTGATTGGCTCTCGCTTTCTTTGGGCTGAATTTTGAGAACTTCGATCTTGGAACATAATCATCGAATTCTTCTGCGCAGATTTGATGCAATTGAGCATTTACTTTCAAGGCTGAGAAGAGCTCTGGTCGCTTTTCAAGGTTTTTCACTTCTTCGTCTTCGTCCAAGTCATCGTTCTTTTCTTCTTCATCGTCGTCATCATCAGACTCACCAGATGAATCGGCCGATCTCTGTTCCTCCAGGAAAGTTAAGCTGGCAAGCTTATTTAGGCCGCTTGTATCGTGTTGAGATTCCGTCTGGGGATTTTGACTGCGGCGGAAAGGTGTGCTTTTGATGTTTATGTTCTTGAGTACTGGAGCTCCTGGTCTCTCATCAATATCCTCTGATCCAGAAAAATCTGATTGATCTCGGCTGTTCGTTTTGATGAGATTAATGTTAATGTTTTCTTGGTTCTCTTTGGGGTTTTGCTGTAAGTTTGCAAGAGCTACCAGGTTTGGATCTTTTAAAATTTCATCAGATTCCTTTATAATCTTATCAACAGTCTGTTTCTCGCCTATTCATGTAAAATCAAAGCACGGTCATAACAATGAAGTTACTTATTAATATTTCCTTTATCTTTGCTTGAAGATCGATCGGCTCTTGTAATTTTTTCTGGAATTTCTTGATATTTTCTGGGCTGCGGTTGGTATCTGGGTAAGTATCAACGATTTGCACCACGGCTTTTCTATAAAACATGTGAGAAATTGAATAAATTAGGCTTAGTACTGGTTGATAAACTCCTGGATCTTTTGGTAGGTGAAAATCTTCCTGATTTTCTTGAGGTACTTTTGGCTGCCTTGAAACTCGAGAATTTGCATGTAAGGAATGAAAAATAAATGCAATTTTTTCGCGATTCTGATATTGGAATAGATTAGGCTTTTCGATCATAAAGGTGGTGATTACTCAATATGTTGCTCAATGCCTTGAAGTTGCTTCACATACAATTTAAAGAGCTTATAAGAGAGGAGAATGCATCGCTGTTGGCTGACTTCGAGAAGGAATTTCCTCAGTTTAATGACAACTTTACTGATTTTTTTTGGATGAGCAAAGCATGATAAATCCAGCGCAAATGAAAACTCTTCAACGATCTAATAAATTTCAATAAGCCCAGGGTATTCACACAAAAATGATTACTTTTTCTATTGTCATTCTGTACACATTGAGATTTCGAGCCAGGTCGCTCTTTTGCATTTTGCCCCACTTCAGCAAGCATTGCAGTTTGATCCTGAAGAAATCTTCTTGTGTGATTCTCTTCTTTTTCTTGAAAGTCTTTGTCATTTTCTTCCCAGCGTATCTACCCACAGCAACTCCAAGTACTCCGCCTGCTAATGCTCCAATTACAGTAAAACTAAGCAAGAGGAATCCTGCCAGTCCGAATACTGTGGCACCAATGATACTGCCAACGTTTCTTTTATCTGTTGTCTGTGATGTGCTCTGTGAATTAAAGAGAAAGAGAAAGATTAAGCAAAAGGAGAAATATTCAGTGATTCTTACGATGACTCTTCTGAGCTCGTCATCAAAATCAATGGTGTTTTCGCAGGATGGGTTGTAGTTATTCGAGTTCACGATCTTCATAAGGAAATCTGCGTCGGTGCGGACATCTTTGTCATACTCAAACCCTTCGTTGTATCCCTGCCCTTTAGATTTCTTGCCTTTGCCCAAGAAATAGTTCTCATTGTTTTTTCGTGGGCTATCAAGTATCACGGCTATGTGGAAAAGTCGAATGAGACAAAAAGACCATAGAATATGCTTACGCATGGACAATGCCACTCCTTTTTGAGATCTGTCGTCAGCTGCTATCATTTATTTACTTTTCAAATATTAGAAATGATTTTTGTTAATCAGTGACGCTTTTACAGTTAGCTCACGTGCCAATAATTTTAATTGATCAGAACGAACGCTTTCAAATTTGAAAAGAAAATCAAACGATTCAAATCCTATCTGTTTCTCGTTACTACTAACGAACTCATCTCAAGTCCCATTTAAGTATTTCTTTCACATTTGTCGTTGGAATAATGGTCAACGAGCAAACTTCTCGTCAGATAACAGGACTACCGTTAGTCTATTCAGTAAGTTGTGGAAGAAATTTTGTTTCTAGCTAATGAATGTTCTAAGGCTCTACTGGTTGTGATTGATAAACGGGCAAAAGATATAGATGGTATATTCACAAAATTTTTTCGTGATCACTTTCCAACGGGTATTAAGAACATATCAATTTTAAAGCTGAATAGTTAAAAGTCATTGATGGATTATGCCAACTTATTGAACTTTGAAATTTGAAAAACTGACTCTGTAACGAAATGGATGATTATCTTTACTATGATGAGTTTTTACCGAAGTTAGCTGTATAACATCAATCTGTGCTCGCATTAAGTCTATTGTGATGGATAACTATCTGCCAGTCATTGAGAAAACTACGACACTGCAGCAATAGATAGACAATATTTCTCGTGCTTTACTCTGAGGCTGAACCACTCCCTAATTGACTCAGCAAGAGTAAGAAATTATTTTGTTTTCTGACATATTTCAACAGGGGGAAGAAATAAAATTTGATTTTGATGTTTGAAGAACAACTTATGAATTCTTTATTTATTCTCGTTATCTTCCGTGAGATAAGCGATGTTGTCTCTTAGGCAAGTAGTTTAGGAGTCTAGTAAATGTAATTTTGAATGTTCGGTTAATCTGAAATTAAGTAAGAGAAATAAAATTAAAGTTGGACTGAAAAATTCTCAACCAAAACTGCAGATTTGAAATCGAAGTTAAAGTTGGACCAAGCGAGCTTTACTTCTGTAGTAAATTAGTTATTATTCAATGTACACTACGAAAAATTTTGTCTCTCAATATTCACACAAAACTTCAAAGAAACATAACAATATCTATTAAAAAGTGTTGCATTTCACACAAACGCTTCTAATTCCCCGCTAACTTCATTTTCGAGAACATTTGGCAGTTCCTTATCCATTCAACATAGCAAGTTAAATGGAACATCTCAAACCATCGTTTCCGATTATTATACAAACTCGGGTCAAACACAATCTTCATCGACTCTCTGAAATTCTTTCCACACAGAGAGCACTTGTTGTTGTTCATGATCCTCTTGATATTTAACTTAATCATCTCTATTTTTTCACCGAACCCAATCATGTACCTCACAATCTGTTTATGAGTAATATTCATAGCAGTTTTTGGTAACCCCATTTTAGGGACGGATTCACGATAGTACTCCACACATAACACAACCTGATAGTAGCTGCAGATGGCGACCGCGTGCACAAACAGATGCACTAGCATCCAGCAGACAATCACGGATCGATTTACCCAAAGGTCGATATCCTCTTTGTTTTCAAAATAGCAAAAAATTATTTGAAGTAGCTCATATAGACCCCAGAACAGTATTGCTCCAATTACGATAAGCACGATTCCTGTGTTGATCATCAGCAAGAAGACTCCAGTCGACACTGTAAACGTTGATATTATGAAAAAACGAAGTACAACTATCTTGAATGAATATGGTCCGTATAGGTCTAGGAGAGAAATCAAAAAATCAGGGAGTTGTACGAGCAATATCATGTATAACAGGTAGATCCCCGTTGCCAAAAACACGAGACTAGGCGTGTTCATGATAAAGATCAGCAGTCTGCTTATGAAAGTGGTCATGGGAGCAAGCACGTGGGATGAGGTGAACACCAACGAGCTAAGTATCCAGAATAAGAGGCAGATGATAGTGTGGTTGCGGTCTAGGTTGTTCTTTTCCAGAGGGAAATTTTCCAAGATGACGTCGAAGATAACTGACATGAAAGCAAACAGGCTGAACAGGTATGAAGAGGCAACGAGAAGCAGATCAGTTGATTTTTTGCATGGAAAATACGTGAGAAAGAAATCTTGCATCATCCTGTGAAGTAGCCAGTATTGCATGTAGTGAAGGAAAGAGTAGAAGAAGTTCAATGCGATGGCGGCTCTTAGAATGGTCACAGTTGCGGATGGTGAAGGAATCTTTACATCGAATGTGGGAGGGTAGGAAAGCTTTAGATGTAATATCCAAAGTACGATCGCGACTGATATTTCTATCGAGGTTCGCGTCAATGTGCGGTGGTGCCAAAATTTCTTCCAGAGAGTCATACAAAGGATGAGAATTGATTTCTCTTTGCGAATTCAAGTGAGAACGGAGGTAAAGCTGATCCCACGAATCACTCGGTTGAATTTACAGAATATTACGTTTAAACTCGATTACGATAAGTTTGGAAATTAAAACTCGAAAAAAGACCCAATGTAATATTTTTTCGAGAATAAAGATTCGAAAGATGATAAATCTATCTTACCTTCGCCCTTAGCGCTTTGGTGTTGAAGACTGAGAATTTCCAGAGACTTCTCCATAATTATTTGCAAAATTAATTAACAAAAAACCTTTATACTGATTAAGTTATTGTATCTTTGCCTTCTTTGCTTCCAATATAAGTTAAGAACCAATTTATTATCAAAGTTTTTAGAATCTCCAAGACACAAGTTATGATCCGACTGTTCAAGACCCACTATCTCAAGTCCCGAGTCATCAACACTTCATGTAGCTATCCTTGAGAAACTCTCTCTAACCGGCTCAATTCGCTGCTATATAGTCCACATTGAAAAGGTCATGATTGATATGGTCAAGCAGAATCTGGAGAACCCTGATGAAAAATTCATCGATATTGACGCCTCAAAATATTATGTGAGACTTCCTGCCTCATTATCCATGCTCATCCAGCCTTGAATTGCAATTAGGAATGTAAATTTTTGAGTCATATCGCACCTCGCTGGAATATCGACAAGAGCCTTTTCACCAAAGCTGAACTTGAGAAATACGAGGAAGGCGTCAAGAAGCTTGAAGAATGGCGCCAACTCTATGACCTCATGAACAACCTCTCTGAGTTCTATTGGGAAATGAAGCAATTATATCAAGCTGTCAACAAGACAGTCAATACTCCAAACTTCTGGGACAGAAACGAGGTACCTATGATCATTGCTTTGATATAATACATTATGGAACCTAGTACACTTCTCAATACTGGGCTGAGGACGTCGAAGACAGTTTAAAAAAATACCACCAGCTTTGCGTTGCTCTTGAGGGCAATGAACTTTGGCAGGAAAGAGTTCAAACAGCAGCTACTATGGCATTCTCTAACCCCCCTTTTGTAGGTCAAGGAAGAGCTCGGATACTACGCCCATCTGATTTACAACTCTTTGAATCATTCGGTGGAATTCAAGAAGTTGTTCGCTGAACACTTCGTAAGGAATTCTGTGTTTTCAGTTGATTAATGATTTGATTCAACTAGGACGAGCAACGCTTCTTCAAGTAGTGGCACTGTTCCAATGGGAAACTTAGCATAAGTTATCTTATGAAGGGCAGAGCAGAGTTAAGGAAAATGAGAAAATACAATTGAACATTTGATAGCTTATGTTCTTCATGAATCTGCAATATTTGTCTTTGTACGAGGTGTTACTTACTGTAAAAATCTCATTAAACAAAGATTCGTTGGGTATTGCAATTCCTAAGATTCAAGCATAAATATAAGTAGCAGTTTTCTCAAACATCAGCGAGATCTTAAGGCAAACATTGAGAGCAAACCCCTTACAAAAGAGACCTGTCTGAACATTATGGTGTTTGATATCAAATGAATTATTGAATTAATTATTGCTTTTTATGATTTTGTTTAAGTAATTTTTTAGTCTTCAATGCATCAAGCGTGGATCTCAGACAATAGGTAATTGAAATAGCAAGCAAAATTTAAAATAGATCATTTCAGTATTATTTTGGCATATCTGTCTGCGCCTGTTAGTTTGAGTAATTGCTAAATAAACTTGTAAAATCGATACCCATATTTCTAGGGTTACTCACCATTTTGAAGTGCTGCTGCTCGCCGAATTGCAGCATCTCTGGAGTACTGTCATCTTCTAAGTAAGCTTCTTCACGATCGCTCTTGAACTCTTCTTCATGTGGGTAGGGCTCAACATTAGAAGCTTTAAATTTTCGATTTGGTTCGTTCTTTTCGATTTCTGTTCCAATTTTCTGAAGTAATTTTTCGATTTTGGGGTCTTTCGTCATAAGATGGTAAGGCAATTTCTGAATATGCTCTGCACGTCGAGTTTGCAGGAGAATAACAGTTTTCACGACCCCAGCATCTAGCTTCACTCCTTTGAAGAAGTTTCGAAGGATCTTTCCCGGTGCGGCCTTGAGATGTTCCTCATCGTACTTCTTCGAAAAAAGCTGCTCTATTTCGGTACTCGTCATCTGGAGATCGACAAGAGATGCCCTTGAAGTCAAGCAGTCAAGGAAATTTTCGTAAACAACCAAACTGTCTTTCTCCGACAGCTTCTGCTTCAGCCCCTTCAAAAACTCTTGTAGTTTTTTGTGCTTATTAACTGCTTCTTGTCTTGTGAGGTTCTTATTGAGGGGATCGAAATAATTTTCAATAGCTGTCCTTTTATATTCGTTAGCCTTGTGGGTTGAATAGATTGAATATGAGAACGTAGTGGCGAGCTTCCCTTCAAAGAGCATTGATAGATCTCCATTGTATTTTTTTCTCATTAGAGCTAGAGAGAATGGTATCATTAGATCATGAAATAGGTTCTTTCCTATCAGATCTTTGATGGCCCTCCCAAATACCTTTTTGCTGTTATTATCGCAAAAGAGAAAGTTTCCCGAGAGATCGAGGAGACACAGGGAGAAATGGTCGTTGTAAAGCTGACGAACTTGGGAGAAATTCTCAATGTTAATAAGCGAAATATACTTTTGATCAGGAAATCCTGCTTTGCTCTCTTGGATAATTTGCCGAGTATGATTCTCGAGCTTTGCTTGGAAGAGGGTGACGCATTCTTTCAGGTCCTCAGTTTCTTCCTGAATATCAGAAAAGTAGTGTTTTTCAGGGCTAGCAAGGAATTTCTCAACATCTTTTTGTGTAGGGGGATCGAGAAATTTTCGAGTAGGATCATCGAGATGCATTGTGTGAATCTTACGAAGTAATTGCAGTGCATATAAGCAATATTTTGGGAAGCGTTGTGGCTGATTCATCATCCGATTTGCAAGACAATGCGCAATTGCAGAGAGCTCGAATGCGCAATTTACCACGTGTTTGTTGTTTGACTGGAGCAGTAAGAGAATCCCTCGAGCAAGTTTTTGCCAAATTGAATATATTTCAATTGTCGCGCTCCTTGTAGCCTCACAAAACACCTGAAGAAGCCGCCGCACATCCATTGCATCCTTGATTTCTGAGTTCATCATCACCTAGACCAAATTCTTAATTTATTTTCACTAAAATATTAGCTACATTCATTCAGATCGCTTACTAAAACATAGTCTATCAAAAGTATCTTTCACATAAGCTTCATTTCAATCATGAATTGGATACTTATGAGATAAAAGTTATTTCATTGATTATTCTTAGAACTTCTAAAATCAAATATAACTCTAAAATTGCGTCTCGTGCATCATTTCCACAAATTCCAGACGGATCTCATTCGTCAACAAAATTTAATCGGACTGAATTAGCAAATGCTGTCAGGAGAGATCAGAAGAAGCGTAATAAAAAATTTTCTTGGCTCAAAATACTTTCTGAATTGGGATATTAGTGACGAGTCTATTTGGAATTTTTAAGCGAGAACTCTGGCTTTTATACCATCAAAGGGTTTCTGAAGAATTACATTCGACTTACTCAGGCGTGCGAGTTACTGCAGATAGAGACATGATCGTTTCGAACTGCTATATATTAGGAACAATTAATGATAGAGGTCCTTTCAGCAAAGACCTCAAAGACATTTATGACCAGACAAAATATTTTCTAATTTCCTGCGCCCTGTCGCTCAATTGAAATGACTGCCGATTTAGTTGAGACTTCACGATTGCAGCTTAACTCGTTCTTAGTGTTTTATCTTAGATCTATTTGAAGGAAAGAATAAATTCAGGCTTAATGCATCAAAATAGTTAAGCTCTTGTATTGGGTTGAATTGGTTAAGTTATGACCTCAGTTATTGCAGTTTTTCAGATTGGGTATGAAATGGTATGAAATTTAAGGCTTAGCTAATTGAAGCCAACCCAAATCTATGGATTGCTAATGCGAATGTGTGTAGACAAGGATCAGCATCAAATAGAGTCCAAATATGAACGACATTACTTCAGCGATGACATCTACAAAGGTGCTCTTGTGATCTTTAGCACTGTCCATTATCTCAGGGATCATATGTGACATAGTGAAATACAAAAATGATCCGGCTGTGAATCCCAGCATGTAATTTACGAAGATATTCGCCAAGAAGATACCTTGATGTATTAATATTAATACAATCATCGCCTTAAACATTACCTATGAGTCCTCCAACCAAGGCACCAAGCGCAGTCACAAGTTGGGTTAACAGAATTGCAGGAAGAGTATATTTCTTTTTCACAAGGTAAGCAAAGTCACCAACTTCATGAGGAAGCTCATGCAAGACTGTGGCGATTGTGGTGCTTATACCTAATTGTGTGCCTAAAACCAAGATTTAGTTTCTCAAAGACAACTATCAGGATTACTTCCCACAAAAGAAACACCGATTGCGAGGCCATCGATAGCGTTATGAAGGAAATCTGCAAAGAGATACATGAAAACCACGTGACCGCCTTCATCAGCGTGATGATGGTGATGATGGCCATGGTCGTGATGTGTGTCATGGTGGTTTTTAACTTTATCTTCATCCTTCCCTTTCACTTTATTCTCTGATTTCTTGCCTTTTGAGCCCTTGCCGTTTGTTTTTGAGATTTGTTGTGATTCATCAGCTTCAGGCTCTATTTAAAAAAATAATCATGAATAAATTGCTTTACAACACTAGGCATACTTTCAGATGACTTGCCAAAAGGGAACACTTGCATTAACCTGTCAAAGCCATAAAACACGAAAATTCCCAAGATAATGAAAAAATAGCCTTCTGGGAGAGAATGGTGAGAATGGTCGTCATGGCTTTCATGGGAATGGGCTTCATGACTATGGTCATGAGAATGATTTCCTGAGTTGAGTTCAGGAAGAATGTGGAGGAAGACATCCCCTAGAATGCTTCCCGACGCAAAGCACATCATCAGCTTCACTGTTCTTGTAGAGACTGAGGAGACTGTTTTTAATACTAAGAATATCGGGATGCTTGGGAGCGACACGAAAACAACTCCCATCATTGTCTGAATCGCCTTACTGTGAGAGAAACGGTTGAATACATTAAAAACTAATTGCACAAAGTATTCATTCCAGACGAGGATTCGTTGAGCTATTCCTTTCGCAAAAAATATATCCTCACCCTCAATATGATCATGTTTGTGATCATGGTCATGGTGATGGTCGTGGTGATGATCATGATCATGCTCGTGGTCATGATCGTGGTGACTATGACTGTGACCAGCCTTGTGATCATGTGAGTGTGAATGATGAGTGTCTTGAGTTGCTAATGAATCGGAGGATGTTTTCTTGGACTTCTTTTCTTCTTCAGGGGAAACTTGCAATAGTAATTCAATATTTGAATAAAACTTAATAGGTTACCTTCCTTGAACGTTTTGGGATCGACTTTCAATGTGCCTGGCTCAGTCGGAGGATCATTAGCGTAACGCATCTTAACATCTTCACTAATTTTTACGTCCTTGATACGGTCTTTGGATTTGGAATGAGCTAGAGTGACGCTTCCGCTGAGAAGAATTAAGCTAGCGGTGAATATCGCAGTTGTTGCTAATAAAATGGATGTCCTTTTCATATAATAATCTCAAAAGATTTTTTCAATCCAGCTTGAAATCTAATATATTTAATCTCAGTCAAAAAACGATGTAATCTTGAAATAGAATTAATAACACGAATCGCTGAAATTTAATAATTTCTTGGAGTAATTCTGCTTATTTCTTTTTTTCAATTTTCGAATTCAAAACTGACAAAAGTTTCGTTGATGCTCTTTTTTTCTATCAGTTCAAAGCCTTTGTGGATTGTAGAGAGTTGTGGATCCTCAAAAAAATTAGTTTACAGAGGGATCTTTGCAATTAAATCATACATAACATGATAAAATATTTCAGCAGGCATAATAAGTTCCACAGCATACTCCTGCTCAAAATTTTCTGCATTTTTGTAAACGGTTCTCCTGATTTACTGGCCAATACTCTGGTTTTATTTTTTTTGTTAGAGATCAAGGCTCTTGTGTTTTTATCCTAACAATAAACGGGCGAAAATTCGGCAAGATTGTCCATTAAGTTTCAATAAGAACTTCATGCAGATGAATACAAACAGATGTGTATCACTACTACAATGGATAGATGTTTGAGAAAAGTTGTCGATAGGTCCATGAAAAATCCTTTTCTATATAATGAGGACACCTCAAAAGTGATTGTATTTGGTTCTGCTAGCCTGGACGGTGCTAATTCTGGAACATTCTTTTTAGATTTGTCCTACTAATTGACTGTGAATCTTTGGTTGCACCTAATTGTTGAAAAGAAAATGGTATTAGTAACCAGCAGGTTAGAGTCTAATTACGCAAGATTCAATACATGTGACCCAATCTCGAAGTGGATACATGCAATTTTTCTCAGGATCTGCTGATTTCATACTTTTCAAAGCACTTTCACATCTTCCGAGTTTATCTTGGAACCATTTGCAGGAAGGCTTGCAGAATTCAATGAGCTTTGGTTTTGGGTCCACTCCCTTCTGGATCATTGATCTGACTGAGGAAGGATTGCCGAGATCGACTTGGTCAGTTGCGGTTTGCATTTTCTGAAGGTGCCGGAACCGAAGCTGTTTTGGTAGATTCACAATATTAATTATCCAATTTAAAGTTTTACTTTTGTGAGTGCTTCAAAGACGCACAACTAAAGATTGTTTTCAAAAATAGGGATAAATATCTTGATGAAGCATGAACACTTCATTGAGAATGAAGGGGGCAGTTGCCCAAAAGCCTTACAATTAATAATTTCTGCAAAACTTGACTCCTCATTTCACTTTTGAAATTTGTCTTCAGCTTGAATTTGTTTCTACACAGAGATGAGCAAACCTCATTCTGAAATATAAGAAATTTTCTTCGAACATCGTTTGCACCGAAAACGTCTGTTTTTTTCCAATAATGCAAGAGTGTTGAGTGAGCGTCACAGTTAACAGAACAAATTAATAAAAAATATAACCTCATTAATGGAAGAAGGTGAATACGAACCTGAGCAGAAGTTAGGAATGGTTGCTGATCCATTCCGATTCGAGCTGAATGCTACACATGAAGATCCTAACTATGAGGATTTCGGCCCTTTTCAGCCCGTTAAAACGAATGAAATCAGACCTCCCATGAGAAACACCCGTCGAGCTCGTGGTCTTAGACACCCCACTGCTGGCAGACAGACACTTTTGCTTCAGCCTCATAGCACTGACATGCCATCAACAAGTCGTCGGCAAACCAAGAAAATGAGCACTGTTTTTGGAAAAGAGCCTACTCCTGGAGACTCTCCTGTCATCAAACTATCGGAAAGCAATAGGAGGAAAGAATCTGATATGAATTTAACAGACAGAACCCGGCACACGCCTGGTGATACTCTACGAGAGCATTCTCCGAATCAATTAAGCGAGAGAAGTTCTCCTGCTAAGAGATTTAGTATGGGTGGAAGGGAATTTCATAGCAGAACGCAAATGAAAGATGACCCAAGAATGAAGAACATGTCTTTGAAAGAAGTCCAAAGGAAATACTTTGAAAATATAGAGATGCCTGTGATCCAAATGAGAGAAGTAGGCAAACAACCAGCAACATCCTTTCTAAAAGATGACACGGTTCCAATCAGCAATACATCACAAGAGAAAAGTTTCAATGCGATGCATTCTGAGATTCAAAAGCAAGTGCATAAGGATTTTAAAATCAGGGAGATGGCTAAAAGGCTGAAGGACCTTAAGCATGCAGAAATCGATGAGCTGTTTCAAGCCAAGGTAATCGAAAGCGATAGCAACTCGTTCTTATATAATTTTTTCCTTCGTTCATAGAAACTCGCCGAGTTTAAGAAATTCGAAATGTTGATCAAAGAGTACGAAGAAAATAATTTAATATCAACAGAGTTTCACTCGAAGCTGAGACAACAGTTCCAAGAGCTGAGATTCCTTCGTGATATGATCGACCAAATGCATTTTTCGCTGACGAATAGGAACTACGAGACAGGACGGATAGCGTTTTTTAAACGAATGTATGAGAAGCATGTGCTGCCGCACCTGACTCCTGAAAAAACTGAATTATCCGTCAGCGATTATCAACCCAGCGCGCTAAACAGCAATAAAGCAAAATTTTTTGATGTGCTGCCGAGAGAAGGCATCTCAGACTTCGATCAAAAGACGGAGAATTTCGCAAATACCACACCTCTAACAGAACGACCCCAAGAAGATCAATTTGTTAGAGCAGGATTCAGAGTATTTCATAAAAAAGACTACCATAGAGGTAAGTGCCTGAATACTCTATTCAAGGGAGTTAACCAATATTGGTATTAGATAACTTGAAGAGTCTTAATACTCAAACCAGTGAGAGTAAGTCACCGGTTTCTCAAATCGCAGAGGATTCGAAAAGTGCCATTGATTTTATTATCAAAAAGAAGTTTCTTCAGATAACAAAGCAGCAGCAGCCCAAGAGACCTGAGAAGACTGATAGCAAAATCAAAGAGCGCTCAAAAACTCCAGAAAATAAAACTAGCGAAGTTAAATCTGATCCTAGAGGCTCACCTACATCGATGCTACTGCAAAATATTGAGAATTATACGGCAGCCCATAGCTCCGAAATGAGATTTAATATCATTGTCAATAAAGCTATTGAATCGGACAAAGTGATCATAAAGTTCATCACGAACAATCATTCGATCGACATCTTCACCCGAATGGGAGAGATGAAGACAGTAACCCTCAAACAAACTGAAGGGTACACGAAGGACCAAAATCCGTTGACACCTGATCCAGGAGAGTTGAAAACGCAGCTGAAGAGCTTCATGGATCGGCTCTCTCCAATCAAGCCTTCGACCTATCTTCCTGCGACACCAAGCTTTTCAGAAGTGCTAGGGGCTGGAATTGACCTCTCGAAGAAGCCGCTTGGAAGCAAAACAGACCGCTCTGCCTTCAATTTTGACGACGCGAGACCGAGGTCAGTCAATACGATGGAGAATCGGTCAACTGGTAAAAGTCCAGTCAGATCGAGAGAAACTGAGCAAGAATTCTCGCATTATGAGTACGAGGTCGATAATCTGACAGTAAAGTACAAAAAGAAACTGACCGAAGTGATAGGCGATGACGCCAATAGATTTGAGGCAATTTTGAAAGATTTTAGTTGCGAGCTATTTGCGATGGACCAGAAAATCGAGTATTTAAATGTAGATATGATGTCTAAAATGCTCGATTTTGCTGGTCTGCCGGAACCAACGACTAAACAGACAAATGGAATGATCAGGCAACTCTGTACATACTATCGAGACCTGTTGGATTCGTGTTTCGATATCGCTCCTTTCCACAGCTTCGGATTCGAAAAATCTTTCAAGTTCTTACTTTATCTATTCGAGATTTATCAGCAGCGTAATCAAGTTCTGACATCTAAACTCGAATATGAGTTGGAAGAGTAATAATTGCGTTATTATGCAAATATCTAATAGATAAATGGGTAACTAGGAGCAAGGTGTTCTTGAGAGATAGAGACTCCATGAAGAAAGAAATCGAGAGACTGAAACAAGAGAACAAACAGCAAAAAAATACGCTTGAAACAAAAGAAAAAGAAGTCAAGGAGATGAAAACGAAATATGAGAACGAGATCAAAACGCTTAATAAAGAAATCAATGAATTAGCAATGCATTTACAAGAGCACGAGGAAAAAGATCCAGAGGACATGGTGGAGTTTTTGGAAAGAAAGTTCACTAATCAGCCCTATCGAATGACAAAAAATATCGGTGTTGGGACTAATGATGATAATGCGAATGATTATGAGCAAAGGAAATTTGGTTTCCTAGCCAAAACGCTGTTTTTCTCAGATACCATGACGGTGTTCTTTGAGGACACAGAATCGGCGTTGACAATAAACGAGAGCAATATTAAGAGGCTTGTGACGGATTTGTTCGCTTACTTCCAGTTTAATGCCCAAAAAAAAGAGTGTGTTATGAAATCCTATCTTCAAGGAAATTCAATCAGCAATTTTCAATCAACGTTCCTGGTAAGACTTGTTAATTCGTTCTGAGGTTGAACAATATTACGACTTCATTTAGAATTTCCTTTTGGCGAAACATTACGAGACGAGGCAAGGAGAGCAAGGAAGGTTCCTTGAGAGTGTTGAATATTTTGATATTTTTGCTAACGCTCGAAAAATCGGTAAAGACCTGCTCTTTTTATGCTCGCTAACTGTTGGTTGAATTGCAACTATATAGTGGGGTTGGCTACGGCGGGAGATGCATCGAAGTATGCTATCATGAACTTGTTCAAAGAGCTCTTGGAGCTTAACCAAGACGACTTAAGCAATTTATTCACTGGAGGGATCAAACGTGAGAAAGCCATTGTTAACAAGCAGCTTGAAATCTTCTTCTGTGAGATCTATCACCACCTGATGCATTACGAACAAAAGTGAATAAACACTAGTTTTACTGCTTGTGATAACGCGCTATTTCAGATTCCTGCTTAATGCGAAAGATCCACAGAATTATAAAGGGAATTACAACTCAATTCTCAACATCAAGGTCGCTTTTGACTTCTTCTGGAGGGTATGATTCGTAATTTGCCGCTATTACTGACCTCTGTAAAAAGATATTTGGAGAACACGGAACGTATGTGTTTGAGAAGTTTATCGACATGCTTTCCTTCGAAGATATTATTAATCCAGACAGGGATAAAATAGACGCTCGCAATAGCCTTCTCTTGACGATAGGAGCTCAAATAAACCTGAAGGTATCGTATCGACCACCAAAGTTTTTTATTAAATCAAGATCTTGTTTCAATTATAGCTGCGGTATAGAAATCATGGTGCGTTCGAAGTCTTCAGATCAGTTGTGTATCGCACCTGCAAGAAGAAAGCGTAATTCAATTTATAAACTCGGTTTATTTATCTTTGATCACTTGAACTTAGAAATCGAGGCCTTTCTGTGGATGCGCAATTGCTAGAAAAGATAAATAAAATTGAATACTTACCAAAGCATAAGGTGTACGCTCCCACAGAAGATGATTTCAGAGAACAGAAACCCAGCAAGCAAGGATCTCCACTCAAAGGAAATAAAACCCAGGGAGCTCACCAATCCAAAGAGGGCAGCTTGGAAAACAGTTTTGAGCTGAACCAGTACATGGGAACTAAATTAGACCCGGCTGATATCGAAGCGATCTTTTATGACGCGAAATGTTACCCTGGCATCCACTCCTTTTTAGGAGATGAAGTTACCTTGCCAGTGGATACAATTGATCCTTCAGAGATCCCCGGCAGGGACAGACTGAGGAGTGGGCAGCCCAAAAAAGAAACTTGGCGTGATAAGCTCTATAAGCTTTTCCTTCAGCCTTCGTTTACGAGCGTCACTGGAAATGATATTGTTGATGTGCTTAAGCCCTATATCGAAGACTCTTACAAAGCATAGTAACTTTTTCCATTTTGGAGGAGCTAACGTAACTATCTTTTTTCTTACAAAAATCTAGCCTTCGAATTGCTGATCTTGCAGCACTGTACACACTATGTTTCAAGGAGCTTTTACAACATACTGAGAGCAATTTACAAGCAACAGCAGAAAAGATGTTTGCCGATAAATTCTTGTGTTCAAAAGATGAGCTGCTACGAATCATCGAGGTGACTGATATTGGCAGTACGATGTTGGACCGCCAGGTAACTTTCTAGCTTAGCCAAGTTATCTAATGATCATTTGTAAAAAGGCTGAGGAGGTGATGAATTATATCTTTGTTCAGAAACTGGGAGATAGCTTTTCCGGAGACAAAGAGAATAAATTCAAGCAAAAAATAGATAGCGCGCTGAGTACCTCTAAGTTAGAGGACACTGATGGTCGACCACGGTTAGGGTCGTTCTCACGGATGAGAGACGAGCTGCAGAATTATAAACAGCAGGCATTTAATTCGATCTCGAAGGATGATATTGTGAAGTATTTCAACAAGAGCACTATTATCCGAATAGCAACGAAAAGCCTGATTGAGAATACGAAAAATAATTTCGCCGCCATGAATGTTTGAGCATGTTCATAATGAATGCTTTTGAGGATCTAGTTGCAGTTAAAACTGTCAATTAGAGGTGAAAAGAGTTTATTGGAGCTTACTCCGATATTTTTTTGTTAGAAAACACAATTTTCTTTGTTAGAATATGAAACTACCATGTGTTTATATTTGTTAACATTCATATTCTTAAAGCCGCCATTAATAACCTTTCATTCTCAAAACTCAGCGCTTCTTACTCATATATCGGTTAACATCTGCTCGTAGTCTGAAGCAATGTTGTAAGACAATATGATTTCAATCCCCGCGAATCTTAGGTTTTGGAATTATTGCAAAAATGATGAGATATAAGATACAATGCTCAATATGAACACAAAGAATTGCAGTCAAGAGTGAAAGATAAAGCTCAACACTATCACTGATCATATTCGGTCGATTTGTTTTCTTTCTTTGCTAAATGTTTCCAAGGATCGTCGAGAAAAGAGTCTTTGTAGTAGATTGCAGCAACTCCAGTAATGACCTCTGGATTTTCGAGGTCGATGCTCTTGAAATCGATAGGTTTAGTTAACTTTCGATCATATTGAGTATTTCTTTCCTCAATTCTGCCTTCAAACTTTCGATTCGGTTTATACTTCCAATTGCTTTGGTGGTGAGGGTTTTTTCCTCGTTTATTGTTGTCTTGAAAATTCTGTCTATATTTTTCTTTGTTGCTCCCGAAAGATTTGATAGGTGGTCCACTGTTCATTTCCTCTGCAAATAAAGATTAAATTGAATATTTTGTAATTTTGATGACAATGTATATATATAATAAGATTTAACATTTCTTCGAGCGACGAAACTCATGCTATATATTGGTAATCTTTTAAGTACATGCTTTCTCACTATTTTCAATGAGACTGCGATAGTCTGAAGCTAACACAAATCAGAGACTACTTTGTGTCAATTGCAGTTCTCTCGTTCATTCAAGAATGAGAAGCATTCATTTCTTTTCTTCTCTTTTTTTCTCTTACTAGGAAAAGCATATCTTTTTAATTCCATGCCGGAGGTAGATTTGAGTTTCCTTTTCCAAGATAAAATATTAGCTAGGCATCTTTATAAAATGTCCAATTTCCTTGAATCTGCGCTCGTCCAGGGAAATTTTGTTTAACTTTGGAACCACTTGTTCGGTTAACTGACTAGTTTCCCCATCTCCTCCTTTTCCCCTTCTTTCCTCGAATAATTATCCAATTCTTTCGAATCCACTGCTTAAGATTAAGATACCACAAATCTAATGGAAGGAAGCAACACATCTATTACTAAGGTACATAAGTGAAGTAATTTCATGTTACCAGGCAAATATTCACCCCATGTGAACACCGAATCTAAAGATTTCCTCATAAAATTATTGAGATAGAGCTCAAGACCTAAAGAAATAAATTTTTATTGCTCTTAATTCATCCGATTGACCATGGCATGGTACCCTTGGCACAAACCCCGCTTGGAAGACATATTTCACGAGCCCAACGAAAATGTCCAACGCCAAAAAAAGTTCTTTGACTATGAAGACAGCTTCGTAACTACAAAAATGCTTCAGACCATAAAAATCGACATGAAAAATCTTGAGCATGCTAAGGTATTTAAGTTTCTCATAGGATGCCAGTACACACCCACGTATTTAGATCATTTTAAATATTCTGGAAAAGAACCCTGATGATAAATATGACATTGAGCTTGAATTCTTGAAAGAAGCTTTTGAAAACATTGAGTTTTTCGAGACGACTAAAAAGGATCTCACCTCCTCAGAGTTTTTGCTTGTATTACGGCAACTAAAAGCAGAACACCACACAGCAGGAAGCCCGCTTTATCATTTTGGTGAATTTTCTTAGTTATCTTGAATGAAATCAGAAACCCATTAGGTGATTGGGGAGACAAATTCTATATTATTCTACAAGGAGCCGTATATATCCTCACTAAACAGAACCCAGAGCAGCCAACAAGAAAAGCGTCACGTAAAGGTAGCGATGAAGCCGACAAGGAGAGGAAACATGAGACCAATGTCTTTAGAAACAAGACGTCGCTCAGAGAAGAAGAAAAACTGAGAGCTATGAGAAAAGCATATCCGGGGTTCATTGTAGGGAAAATATTAGAAGCAGGAGCAGCTTTTGGTGAGAGTGCTTTACAAAACAAAAGCAGAAGGTAAATAACAGAATTTCATCAAGCCACAAATACATGATGTTTAGGTCTACGATTGCTGTGTGTAAAGAAAATACTGTCCTTGGAATATTAACTCGCGAAGAGTACAATGAATTACTATGTATTTCAAAATGAAGAGATCGAATTTTGTTTAATGAAACTTTTTTTAGCTCAAATCTACAAGGATCGTGAGGAAGAAAACATATCATTCCTAAGATCTTTTGACATTTTTTTGCATCTTCCCAAAGGCAAACTGCAGGAGATTTTTTTGAGCCTTCAAACCAATTCGTTTAAGAAAAATCAAATCATTTATACAGAAGGTCAGCAACCAGATAACATCTATTTTGTCAGATCTGGAGAAGTTGAAGTATAACTTTCATGTTCGATTCGATTCACGGTCTGTTAAAAAGTTATCCAAGGCGATTCAGCTGCCCGCAGCTGATGATGTTTTCGAGGATGGGAGCCAATTGAGCAGGAGCAAAAGGTTAAAACATAGCTTATATGCAAGGAATTCAATAGAAAATAAGAAAAGGGCAAGGGTACTAATAACTTTTTATGCAAAAAGACTTGAATTATATGACATGTTTTAAAAAGTATGCTCTCATCCCTCGAGGCCAGATGTTTGGAATGGAGGAGTATTTCACGAAGACAAAAAGGACGAATACTGCGACCGTCGCTTCATTTACTTGCGATGTGTATTATATATCAATTAAAGTAAGCTCTAAGCTATATTATTCGGTCTTCAAGTGGCATCTCCTAGCTTTTTCATAGGATCGCTAACGATGAACAATTGATGGAAAAAGCGAAAAACAATATCGAGAAGCGGCAATGGATGGCACAAAAAATGTCCACAAATATTGCTAAAACGGAAACATTCATTGCTAAACAGATAAAGAAGATAGTCGCCGAGCAGACAATAGAAGCTGGATTAGATAATCCTGCAGAAAACTCCAAAACGGGTTCGTTAAACCCGGAGATAGGGTTGAGGTTTTTGCCTATTGCTAAGGTCTTTACCAATGAGCAAGAGTTGAAAGCAAGCTATGATCGAGAAAGGAATTGGGTTACTTCGAGGCCGAAGAGCCAAATTGGGGCTGGACCGTCAAGAGGAGGGCTATCGCTGGAAATTCCAAAAAGACAATCGCCAGGAATTCCAAAGAGACAATCACCAAAAGACCCACGGAGACAAACGCCAGGCGCTAAAGCTTCGATAATCTCAACTGAAATTAACTTGGGCCTTATCAAATTTTTTGTGAAACAAGGAAAAGAGTTAATGTTAGAAAAAAGGAAAAAGATGTACTCTCCGACCTTAAAAAGGCAGGCTAAAATGAGCAAGATTGATCCCTCATTGTTGCGAATAGGAGATTATTCCACTATCTATCAACCCAGCCCCAAAACTCTTTCTAAGTTTCACCCCACCGAATATTCTTCTGATGAAGGAGAGAGATCTCTACTTGACAATTTAAAAACTGGGTCTCCTGTTAATTCTTCATTTATTAAATTTGAAGATGAGTTTTCTCCTCCTTTCTATCAACCAGGAGAGAAAGACGTTTTCATTCCACTAAGAGCTGTGACTCCTTCGCCGATTAAAAGAGGAGGCCATCGAGTACTACGGAAGCCACGGATAAGCAATGCCAATGATATCAATGAATATCGGTCACTTTGTAAAAAATTGAAATTGGACAAGGTATTCAAAGAAGGCAAGGATAGAGTTGATACAATGATTTCTGATGCAAGTCTGAGTTCAACAGATCAGTCATTTAATCAAGATTTATCCCAAGTAATTCAAAGTTTCACTCAAGAGAGCCTTTATAATCCTACGATCGTCAATACTTCATTGGAGAGTCGCAGATCTGTCAAAAAGAGAGCTAGTTTGGAACGAAAATTCATCCGAACCCCTGTCAGGAAATTAGAAATAAAAAACACTGAATAACCACTCGCGGATAGCGAAGAGGGGAACCTTGTAGTTCTAAGGGGCTGCAGCTACTAAATCCAGGAAAGCCTCCTATGATTTATATCAACATCTTAATAATTCTGCTATCAATGTAACAAATTATTTTGCGCTTTAAAGAACTTTGCAACAGTTCTGTAGTCAGGTATTCATGTATAAAATGACCGTAATAGCTGTTTGTCTTAATTTAGAAAAATGTTCATAGTTTGAATGTGAGAAATGAAGAGTTTTTGAAAGCATGTACATAAATTTACATAAATCATTGATAACGAGCATATTCGCCAACCAAAAATGTATTTCATCTACACACTATTATCTTTATACTTTTACTTTTATTAAAACTTGCCACCTGCTTGCTTTTTTCCCTTCAGGCTTTATCTTCATCGCATGTCCTTTTCGAAGTCGCCGTCATCTTCCAACTCTTCATGATCAAGATAATCTTCTATTACAAAGCTCAATACAATTAGAATTATGTAAAAAAAATACCTTTATCAGGGAATGCTGAATCGTCCGGTGCATCTTGATACTCGGACCTCGAGTCGATGCTAGTGAAATCATATGAACCTGTGGGGCTGCTACCCTCAATTCCTAATACACCGCAACTAGTTAACAAATCTCAGAAGGTCATCCAGTTACCGGCTACTTTGAGGAACTCAATTTTCTTCTGGTTATTTAGCCTCTTGAATTCGATCATATTCAACAGAACGATCTTATACCCAGGAGCAACAGTCTCAAGACTCTTCCTTTTGAGGATCATATGTCCTCTGATATTTCTGAAGTCTATCCCTATATCTTTGCTTTCGAGAGGCTGGATGATGATCTTTCTGTAGAAATGCAAAAGATTCGATAATTGCTAGTTTAATGAGGGAGAGAATCTTACTGTGCAGGTATGACGATCGGAGCAATCACGCCTTTCAACTCCACATTTTCTTGATACTCAATATTCATCACTTTCAAATAATCTGCGACCTAGGAAGAATATTAGCTAGCCATGCAAATTTAATAACTTACTCTCTCAATAGCGTCAGCGTACTTAGCCTCAGTGTCTACATTTTCAAAAGAAATTTTTTCAATAGCCTCAGCGTACTCAGGTTTATCAGGATACACTGCTTTGAAATATTGGGTGAGATTTTTGAAATAGCCGCGTTTGGAATCTGTTATTATTCGAGAAAATAATGCTTCAAGCAGCTCTCTCTCGTTTTCGAGCTCGAGAATTGGTAGGTACTGGATTAAAGCAACGAGATTCTCTTGTCTTTCACTTTTATTAGCTTCGATGAGCTTGAGAAGGTTGTTTCGGATGTTTTGATTGACGAATCCGATCTTAAACGCTGCGCCTAAGATTTGTTTCATCACGTCACGGTAGGCTAATGGATAGGTGAAAAGCCTGTCGAAAATTTTATCCAACAGGTCTTCATGTGTTATTCCGATTATTGAGCAAGCATGTATGATCCTTGTGCAGTCTTCAGGATGGAGAGGCTCAAAATTTGCAAGCAAATCTGCCAGAATCGCATTGTATAAAGGTATATTCCCATAATAAAGCGACGAAAATTTCTCCAGGATGAGAATAATTTCGCCATTTCTGAGCCTTTTCCCAAAACGAGGATAATTCTTACTCAATTCTCTCAAAAATACGCTATAAAGCGAAAAATATGGTCGCGCATTTTTGATTGGAATCGATTGTACAAGTGCGACATATTGCGAGGAATTTACTGCAGTGAGGGTCTCAGTAAGCGCTTTTAACAGATTGTCTTTATTTTCTGATATTAACTGCGGTGGAAAAGTTAATAGCGTGGCTAGTACGTTTGGCTTGCTCCTCTGGTCAGATTCCTTCAGCTTAGCTTGTTGACTTGAGAATAATTGTTTGAGTTCTTGTTGAATTTCCTTCTCAGTAGCTGCATTTGGGTCACTCAGAACTAAATCATTGAGAATTTTGATCCTCAAATCGATATCTCTGGTGTTGTTGCGAAACAAATTATAAATTTTTCTCAAATCGCTGGGTGATACGAGGGAGTTATTAACCATATACTCCACATAACTCAGTTCGTAACCCTGAAGGCCGCTCTCTAGCATTCTGCTAAAATAATTCTTCAATAGGGTCTTTAGTATTGGAATTTTAACGCCAGCAGAATCTGCTTTCAAACTCAGGACATAGAGGTTTTGGAACTTCACTTCTTCATACATCTTGTCGAAATTCTGAGAGAGGATTCTAAAATACGTGGAAAGGGCATGAACTCCACGAGAATTAAGAGAGGAGAAATCGTCTATTTCATTTAGAATTCTCATCAATTTCCTCAGGGGTAGTGAATCATCATTCACAGTTTCTAATGCTTGAGTGAGAAAAAGGAGTTTTTCTATTGTGATTTCTCCTGATCTTGCGAACATCTCTAACAACGAAGGCAGCTTCGAAGAGCCAAACTCATCTAAATGTTTTTTAAAGATTTCAAGAGCTGTTTCCATGGTGCCAAATGAAATCATCTCGATGTAGAAATTGAAAAATTCGAAATCAGAAAGTTGACCGTATTTAGCGTCCAGGTCGTGAAGTGCCTAATGAATAAGATTGATGGCTTAATTAGGTTCAAGTTAAGGGGTGTAAAGGGGCTACCTTGATAATAAAATCAGTTGTTTTTTTATTTTTGATATAAGAAGTGGCGACCTTCTGACCTATCTTGTATACATCTGGTTCTCTCATCATCTTTTCCAAGATTTGATGCTCTAACTCATCATATTTGGGGTTTTTCAGGTATGTTAGCAACACGTAAAAACTTGTGAGGGATTTCAAATCAAGTTTTTCAAGAGGATTGAGGGCGATGACCTATACGATATCTTTTTCAGTAAAAGTTCTCTTAGAGAATTGAGTTACTTTATCAACAAGCGGTGTAATATCTGCTTTTAGTAGAGCAAGCAACTCGAAGGTCGCAGCATGGTAATATCCTTCGTGCGTTTTTGAAAATTTTTCCAGAATTGCGTTGATAACGGGCTCGCTGTGGGTTTTATGGATGTACAGAACGGTCATAATTTTCACAAAGCTGTTGAACTTTCCTAAAAAATCAGTATCATTGATTCTTTTGGCGATCTCATCAAGCAATATGTTAAGCTGCTTGTCATTGAGTCTTCTGGATCTGCGAAGTTCTGAAGTATTTAAAAGAAACTCAAGCAGAAAATGCGATGAGAGTTGAGAGCTGGCATGTTGGACGATCACTGTGACCATTTCCTTTACACTATTGAGCAGATCTAAAGGAAACTCAATCGGAAGGTGCTTATATGCCTGAATGATAAACACCACTCCTTTCTCACTGAGGGTATCAAAATTGTCTTTCATTCGAGCTCGAATGGTGTTCAACAGATAAGGACTTCGGTATCTTGGTGGACAATTTTGAAGATTTAGAGAAGCTAGTAGTTTAAGAACCTGAGCTTTCTCATCGATATCGAGTTCTTCCAAGACTTCCGAGAAATTCTTAATGATCAGATCCAGAAGGTAATACTCCTTTTGACCCAAGTGACCATTATTTTGTGATAAACCCTTCAGAAGGAGGATAACGGGGCCTTTTGAGAGTATTCGGGCGTCGTGTTTGATTTCATTAATGAGCTCATTGACGACCTCTCCTCTGAATCTGTTAAGATACGACAAATCGTTGTAAATGACTGCAAGATTCCTGAAATTGTAGGCCTTGGCTCTGACGAATTCGTTGATTTTTGTGAGCAAATAACTTAGATTTTCTTCTTTGAAGTCGATGTAAAGCCTGTTTGAACGAAATTTTCTCACTGTAAACAATAAATCGAGGATTTCTAGACCAATGATACATTCAGAGCTAATAAAGAGGTCGCATATACCATATTCGGTGAGTTTATCGATGCTTTCTTCAGCTTGCTGAACCAATCTCTTAAATTTATCATCTTTAACTAGTTCCTGGAGCTCTTCGCTAGGATTCCCTTTGATAAGGCGACTAAACATCCTGAGAGTTAAGATAATGTGCTCGTTTTTTATAATCGAAGCGTTCTCCGTGGCAATATTGACTAACTCAGTAAAACTTGATGCGTTTGAAATACTTGCGACGAGGGTTTCGTAACTAGTGATTTTTTCAAACGTAGATTGATTGGAATAACTTCTTAATGAAGTATTGGAATGGAATCCAATGAAAAACTTTGGAAGCTGTGATAAATGCATGGTGAGAAATCCATGAAAAAGTAAGTTGGATGTTTACTTCCTCTCGATGTAAGACTGAGCGATATTTGAGTGTTCGCCCTAATTGAATTGCGTGTCTCCCAGTTTTGAAGCAAATTTTCTTTGAGAAGCTGCTCAGCATTTGCTTTTGTTGTTGGTTTCACAGAGATTTATTTAAGATTCTAAATCCTGATAAGTTTTATCTCCGAAGAAATCGGTAACTCAAAATTTGGATCCTTGATCTCTCCAATAATTTTAAATTTGAGTCTTCGCTTTCTGTTGAACCTGATCCTGATATTTTTCATTTGCTATTTGAAAGGTTCTCTGGATATTTTATCGGTCACATTATCAATTATTCCAATATGGAAGAATCGAGACAATGAGAATTGACCAAATGGAATGATCATCTTCTACAAGAGCCTACTACTTACGCGCCAATAAACTCTATTCAGACTAATTAGATTAATCTTACTCAAAACTGCTAATAACAGTATCAACATTATGATATTTATTGGAATTATCGTCTCAGAGAATTGAATATTTTCACATCCTTTTGATGGTGGAATGGATTTCTATCAAATTCTGTGAGCTATTTTTTGACTTCAGATGTATCCGTCGTATATTCATGGCTAATATTGATGATGATTCCTCGGTTTTCCGTGCTATTGTCCTCATCAATGCGACATTCGGGCGGTAAATAAAATTATATCCTTGAGTTGGTATCAGGATAAGCATTGAATCCTTAAAATATTGTTGTTTCACATTCGGATATGAATCATCCTACTGGTTCTCCAGCTTCTGATACAGAATCCGAGCAGCGCGCAAAAACTCGTATGTATCGGATGATTGATACAAAAATCGGGATATTTTGTAGAGGACGGCTCACAGTAGGGTAAAAACTCTCAATAAACACTAAACTTATCCATCTCAAATCTCCTTGTTCCTCAACTAATTCCCTTCCCTTAGATCTGAGTATAAGATCCTCTTCGTGACAATTCTGCTGGTGAATGTGCCAACCATACTCTTTTTGATTCTCACTACTGACGTAAGGGCATTGACAATCCACTTTTAAACTTATCTACCATTTTTTCAAAAGTATTTTATTGAGTACGGAAACCAACCAGCTATCCTCATCATTGGAGCCGTTCTGCTGCTACTTGTTGATATACTAATGTTTGTGACCCTGTTCACTGAACCTGGAATAATACCAAAACTTGTAACTATGGCTATGTTTAATTCCAGTCTTGCAATGCCGCAACTTTAGACGAAGAATATTGGAGTGGATAAAGACCTACAAGAGATACCTTATAAGCAAATAGATGGCAAAATACATAGCGATTTCACAATCAATTCTCATTTCCAGCGAATGAAGTTTTGCTACACATGTAATACTAAACAATAGAGGCATGGATTTTTGATAAAAAATTCGCGCAGGCCGAGTGTTTCGCCCTCCAAGAACTTCACATTGCCATATCTGCGATAATTGTGTCGAAAGATTTGACCATCACTGTCCATGGCTTGGTTGTTGCATTGGAAAGCGGAATTATAAGTAATAATATTGCTCCTCTAATGATTTCTGATAATAGGCTTTGTAGAGTATTTATAGCCTTCGTTTTCACGCTTTTCATCTTGGATCTCTATTGTCTCATCGTCAGTATAGTCCAAATTTGCGTCGCAAACAACGTAATGATTTCCTACTATCCTGATGTACCTGATGATTGGCTAGAATGAAGACTTAGTTGATGTAAATGTTGCAGGAAAATACGCGTACAGTATTGTTTGCGCATGCTTTTGCTTTTTGGTAGTTTTTTTATGGTTGGTTACTGGTGCTTATCGTTACAACCTGTGGATAATATTAGTTCGGCTTCTTTGTCGTCGGGCTTCTCATCTATCACATAAAGATAATTATGCTCAATCAAACGACTTATGAGAATCTGAAAAATGCATGGAAAAATGTGCCTGGAAACCCATATGCTTGGTAAGCCTGCTTTATTAAAAACAATTTGAACGTAATACGCTACGATAAGGCGAAGAACATGTTGTCGTAATATTTGCAAAGTTGCTCATCTTCGAGTTCGAAAAAGCATGTTGAGCTTGCGAAAAATTGGATTCGTATTTTGGGAAGTAGTAAGATGTCCGTTATCAATAGAAAAATTAACTTTTTTCAAAAAGCCACATGAACCGCAGAGGCCACAAGAAAATCAGCAAGAACAGAATGTTGGAGGGAATAATGATCAAGGAGGTCAGGTGCAGCCTAAAGAGGTTGAATTGGCGATTGCAAGTGCTCATGAAAGAGCTCAGGTAAAATTATTTGTCAGGTTAGAATAGTGTTTTACTTGATAATTGAGGAAGGAATCAGCTCTTAAATAATAAAGAATAAATCTCATGAAGAATTTACAGTCATAATGACAGAAAATGAAATCCCTCACAAAAGTGCTTTTTATATAAGAAAAACGCAGCTTATCTATCAATGGCTATCAAATTTTGATGTAACTGTGTTTGGCTCTTGAATTTTTTCTTAATTGTATTTAACCTGTTGGGATTAATGGTTTGGCTCAGTTGAGATCTTTTCGTCTGATATATACACTGGTCGAGCAGAATGATAAGGATAATTCCTTCAGTAAACATTAGACTAGAGAAAAAGAAATTATTATTAATTTCTTTGGTTGGTATTTGGATAAGCAACATCTACGCCTATTGAGGCTGGTTATAACTCTTTACAGAATCAGTCAAATATTCAGTGTCTCGCATTCTCATTAAGAAACCAATATCTGAATACCGCACTCAACTCACTTTCTCTATAAAAATTCAATTAGCTATCATAAACTCTGATAACATTCGAAGTAATAATGACACTAAATAGCAGGGTGATCTGCCTCGGAATATGTATTTTGTGTTTTGCACAACCTCATAAACCTCTGACGAGTTAATTTCATGAATGTGAGTTGGCACTCAGAACGTAGGAACATCCAATTATATTGTAACTTTTTGTTCTTTTTTCAAAAGTTTCCGATGAAATATTTTGTCATAAGGAAGGAATTGATCAAAAAGAAAATTTAAATAGTGTTCAGTTCTGTGGATTCAATTACCAGTAGCAAAGCACAATATAGTGGACTCCTAAAAATCGCTTTGGGTTCATTCGACGTATTATTTCAAAAAAAATTGGCTTGAAAAAATGACATTTCATGAATGCAATCGAAGAAAAAGTTGCTAGATCATCACTATAATTAAGGCAAGCGAAAATGGTAATAACAAATTCTACTCGAAAAGTCTTAAATTCCAAAGTTTGATCATCGATTCGGCCAAAAGATTATTATCACTAATTCAAAATTAGACAATACTGTGCAGCACTCTTTTACTAATGCGCTGATATTTGAAAATTGAGAATTTTGGTACTACACAAGTTCAATTGATAAAAATAGAAGAACCCTGTCACAAATATGAAGAGTCCAATGCCTTGTCATTCCGTCCATATTTCTTAATCTCTCAATGGCGACCAGGAACTTATTCATGCTATTGAAAATAATGAAAATGGGAAACTATATATTTAAATCAACATTGAAATAAAATTATCTTACCAAATTCAAATACAACAAGTTATCACAGGTAATGTCGAATTATTAGCTATATTAGATCTAACTCAATCGTGGTAGAGACGGGGGATGCAAAATAACCTAAATCAACTTGCTTCACAGTTTCGTGAAGTCGAACACAAATATCAAGGTAAGTTTCCTCCAGATTAGTCTATTAAATTAAGTAAATCAACCCCATGATGATAGAATCCCTGAAACAGCTGATTGACCAAAAGACCCATGAGATCAGCGCTCGAAAGCACAAAGATACAACATCCATGAAGAGTCATCTAAAAGAGAAAGCTCAAGCAGAGGCCCATCTTAAAGAGCTTGCAATGAGAAAAGAGAAATTTTTCAGCGGATTTGAGGAGATAAAGAAACAGGTTAGTGTGACGAAAACACCGACACGAAGTCGCAGTCCTCAGGCAAAAGTGGGTGCTACAATAAACGGAATTTTGCAAATGAGCTATCAAAAATTGTTATCTGGCCTTTTCTCTCTTGAACAGATGTAAATAAAGCACTCATGCTCATTCGCTTTAACGAATCAAACGCAGTGAGAAAATGGAAAAGCAAGGCCGAAGGAAAATTGAAGAGCTATTTGAAAAATCTTTCCAGGAACTCGAAAAGAACCTTGCTTCTTTTCAACCCTTTGATGGTAAATACTGCGTCAAGGGGGTGATAAATCAGCTCTGTTTGTCTAGGTCATTCTAAGAATTGGGAGAACTTTTTGAAAAATATTGCTGAGATTAACAGACAAAACGATATGATTTTAGCAGCCGGTGATTTGTCGTTGGATGGGCTGAAAAAGAAAATCCATGAGCACTTTACAGCTAATGAAAACAGTTTCATCAACGTGGTTAAAGAGAATCAGTTTATAAGTGAAAATATTGAACAGGTGCCAAAAAATATTTCTCTGCTACACCGTTCTAATCCTTTTTCATTGTAGTTAAAAACAATCGTCACGCAAATTACCAGAGATCTGAGAAGTATGAACTTACAATCTTTATTGGTATAATTGACGCATTATTACAGTGCCAGGAAATTTTAAGAATGAAAACACGATTGTCCAATTCAGAAAAAACGCTGCTTTGATGGATCAGATCCTGAACGAATCATTTCTCATAGACCAAAAGCGTTCGCAAAGTTTTGACTCCTCAGCTGCTGAAAGAGGGGCCTCTTTCACCAAGATTAACTCCTTGTTACAGGAAGTTTCAACCACATTTTTGAAACTAAAGACCAACTCACTTATTTCAGAGCAGAAAATAGCGAGCCTGCAGTAAGATATTTTTTCCCCTCGGCATCGAAATAACTCAAAACTGAACAGGTCTGCTGACAGAGAGACAGACAAAACTCAGTCGTATCGGATAAGCTCACCCTTAGGAAGAATCTCTCCATCAGGGAAAAAATCTGCTTTGAGATTGGACGAGACTTACTTAACCAACAGCAGCGAGTTGAGATCCATCGGCAAGAGCCGAGGAGGTCGGGACTTGAAGAGTCCTAAAGAACTGAACATGTACTCTCCTAAAAGAACGATTATTTCACCAAACAGATCTCCAGTCACCGCAGACCTTCAGCAATCATTTAAAATGCCTCAAAGCCAAGTTCTGCAAACATCAGTTGAGGAAGCCTATGAAGCGCTTGAACTTAAACGGTTGAAAGATCAAATCAGATATTTAGAGCAAGAGAAGCAGGATCTGGTGATCACGATGGATAAAAAAATTGCATTCTTGAAATCAAACTGTCAAAATTTCATTCATTCAGCGACGAAAATTGCTAGTTTCTTGCTGCGAAAAAGCACGGCTGAAACTTATGCGTTACGGATCTTTGAAAATGATAAAATGGTCTTGGGAAATTGTCTCGATCGATTCGTAAAGCTCCTTCTTTCTGCCAATACAATAATTCTCTTATTCATGTCTTCAGAGTAACCTTGAAATACCAGCTGACAATGCCTCTGGTTCCAAGCAAAGAACCGACACAATTTCATCTCAAATGAGCAGTCTGAAGGATATACGATTTTCAAAGGTAGTTTTCTCCATACATTCACCATATTGACCTCATGATCATCACATTACAAAAGTCCTTAAGTGCAAGAACGGATGAAGGTGTCCAGAGCCGTTTTAAGACCCTAATTGGCGAAATTGAACACAGCACCCAAAAGAGAATGCCGCTTTCTACAGAGGCTGAACAAGAGTCTCGCAGGCTTGACACTGGTCTAAGCACAGTTCAAGAAAGATTGCTTTCACCGAAGAGCGAATTTAGCGAAATGGACTCAATGAGCAAATTTTCAAATCAAGAATCAATCGAACTCAAGCAGAAATACCATAAAATTTTAGAAGAACGTAATAACCTTTGGAAGGAGAACACCGAGCTCAAAGAAAGATTCTCTAAAGGAGAAGAATCAGTTTCTGAAGAGAAAGCCCTCGCTCTACTCAAAGAGAACCAAGAACTTAAAAGAGAATTTGAGAAGCTGGTTAAAGTGTCTCAAAAATTAGAACAGAAAGCCGAGGAAAGAAAGAAGAGCTTGAAACAATTGTTTGATATATTAACTGAAAAAGAGAAGGAGCTTGCAGCCATTAAATCGGGAGATCTCAAAGAGAAAGCGTTTGAAAAGATCAAGCAGCAGATAAGTATCGGAATAGAGACATTTGAGAAGGGTTTTGTTCGTCTGCAAAATCAGCTTCAACAGAAAGAGTTAGAACTGTCTAATCTTGAACAAGTGGTGAGTGGCCTACTCAGCAGCAAAGAAAGTTTTAATTATGGTGATGAGCAGGAAATCGATGCCTTGCTGCAAGCGCCATTGCCTTTAGCTGAAATTGTATTACTTTTATTTGAATTTTTGTTGGTAACCTCCTCTACTTAGATTTCCAATCAGCAAGCAAGTCGAGGTGAATTGGTTTCCCGATTAGTAGAGACATTGACAGAGATTTCAATCAGAAGTTACAGGCTCCAAGTTGCTATTGCAAGAAACAAAACGTTAGGACCGACTAAAAAGGAAGAGATTAAGTCGCAGTTGTCGATGCTTGATCAAACTCAAGAGCTAATCGTTCAGGAGATTCACAGTGAATATATTTGTTTTAGCATTTTGTAACCTGTGAATTTATCAGCACTTGTCAATGAAAATGCTGGGTCGGAAGCGAATCATAGAGAAAATGAAGAACTGAAATCATTTTCGAACGCTGTTATGTCAGAAAATAACATTCTGAGAGAGGAAGTCGAAAAACTAAATACAGCCAATACAGAGCTTCAACACAAACTCAAAAGTCTCGAAGATCAGATGAGACATTCAAAAGTGCTATCTCCTTCGGGTAGTCGAAAGCCCCAGCTGCCAGAAAAGAAGGAAATGCTCACTTCTTCCGAGCTACAGGTTCCGATTAATATGAATTGACTTGAGAGTCTAACATTATTTCTCAAGGAGCTCCAGAAGCTCAAGAAAAAGTTGCAAGAGGTACTAATTCACTTGGAATTAGAAGGAGGCAGTGGAAAAGATCGTGTGAATCCTTATAAAGCAATCGAAGCACTATACAACACAATTCTGACATTGAGATCGAGCATCAAAGAGAAAGATGCAATTGTAAGAGAACTGTCAAAAGACCTGAGAAGTAGCCCTTCAAGAAGTCACCATGAGCACAGGTAACTTTCTATTCTATGAGATCGGCTGGTTTGATTTTTGCTGCCAGCCACGAACGAGAGAGCTCTGGACCTAAGGCGAAGAGCGAAATTGAAGCATTAAAGAAAACAAATGAGGATCTAGAAGAATTGGTTGAAGCCTACAAGCAGGAGATTCAAGAGAAAATTAATGAAGTCGCTGAGATCAAGGTTGAATTTGCTCACAAGAATGCGGAGGTACTCATTAAACCTATCTTTTTCTCTTAGTAATAAACTATCAATGACAACCAGATACAAAGATTGGAAGAACTTCTGAGACAGGCCCAGTTGGCCACCTCTGAACCAAGAGCAACTTCCTCACATCAAGACGGTGGAGAGGGCCTCCTTCAATCAGAAGCGCAGAAAAGCAGAAACTATTTAAGGCTTTTAGCCGCAAGAGCAACTGGCAGCGGTGTTAGCAATCTCTTGGACCCTCCAGAGCTTTTTAAAACCGTTGAGAACAAGCTTATGGAGCAAGAGACCCAGCTGTTTGAATATCAAGAGAAATTACAATCATTGAATATTAAGGTCCAGTTGCATGGGACTGAAGCTGCTTCCTGGAAGAGAAAAGAGCAAGATCTGCTCTCTGAACTGAAAAGCTATAAGGAACTAAACGCAGAACTTTTAACTCACGCTGGTGATTTGGAAGCTGAGATTGAGAGCTTAAAAAGCGAGGTGAGGAAATTGAAATCAGAAAACAAACAGACGCAGAGCACAATAACTAATCTGACTGAACAAAATATTGAATTAGAAAGAGATATTAGTATTTTGAAGAGGGAAAACGAGCATCTCAAAGGACGAGAGCAGACGCTGAAGAAAGAAGTAAATGAACTAAGAAATGATGTGGAAATGAAGAAAGCGGATCTCGCAGAAGTGACCCTTGAGAAAGAATTCTTGTCGAAGCAAATCGACGATCAAAAAGCCAAAATCAAAGAGTTGATTGAAAAGAATATTTCACTTACATCGGCTAATGCTGTGCTGACTGAGCAAAGAGATTCCTTCGAAAAAGCTGTCGAGGATCTGAAGGAGAAATTGGAAGAGAGGGACAAACTGTCGAAAAAGCATCAAGATGATGCAAGAAGGCAAAGAGAGCTCGCTAGCAAATTCGAAGCTGATTTAGAACTTCTTGAGGTCGAAAAGAAAAGGAGCGAGCAAGAGATTTATGCTACAAATCAAAAAAATCAGCTGCTAGAGAAACAAATCACACAGTTACAAAGTGAAATCGAAGCGCTTACACTAACAAACGAGGACTTAGAAAAGCAGATTCTTGAACTCAAGCAAAGGCCAGCGGAAAGCAGCGTAGATTCGAAGACTAGCCAGTATTTAGAGATGAAAGAAGTCTATGAGAAACGATTACAAGATAAATCCTCGGAAGCGAAAAAGCTTACTCAAGAAATAAATGTCCTTAGAGAAGAAAATCAAAGGCTAAATTCGAATCTGCAGGAGGCAAAGACACAATTGCAAGATTTGCTACAAGATAAAAACGATCTCGAGCAGCAAATCCAGAACGATTTACAGCAAACGAACCAAATTAAAGAGTTGCTTCAAAATCTCGAGGTTGAATATGAAAATCTCAAAATTGATTACCAAAAGCTCTTTGAAGAGAAAGCGGAGGTCGAAAGGGAGTTGACTGCTTCGAAAGGTGATCTCTCCAGCAGGATACAAGAGGGAAAGCAAACCATCATAGACCTAGAGTTGGAATATGAGAATTTAAAAGCTGATTATCAGCGACTTTTCGACGAAAAGCAAAGCTTTGACGCTTTAAAAGAGGAGTTTGGAAAATTGAAAACTGAGAATCTTCAAATCATTGAGGAGAACCAGGTGCTCACTCAAATAAAAGAGGAATATGAAGATCTGAAATCGGACTACCAGAACCTTTTCATTGAGAACCAGGCGCTGAAAGTCGACTTTGAACAGTTGAAAGCAAATCCCGCTGAAATTCAAGAAGAAACACATAGTCATAATGCCTTAAAACAGGAGTATGAAAACTTGAGCAGTGACTATATGAAGCTATTTGACGAGAGAAATCATATACTTGATGCTTATAAGCAATTAGAAGAGGAGGTCGCTGCTCTAAGAGAAAGACTTGATCAGAGTCCTGATAATATTGAGAACCAAGATGAATATCTCAGGATTAGGATTAATGAGCTCGAGGAGGAAAACCACGCTCTTTGTGAGAAGAATAAGCAGCTCGAGGAAGAAGTTCAGAGCTTGGGAGAGAAATATCAGCTGGAAGTTTCAGAGTTGGAAAATCTGAGAACAAGTTCAGCGGTTCTAATGAAACAGCTGGAAGAGTTGAGGAGAGATCACACAGAAGAGTTAGGAGAGTACAATGAGAGGGAGGTGGATCTGAAACATCAGGTAGAAGAGCGAAATAAGCTAATTGAGTTGCTAAAGCAGAAATTGCAAGCGACAGAGGAAAAGTTAGTGAATAACGAAAGCGTCATTACAGATCTCACGCAGAAGATCGACCAATTAGAAAAAGGCAACAATAGCCAGAAAGGGCAGATACAAGCTTTAATGGATCGGATCGCGGAGCAGCATCATGATGATTCTTCTGGAGAGTTGAAAGAGGGTCCGGCGAAGTCTCAAGTTGAACTTTTAGCACAAATTAGCGATATTTCTATTGAACTGGATAAAGCTAAGCGCGTAATAGATAGTCAGAGGCAAGAAATCGAAGATTTGGTGAAAGCGACTCAAGCTTTAGAGGACCAAAAGAAGATTCTAACGGCTCAAATCTCAGAATTTGAGAAGAAATATCAGATTGCTCTAAATGAGATCAAGGAGAAAGATGCCCTGATCAAGCATTACACGCAGGAGAAAGATTCTGATTCACCAGGAACGAAACCCTCAGCTTCCAGTTCCGATACAGCGCTTCTCCAAAGAGAAAATTTGAGGCTGTCAACAGAAAATAAGAAGTTGCAAGAGATGCATAGCAACAGTCTTCAACTCATTCAGGAGAGAAATGAGAATATTCATGAAAAAGCAAAAGTAATCAATGAGCAAGAAGAAGAGATCAATAGACTCAGAGAGTTCATATCGAAATATACCGAGCAGATACAGACTTTACAAGATCAACTTGAAAGCCAAACTGAGAAAGAAAACCAATATAAACATGAAATTGAAGAGCAAAAGCGAGATTTTGAGAAGAAGTTGAACGAATTCAAACAATCCAACTCAGACAAGAAAGGAAATATTGATGGAATGAAATTGCAAACGCAAGTAGCTCAGCTCGAACAAATCAATAAAGACAAAGAAGAAGAGCTCGCAACCCTTCGAGGAGAGGTTAAAGAGAACGAAAAACATCTACAGATGATGTCTGATTCTCTGAAATCTCGTATCACAGCTTATGAGGAGAAAATTACCATGCTCAGAGAAGACTATGAAAAACAAATTGTTACTCTTAAGGAAGAACACGAGAATTTATTCGATCAGATTAAGGTCCAAATTTTGAGTGTTCTCGAGGACCAAAGAATTAAATTAGGACCGGAGTTATCAATGGAGAACCCCAATTTCGTTCAGGAAGGGATCAATGTGCTTAGAGGAATTATTGAAGACTTGAGGAAGGGCGTTTCAAAGCAAGATGTTAATTTTACGATCCAGCAGTTGGAAGAAGAGTTAGAGGATGAGAGAATTAATTTCAAAATGTTTGAAGAGTTCATTCGCAATAGTTTGTATGAGATATTAAACGATGGGGTTGTGAAGAAAAGAGTGCTTGTTATACAACCTCACAGTGAGAATTACATTGAACAAGCTTTCACTACCCTCCAATCGGTGATTGGGATACTCGGGGCAGAGGTAGAAAAACTTAACCAGGATGACCGCAGACATAGTGAGGAAGAAAAGGACCGAAGCCGAGAAAGTTCGAATCAAGGAATCCCAAGAGAAACTGATCCTACTATTGTTAGTGTTGTCAAGGTTATTGAATATAGATTACAGGATCTGATTAAGAAGTACTTCACGGAAGGCTTCTTGCCAGAGGAGATAGCATTTGAGGCCGAAGGGCTCGAAGATCACCTCCAGAAAATCATTTTGCAGGTTAAGTTCGTTGAAGAGAACTTAGAAAGAATGAATTTCATGCCATCAAATTCTTTTAAGTAATAATATCACTCATAAAACTCCCTTTCTCAAATTTGTAATTAGCCAACAAATTCAGCAAAACGACTCGCAATCTCCCGAGGAACAGCTCAAGCATGTACATCAAGAAATTCATCATCTGCGATCCGATTCATCAGAAATCGAGAAGGCATATCTTCTTCGGGCGCAAGAAGTAGAGGAAAAAGAAAAGAAAATTGAAGAAAAGGAAAAGGAACTGGCTGAAATCCTTGGAAAAGATTTTGGTAATCTCCGGCTTCTACCACGAAAGAGCTGATGCCAACTTTCTTTTAGGCAAGCTAGACGACGTGTCATTTAGTGATGAATTCGATGAGAAGAGACTTGATTCATTCATAGAAGTAAAGCTGGATTCTTGAGCATTGTAAATTAAATATAAATGATTCTATAGCATTCGCAAGACCAAACTGGCCAAGGAGGCGCAGAGGGAAGGCTAGGAGATTTATACCAAATGATTTCAGATAAGACATTAAGGCAACAGTATAGAGATGCTCAGGATGAGCTAGAGAATCTGAAAGAAGCTTACCGTGAGTTGAAGCATGCGTATGAGCAGGAGAAATTCCTGAACTCTGAGCTCGAAACTCAAGTCAAAGATAGCCAAAACACTGAAGAGAAGTTTAGAATACAGGTATATTAATGATTTGGGAGTTCAGTGCTGATGTTTATTCCAATAGGAAACGTTATTAAGACAAGAAGTAGCCGAATTGGAAGGAAAGCTCAAAGGAAACAGTACTTTTCATGAAAAAGAGCATTGGAGAAAGATTTTCTTGAAGTTTTTGAACAGTTTAATTGAAGGGTACATACAATCGGCGAGGTTTTTATATTGGGCTTATTTTTTGTAGGAAAAATGATGCAATGGATTTATTAAAAATACTCATGTCCTTATTTGAGATCCCAGAGCAAGAAAAAACAGCAATCTTTGAGAAGATCAAGAAACAAGGTAAAAAAGGACCGCTTGGAAAACTTATGTAGAGAATTATTCAATGAATTCGTTTGTTTTGTTTTTTTTTTTTCTGATACCAATGTAAGCAAGGCATTTTAATTTTTTTGTCGATAAGAATAGATTGTAGATTGAAAATCTCATCATTTTAATTTTTCAACTGAAAGAGAAAATCTTTTAATAATTTGATTTCAAAAAATCAAAGAAAAAAAGTAATTTGAGTTTGGAGTAGTGGGGCTCTTGCGTTCTGAAAAGTTTAGAGATAGAAATTGAGTAGAAAAAGCTACTCTGGTAAAGATGTAAAATTTGAATGGCATTTAAGTTCATCGGTAACCTAAGTACATCTTTTTTACGGAATAACTTTTTATCCAAAGCTTTCTCTTGAGTAACAATGTTTAAATGGTATCATATTTAGATTTGTGTAAAGGTGATTTGAGATCTATTCT
>ENA-UOUE01000114-UOUE01000114.1-compost-metagenome-genome-assembly--contig:-NODE-114-length-61177-cov-7.677627_pt1 | contig 61177 bp, 66 predicted proteins | sample MGYA00238146_ERZ747223 | MGnify/ENA primary metagenome ERZ747223 (study PRJEB28781, sample SAMN06268865) | compost metagenome | isolation source: single cell | place: USA: California, Emeryville, Joint... | reverse complement strand
TATCTTGAACATGAACCCTTCTTTCTTGGAGAAGATGTCTCCATCTTCGCTTAAGCAAATCGCGAGGGAAAGATCTCTCATGACTGACTACTCTCGTTTTTGTGACTATTACAACCAATACAAGAGCGAAAGAGAATTTTCGATGCAGCAGTTGGAATTTGAAGACGCCTCAAACAACCTCTCGCTTACTTCGGAATTTACAAGAAGCGTAGACTTTCTAGGACACGCACAACCCGCCAAGGACACAGGTGATCGAGTGGAATATAAGGATAATAAATTCAATTTCATGGAAATAAAGGTAAATTTTATATATTTCTACTCTCAGTAAACTGGGTTTTTCAATGAATTAGTTCTGGGAGAATATGATTGAGGCTCTTGAGATATTGAACGAGACGAGCAAGAACGTGATATTGAAGATTGATCAATTTAAAGGCGTGCTAAAGGAGTATATGTATCGAGACATCGTTCGCACAGGGAAGTCAGAAGAAAGCATGGTCGAAGTATTCTTGGAGAATTACCGCAAGAAATTAGATATACTCGAAAGGGTGGAGCTGATCCCTGATGTTTATATCCCGAACTACAACATCTTCATCAGGATGACCTCATTGAATAAGTTGCATACATATAACATGAAATTCACGCTCGAACAGGGAATTAAACTCTACGAAACTGATGAAAACGTGCAACAAGTGCAGCTGTTAAACAGCAATCAGAAGATCTCCATGGCAAGTATCGGGTTGATATGCAGCTTTATGGTGCATAAGGCAGAGAGCTGGAATGTCAGCACTACTACTGAGGCGTCAACTGATACTAAACGCTCGCTGAACAAGCAGATGGTGCTTCCTTGGACTAACTTGACGTTGAAATTGAATTGCAATCTCGATATGCAGTTCAGAGTCGATCATCAACATCTTTGTGTTGACCGCTTCCTTATTTACAGGGACGTGCTGTCCTCACAGCCGTTACAGATGATTTCGATCGTCTACTATGAGAAAAAGGAATACTTTATGCTGTATCTGTATGATGTGAGCAGTTCCTGGATAACGAGAAAGAAAGTCAAAATGGTAGAAGTGAAGGCTTATGTGCCTTATGTCAAACAGATGCTGAACCTTAAGTTGTATCAGGAACTAGGAGCAAGGATCCACAAGGCGTTCAAGAATAGATTGATACTGCACTCGTATACAAGCAATCCAATGAACTAATCTTAGATTTAGAAAGTGATATGATTATTTTTTCGTTTTTTTTTTTTCAATTATCTTTTAAATAGAATCGGCTTAGTCTATCTATGTTTGACAGTAGCATTTATTGAGGAATAAGTATGAATTAGTAAAAGCAATGGCAACTTAATTCCTTGTAGATTTTTATCAAATGATATTGAGGGGGATTTTAATTAGGTAGCCGTATCAACTATACACTAGTATTGACTAGTTCTGGGGATCATTGTTTCCAACATGATGATGCTAATTTTCTGAATATTCAGAGGAGCTACTCGCTCTTTAAACTGCCTTTACTCTCCTCTTTCTTGTACTAAAAGTTGATCGGTGTGTTTATCAATGTGAAGTTAGCCAACTACAATGATTATTAATAAGCGGAGGAATCAATTTCATTTCTTTGTTACGCTCTAGTTATGTAGACCTCAATCTCTTTCGTTCAGTTGTATTTTCTTTTTATTTTGTAATAATAGCAGAATACAAGACAAAAAGCAGCGCCAATCGGAAAAATTTTATCATTGTATCGAAGAAACTAAGCTCATTTTATTCATAGATCCAATGAAAACTACCTCATTTAGCTTCTTTTCTTAGTAATTTTATATTCATGGACTGAAGGGTCATATCTAGTAATTATTCGAAGAAATTTTTTCAAAGAACAGTGAAAAGCTGGAAAACACATAAATCTCTCGCTTTCTCTCTAAGTGATCCTAGTAACCCACTTAGTGACCTTTGGACATCAAAAGGTTCTTCATCTCGCTATTTGTCATATTCGCGGACTGTTCCATTCCTGCGCCGTACTTGTCTCCGCCCATCTCAGACTCCATCATCTTCTGTGGCGTCTTGGTTTGTGTGCCGACACCGCCTCTCTTTTCAGGCACTGTAATAATAATTCCTCCTTTATCATCGCCTCCATTACCACCTTGGTTAGCTCCTCCAACAGGAGTCATATTTCCGTTCGGTTCCTTCGCTGGTTCCTTGTTGGTGGTATTAACCGAGAAGACATCTCTTGTCGGCGACGCAAAATTCGATCTCAGCATACCACTATTAAGCATGCTTCCTTTGATTTCTGACTCTGCCATATCCATTGGAACTGGCTTTTCATCTTCCTTAGATTGAATTCGTGATTGATCATTGCCTCTATCAACAGTTCGGTCCAATCTCGACGATTTGATCATCGAAGCATCACCGTAGTTCTTTGGGTCATAAGGAACCTTGATAGGGTTGCCAGAGGTATTGATGTTGATTGTGATACGGTCATTCTCAAAAGACATGCTGCTCTATTGAATTATGTTACAATTAACTTCACTTTTCAAGGACAAAGAGATTACTTGAGGCATAGTCCAATCATACATGAAATCAAGTTCGTATCCTTCTCTCAAGAAAAGTTCCTTGAACATCTTTCTAAGATAGCCGTAATCGGGCTTATCTTCGAATCTCAAGGTTCTGCAGTAGTTCAGATAGATCGAAAACTCGACTAAAGTCAAGTTAGGAGGGTCTATCTCAGCGATTTTGAATCATACCTGGAAGTCCTTTACAAAGGATCTCAACGGGAGTCGTCATTTTCTTCTCCATAATCTTATGGTATTTTTCTTGTTTGTTGTTGGCTTTGATACCCTGCCAAGGAAGGTATCCCTTAGTAAGATAAATAAGCACATAGCCAATAGCCTCTAGATCGTCTCTTCTGCTTTGTTCTATTAAGAACTTAGTTATAGCCACAGAGATAGGGAATATCTATCTGTACCTATTCCCAAATGTGCGTTGATACTCGCATAACGCGCAGTACCAGTCAAGTTCTTGTTTTCTCTATAAGGGATGTGTTGGGAAGATTTCTGGTCTCTGTATTTCTTCGCCAGACCAAAATCGATAAGATAAACGAGGTGTGATTTGGCTTTCAGCCCGATTAAGAAGTTATCTGGCTTGATATCTCTGTGGATGTAGCTTTTGGAATGAACGTACTCGACTCGAGAAATCTATCGCGAGGAAGGTTAGATCACGGCGTTAACCTCAAAGGCACGATACCATTTGGTCCGCGAGCATCAAGACGGTCTTGAGTGAGAACTTTCGGTTGCAAAGATTGAAAAGATCTTCCAAACTGGGCCCGAGCAAGCTAATGACCATGACGTTGTAGTTGGACTCCTGTCCACAGTGGAACAATGTTGGAATACCAACTTGATTGGCAGGGTTAGAGAAGAAAAAGTTTGATAAGTTATACCTGCGCCATTTGGCTGATGAAGCGCTTTGTAAATTTTGGCTTCGAGAAGAAGCTGAGCGTGCTTGGACTTGCAGTCTTCCTACAGACAGCGATGTTCAAAGACAAGAATAATAGATGATGTTTTACCAGTTTTACAGCGACAGGTTCTCCTCCAATCCCATTAGTGGCTAGATAGAAGTGTTAAGTTAGAGAGTGAAGGGAGGGAAGGTGGTTATACCCATGTAAATTTCTCCGAAGGAACCGCTTCCGAACTTTTTGCCCAGGTAGAATTTTCCGTTAATGACATGGTTTTCTTTAAAGTCCATCTCTGATCGATCACAGGTAGTTTTATATACGTTCTTTTAAAATTTTTTCTTAGTTATTTTAACAGCAGTTTAAAGCAGGCTTAAATACTTCAAATTAAAGGCAATATTGCGAGTACTGAAAGTATTTAAAAAATTGCACTGTCTTAAATTTAAAAACTGTTATTTTATTAGGCGTCAGACATTTGAAATATCCCTCGCAACGTGGAAAAATGAGCATATGAAAACTACTACAATGGCGTTTGAAATGAATGTGAATACCTTGTAGGAAATATTGGATTTTTCAGTTTTCTCTTGCTGGGTGCATCAGCATATTTAATGATTTTCCTTCGCTGAATCTCATGTGATGTTAGTAGAATATTATGGCTCTTTGTTTTTAGTTCTCTGCTTTTGAAGAGTTGAAGTGTTGAGCGAGGTGGCTGACATCACAAAATTATGTAGAGGAAATTTAAATTATGTTGAGGGTTTTTCTTCAAATTAAATTTTGATAAGCAATGGAAAATAACCCGTCTATTAATTGAAATGGAGAAAACAGCCCAGAGTGAAAGTTGGAGTGAGTGGGGATTATGAGAAAACTTATGCCTTGGGTGAAATCTGCTTGAATTTTAAGCTAATATCGGTAAAATTTTGGATAGCCGAACAAATATCATCATGATGGGTACAATCCATGGTTAAGCCAAGTTGAATAATCGGTTAAAAGCATTCGAAGCTATGAAATTTCGAATTGTCGTGAGGAACGGCAGATTTTTGTGCTCGATTCAACTACTAGCTTTTTTTCTCCTTCTGATATTGAATTGATCAATCATATCACTTTTGGGGTTCATCTCTTTTCAAACTTCAAGGTGATTGCTCAACTATCGTAAGTGACGGCTCTGACCTGATGTTAATAAAAAAGCAAAAAAGATGAATGTTTTTATCTGAAATTCATCATACAGTATATAAAAAAGGAGCAGGAGCTCTGGTGTTTTATTTTAAATGAGAAATGCAGCAATTATCTGATCGAGAGAATGTTTACAGTAATTTCGCTGAAATCTTGGAGTATAATTTGACTTCTATTCTCTCAACCAAAGCCGCAAGCAAATTGATTAATTATCACAAATCAATAACTCTGATATTTCTCCTTTTCTCAAAATTACTAGTCTATTTTACAATGTGATATTTATTTAGCTGATGACTGATCAGAGGAATTATTAAAAATGAAGTGTTGTTGAAATTTACTCCTAATGTCGTCTACAGAAGCGACATCTTTGAATATTCGCTGGTCCAATACCAAAATCAATGAAACACAAAAATCAAAACTCCAGCCTGTTTTAGCCAGAAGCTTCTCTTGTAAACCTAAAAACAACCTACTTATAACCCCTCTTTGCATTAACCTTAGCGGTTATTACCATGGTAACTTTTAACCGTTTCGCCGAAGGAGAAATTTTTCTATCGACACAGACAAAACACAATTAGGATATCTCCAATAAAAATATATTTGGAACAAGAAATATTCCACCTTTCTTCAAATTATCCACACAATGCAGACTCAATACGACTCCAAGCAGAATCTTTCTCTCTCCGGTAAGCAAATGTGTAGCTCAGCTCAAATGACAATCTTGCCCAAAGATGTGTACGCAAAATTTATTAACAGTATCTGCGATGACGACTCTTCAATAAAGAAAATCGCAAAGAAAGCAATCCAAGAGGTCTCGAGACAAGATCCGCGCCATTACCTGGATCACATGGGCGAAAAACTATTCAACCTCTCTAGCTTCAAAACAGAAGAGGATTTAAAATGCTATATTGATCTCTTTCGCGAATCATACACTTTTCTTGACTCCAGCGTGCTGAAAGAAAAATCAAAGACCATCTACCGGACGTTTAAGAGGCTTATCATATCAGTTAATCACTTCATGCTATTCGTCTTAAGAGGGATTTGCTTACAATTAGGTCACGAAACCTTCCCATGAACGAGATCTGTCATCTGAGCTGCTTCGGTTATGTGAAGACTCATTGCTTGCGATGGTTAATGATTATGGTAAATTCGATCCTGAGGAACATATGGCTTTTGTGCTATCATTTCTCAATTCGAATAATCCACCTCCCGGTTTCGTGTTCAAACTGCTGATAAGCACAAGCAACTGCTATTGTAAGGCTCTACCTGCTTTTGTTTGCTTATTTCAATTCACATTTTCTAGCTAATCAGACATTTTCTTCTCTACCAGAAATACTTTCGAAAATACACGCAACGATGATAATGGCTGAAAATGACGAGTTAAGAAGATCTTATGTTGAGCTGTTGCTTAGCATTGGAGAGACCTATACACTGATTTTGGAGAATGATGAAAAAGCGATAAACAGCATTGATAGCATCACGCAGTTAGTAGGCGGGATTTTGGATATAATCACAAATAAATGGGTTCACAGTCGAGACGTGGGGGTATATATATATACGTGATTGATTGGCATTTGAAGTTTTTAGCTAAGGATATTGTGCCTTAAGTTCATTGGAAGAAGCAGTAGTATGGTTCCAAAGAAGAAATTACTCTCAAGCAGTGAGCATCTAGTTGGAATCTTTGTAAACGCGATTAAAAAGGAGTCTCGAGATGAAGTCTATAAGGTCATTGAGGTAATTGCTTGGTATTGGCTGCGATTGTTCAATGAGATAGGGACTGAATTTACTAATCGAGAGGATTATGAAGATCGACAACTCTGCCATGAGTGGCTTTTTGTTAACAATCTTAATCGCCATTCATCCGCTGACTCTGAGACCAATCATGTCCGTTAACGCCGGATTTGATGCTGCGGCGCTTAAATTAAAGAACGCCATTTTCAACTGCCTTCAAATTTTGTGTAACTTTACTTCTTATGGGCATGATAACAGAATTCATTCGTTGTACTATACAGCTCAAGCCTATGCAGACGCTTGTTTCGACTTCTACCTTTCGAAAATTGAGGTAAAACCCTCGAGTTTAGCAGCAAGTTAAAGATGCATTATCTAGACGAAAAACTATACTGAAAAGATATGCGAACTATGGATTTTAAGACAACTTCTCTCTCGAAATGCAGGTAGCCAGCAAACTTGGGCCAGAGAAGCCACAATATCTAATGCAACTGACATTTCAGATCTGATTAATCCTACAATGAAGAAATATCTTGCGACATTCATTCGTACTTCGTTAAACGAAAGTGATTTCGAAGTATTTTATCTCAATGGATCAATTTTTAAAGCATTGTACAGCTTAGGTTCGTGCTTTGTGAGCTCATCTTGGCTTTTGTGGTTTCCGGGGCTATTAAGGAAATTGATGACACCAAACCACTGCTGGAATTTCTACTGAAACAGATGGGGACGCATCCTCAAGAGATTAAAGATATGGTAATTCGTAGGAATTGATACAGCGTTACTGAAGTTGGGTGAAAGGGGGATTTGAAATCCGATGGGTTTGAGACGACGCTTGAGATCATGGTGAACCGCTCTTATCAAATCTATGCGCAAATTTGCAGTGATAAAGAGGGAATAAAATTTATTTGGCCGAACGTGCTTCCCTATGTGATGAATTCGAGCTACTCGCCTGGTCTTGCAGTGATGCTAAAACATCTTGGGCCAATGCTGAACAAGTCAGTAGACGAATTCAAACAATTGAATCTTCAAAGTAAAAACCTCTATCTTCTATGACCATTTCACAGAGCTCATTGTGTGTGTGCCCTAGGCTCTGTTGGACGAATGCAAAGTATATTCTTACGTTTGATGCTGCTGACGTTCGTGCCGCATATCTTTCCCAACCTTGGATTTGAGATCCTCGCTTTTTTGCCCTCCTTCCTGACGGTTTTGAACATTAGCACAGCAGGCATAAATTTCCAAGAGACTCTTATCTATCTCAGTAAATGAAGCCAAGAAGTCACGTTTCTAACAAAATTCTATCAGAATCTGGCAAAGACACTGAAAGTCCGCTATTTTTCGATAAAATTCACGCGATTTTCAACGGGATTCTCAACAACGTAAAGGATGAAAAATGGATTTCTGAACTTTTCGACGCGACAAAGGATGCGATGTCGACCTATGCTACTCATGAGAGTCTTAAGGTATTAGATGAATTCGATTAAAGGATAACATCTAAATTAAACGCTACCAAAGAAACATTTGATTGAACTCCAAGGGTTCGTTATAAGCAAACTACAGAAATCAGATACCGTTCAAATGAGCATCGAAAAGATTTTTAGCATGTTCCATCCAGAATACTACGGCAACACTTTCAATGCGAATTTAGTCCCAGAGACCTTTAGCGAAGATCTCCGGGTGACGATAGCGCAGACGCTTGGTATCATCGCTCAGAATCACATCGATCTAGTGACTGAATTTATCGGAACTGTTTTTAAATGTAAAGAGAAGAGCATTTCAGGTGTCCTTAGCTAAATTGATAATTGTCATGATAGGTGAGTCTGTAAGCCAAAAGAAAGGAGGGTTGCTCTCAATGTTCACTGGGAACAGCACTAATAACGCTATTGTTGAAAATGTTCGCTTGACATTGATAATGACGATAGGGTATATAGCTAAGTACGCTCATCCAGAGTAAAACAAACTTTTCCTTTCAACAACTCCTGAACATAACTTAGTAGTCTTATGCAGCGGTTAGAGGTCAATTTCTTTAATGTTTTGCACCCTTATCTTGAAGACACTCGCTCTTATAACTATAAGGTAGCTGATGTGATCATAGCCTTGCTAACTTTCCCTACCTTACCTTATAGTTGTATACGCTGAAATCAATGGTATTCGTCGGGAAAGCTCTGATTAAGCTATTTGAATACAACGCAGAGGAAGTCAATGAAGACCTCAAAATGTTTGTCATTCGACAACGCGAGAAGATCATCGAGAAGGCTGAGTACATGCTGAGATCTCCTGAGAAAAGCTTCAAAAATGAGATCCGAGCGGCTGCTCTCAATGCTCTTGCGATCTTTTCTCGACTCGATCCGCCTATGCACAAATCATTCTATGATACGCTGTTGTATGATGCTCTTAACTTGCTATGCAAGGAAAATATTGAAGATTTTTCGAGTCCTTATTGGGAAGCAACAGAAAATACGATACAGACCATCCTGCATTTCAATATGCTCAGAGCGTTCATGAAAGAGACGATCACGACCGTGTCTTGGTTTAGAATGCTGACTGAAGTCCAACAGCAGATCGAGCTTCTCGTGAAAAAATGTGATGAGGCTCAGAAAATAAAGTAACGTTGCAGGTCCTTAGTGATAATAATAACGAATCAAATTAGGATGTTAAACAATTTTGCGAGCATTTTCGTTCGAGCTTTGAATCAAAAAAAGGTGTCTTTCCCCACTCCTGATGAGCAAAGAGACTTCTTGAATGCGCTTATAGAATTTGCTGCGAAGATATATATCGAAGATGAAGATCTGACTCATTCGTCTAGATTATGTGTGCAGAAGCTTCTATTGGGAATAGGAAGTTACGAAGGTAAATGCGTTGAGTTGAAAGAGATGTTAAACCACGGATTATTCAAGAGATCAGATTTACATCGCTTAAGCAGTTTCATCAAGAGCTGCTGGCTGTACTAGAATCGAAATTAGACGCAGAGGTCATAATGCCGGAGATTATTTCAATCGCCCTCAATGGAATAGTTTCTCGTAACAAAAAGATTTGATAAGAATCCCTGATACTAATGCTGATAATGTATGTTATTTAGGGCCTCAGAAAGTGTTTTTAGGATTGACAAATCTTGTCGAGCTCATCGAAGATAAATACTACTCGATATTGAAGCAACATCAAGACATGATGCTTCAAGGAATTTTCAACCTGCTGGATGAGTCGGTCTCCTTCCCGTTAGACAGTGCGAGCTTAATGTAATTTTTTCTATCGCTCATATATTGGCTCACAAGCCTACTGCTCTCGCTTAGGGAAGAAGAGATTTCGAGGCTGGTTTTGATGTTATTGCAAAAAGGGCACGCTGATATCTTGAATATATTGCTCAAGAGGAAGCCAGAGTTCCCACTTCCATCAAGCATGTCAAAATGCCTCCAAAAGATCTTAAAAGACAAGTCTTTGTTACTGCGAACGTTTAACTACCTCACTGAAATCCTGAACAATCCAGAGCAAGGTATTTTTTTATTTGAGTGAACTAATTTGACACTGATTTTGCTTTGAGCAGTTCCTTACGAGGGAATCAACGTCATGATGTTCAATGCAACTATTTTTATCGGAGTTATAATGGAAGCGAAGGAGGAGGCTCTCACCAGTCTGACAAAGAAATTTTTCTATCAAATGTTAGGCACCTACATGCTCAGATTTGCCACATCGTTCGACTATTTCCAGGCTCAGAACAACCCGTAATCTGATGATAATACAAATGGAATCCATAATCATGTTTAATCGTTCTTTATTAATTAATAGACTTGAGCGAGAAGCCCCGAAATTCACATTATGGAGTTTCGAGCACTTCCTAACCTGTGTGGAGGAGAAGAACCTGTTGCTAGCACTAAACGGAGATAGTCTGCCCAAAAAGCTTATCAGTTCTGATTTCCAAGACGGAATATCCGAGATACTTGTAATCGTCAGCAAAAGCGCAAGGCTCGCGGATTTAGTAAGAAGTTAATAGCTTTGTTTTTTTCTTATGAAATTACCCTTAGAAAACTCTTGTTGATTTTTTGCTGCCGTTCCTTGGAAAGAAGAACACTTCACATAAATTTGCGGTCTTATCTGTACTCGCAAATGTAATTTATACATCTACGATGGTGCTAGAGTTTACGGATGAAGATTTTGAACTTGACATCGACTTTAACGGCTATCAAAGGTAGCGATTCTCTTGAGTTTCTCTGTTAAATATTTATATAGATGGATATACCATTTAGTGGAGATTTGTTTGCCTTACGTCAATGAGACAGAAGAGCTTTTCCGTTTATACGCTTACAAAGCAGCTGGAAATATCTACTTCGTGAATAAGCTTAGAGAGAACCCGAAAGTTATCGCCAAAGAGCAAGCCAACCAATCTAACGAGTACGACTTCAGTCCATTGTACATCCAGAATGGGAAATTCGAAGCAGAATTCGTTGGAACATTAATCTCGTATTTTATGAAAGGATTTGATGAAACAAGCATAATCTGCCTCCGTGAGTGCCTAACGAGCTTCCAGAGGCTGCTCGATGGACATTTATTTGATTTGAAAAATTTGAAGGCGATACTGCCAGATCTCAGCGTCAAATTGAGAGTATGTTTTGAGAGTCCTGATTCAAAGATCCGAGCTTTGGGTTTTTCGTTTTATGGCAAAGTCACCGATATTGTGGCCAAAGGCTGCGTTGTAAGCGACGAGTCGCTTCTGGAGGAAATGTATCAGAACCTAATCTCACTGTTCTTGCATCTCAGCGATTCCAGCGAGGCCGTGCACCAAGCCTCACTTCAAGCATTGATAGCGGTGTCTCAAGCCCTTGAAAAAGGCGAATTAATGTAAAAAACAAAGAATTTTTTGTGCGATTGTCTGATTTATTCAAAAATAAACACAGTACGTTACTTCAAGAAGCAGAGGGAGAAAACATGCAAACAAGCTGGGGGTTAAGCAAAGACCTCTACGATAAAGGAGAACAGCAGTTGTATCGAATTGCGCAGTTTGTTTACCATCAACTCCCAAAAAAATTCAATCAATTCGCCTTTACGTCGGTAGAATTCGCCAAGAGTTCTGATGATAGCATTAGAGCCTCTGCGATCTTTTATTTGCTCTGCTGCCAGAAGGTCGCTGAATCCAACTTAATGATTGAAAAAGAGACCATGTTAGACCTTCTTAACCAAGCTCTGGTTGATAGAAATGAAAAAGTACGGGCAAAAGCTATAAAAGGGTACTCATTGATTGCTTCATAGTATATCTAAGTCAAATTAGCTGAGCTACCGCAGCCATAGTTTTAATAAATTGATAATTCCTGTTTACTTTTGAGAAATGGATGTTATTCACAAATTTTTTTACTGTGCTTCGATTCGTGATTCAACCTTAGACCGTCTATAGAGGAAACCTTAGTTTGTTTGTTGCAATACTGGTCAATAGAATTTTTTATTAAAGTAAAATTGCTTGTAATATGATTAATAGGAAGTATATACAATGTATAATTTTTATCTCCTATTGATACACATATTCTCATGAAATTCTGCGTTTCTTATTCTGTCCAATATTCGCCTTGATTTAATGCTGATTAGACGAAAACTCCATGTGGTTACTTAGTATTAACAACGATTGTTAGCGCATCGAAAATTGCAATCGTGCTTTTTTTTCTACCACAGAAATTTCTTAATTAATTTCTCTTTCTCTCTCGAATGGAATCTTTCCAATATCATCTATATCTTGCTCAAAGAATCTATCCATCGATCTCGACGTGCTCTTCCCAAGAGTTCTTCCTGCCTTTACCGGGTTCGCTAGCAGCTCTTTCATCTTCTGTTTCTCTTCCCATACTTTGCTCGCTATTAATCATATTATCTTAATGCAAATACTCCCATCAAAACTGTTACGCAAAATAGCATCTTGTGCGCTGGTTGGGTTCCAATGCACAGGAGGCTTTCCTTCCACAACGATCTTTCTCCTCGTCTCGATTGCTTTTGTCATTGTTCGAATCTTCTTCTCAACAAACTCAGGATCAACATCTTCGTCTCCTTGCTCATCTTCAAGTTTTTCAATCTTCTGCTTCATCATGATCAGATCCTTATTCTTATCCTCCAGCACCTTCTCAATGTCCTTATACAGCTTCTGTATCTGATAGTTCAGCAAGTCATTCACACTCTGTGGCTTTTCTCCTAACATTCCTGTTTTATGAGCGAATATCCAAAGTTTCGTGCGGAGTTGATGAGATGATGTCCTTTCAGTCTCTTCGTCGTCCATGTCTGGTGCTAGCAGTGTCTCATAGGTGATATTAGTACCTATATATCGAGCAAAGGTTACAATTCAAACATACTAAAATCATTAAAGTCACCTGGAGGAATGCCCAGCTTCTGACGCCAAAACGTCGCAGTTTTCGCCCGTTCCTCTTCCCTCTTCTCATTCTCAACCTTCACGATCTCAATGGCTTTGATGATCGTTTTGAATGCTTGGTTGTACATCTGCTTCGAATAGTAGACGCAAGCTTGTCGATACAGCCCCATTTTCTTGTTCATCACAGCCTCTTTTTCATGAAGCGTTGCGACTTTCTTATTAAATTCTTCATTTTTCAGCAATTTCAAGTATTTCTTCTTCGCAAACTTTCGATAATTTTCCAGTGTTTTATTCTTCAACATCAATGACTTGCTGCCGCCAGGATTCCAATCTACGAGCTTATTATCCTTCTCAAACTCTTTCGTCAGGTTTTCAATGACAGTCTTCAGCATCTTCCGTCTCGCTCTTACCTCTTGCCTATAAACCAGCTCGTTAGTTGAAAAACTCCCTGCAAAATTACTCGAATCGGAGATCGATCATGCGATAAGCGATATCGTTAGTTTTCGGCCCGTACTTTGTCATATCTCCGCTATCTTTGAAAGGGAACATAATCGTCCTAACCATATCAGTTTCTTTCTTCATTGTCTCCTCTGTCCTGGCAGTCATATCCGGCTTGACGAACGTTCTGCGCTGCTCAGCCTCAAGTCTAGCTTCGTAGCTCGCTTTGTTCTTCTTAAACTCCTTCTCTCTTGATTCAATGAACTATAGGATGAAATAAGTCAATTACACTGTCAGTTTTATAAGAAAGGAGGTATTTACCTTTATCAAGCTGTAGACCTCATCTAAAAATCTTCTATTTGCGTCGTCGTCGAAATCTTCTTGAGGCATCTCTTTTTCTTCAAGCTTAAGATTTTGTCGGCTGAACATCGAATCTTTCTCTCTAATAAAGAACGCTAGATAAGGCCTTGTATCAATTAATGAGCGTACTTCTCAGGGTTGTAGTTAGGTTCGTAGTTCTTCTTCATGGAAGGGATGTTGAAAGAATCAGCGAGTTCTTTATAGGCAGCAATAAACTGGTTTCTTCGAACCAAATTGACCGCACGCTTGTACTTTCCGTACTTATAAATCGCAGGGAACCGTTTACAGAAATTATCTCCCATCTTTTTAACCCAGTTATCAAAATTGACCAACTTGTGCTCCATCATTTCGTTGCTCCATGACGGATACTCTTTGAGAATGCGATCCTTATACTTCTTCGGGATGTTGCTACCCGTCTTTGGATAAAACGTGCATTCTTTTGCGTCACTGAGTTTCATCAGAAACAGTTTTCTGTGCTCCTGGAATGAGTCCTTGTCCCAGCAGGTTTTTTCCTCGATATCCGCTTCTACTTTTTTCGTTTGAATATCCCGCGAAAGTCCTGCTACTTTATTATTATAAGTCTTGTTGACTGCGGCGTCTAAAGGATGCTTTGTTGATCCAGAAGAAGGCGGAGCCCAGAAAGGCAGCAGTTTTTTTCCTTGCTCTATTTTGTTTTCATGAGCCATCGCGCGCACTAACTCGAAGAAATATCGCTTGTATTCTACTGGGAAAAGATTTTTTTCTATATTTACAAAAGACTTGTTATCAAACTCCATTCAGATAATAGATCATTACGCTTAGTTTTCTTAGAAACTCCATAATGGACGTTTCGGAACCGTCTCTTCGTCGCTTGTGCGTGCAAAGACTCCATTTCCTTGTAACTTGTTCCAAGAAACTCTTTAACCGTTGGGGCTTTTTTCTCGAGGCGCTGTCTCCTCAGTTTCAGATACTCCTTCACTTTATTCAATACAAATCGCTCTAGTAATTTATCTTCTCTCGCCTCATTCTTCCTCTTCTCTTCTTCCTGCTCGAGCTTTTTGTTATGCTCCAAGTAAAACTCCTCAAGCTTCTCATTAAACGGCTCGGTGATTTCCTTCTCTCTTTCAAGCAAAGGCTTCTCGATATCTTTGAGAGTCAAAAACTTCCTCCCTTCAGCTTGCGCTGATTTATAAGGCTCCTTAGGCTGGTCTCTTCCCTTGATCTCAGCTTCCTCTTCCGAGTTATACACATCATATTCCTCGGGATTCTTTGCGATTTTCTTTTCATGGAACTCTTGAATGAGAATTTTCTTCAGAATTCTGTCTTTAGGGAACAACTTTGCTAGATTCATAATTTGTTTTCCTGTGTACAGCTTGTCTTTCGGTTTCGCGAGTTCATCTAAGTCGGTTTTTGTGATTTCCTTCGTAAGGACTTTTTTCAGGAGAAGCTCTCTTTCGAGCTTTGCCTTGTGCTCTTTGCTCTTTTCCTCTTCGGCTTTCTTTTCTTTGGCGACACGCTTTCTCTCGCAGTAAGTTTCGAACAATGGATCAAGGAAGCCTTCGTCAAGTTCGAGGCCATGTTTGGTCTTTTCTTCTGGCTGATTATTCCGATAAATATAGTTAGCAAGAGAAAGAGAGATGTAGATATTACCTTGAGTTCTTTCAAATAGAAGTTGCAGAGGTCTTTGGGCGTATCGCATAGATACCCGTGCTTCACTTCATAGAGCTCATCGACTTTCCTGAGTTTCTGGTCGAAATACCCGTTGATATGCTCGTCAGCTTTATCTTCAGGGACATTGAGCTGCTTTTCTTCCTAATGAAAAAAATTTGAGTTCCTCATGTAAATGAGTGGCAGTTTAAATACCTTATCGTACATCTCCTTCCAATGATTCATTAGAAGTACTGGATTCACGCCTTTTCCTTTATCTTTTTCAGGGAGACCTTCTTTGTAGCAAGCAATCAATCTCTCAGTGAACTCTAAATGCTCTTTATCTTCCGCGTTCTGATTGGCTGTTGCAGAGCTCTTCTTTTTTATCGTTGCTGGATCAGGCGGATGATAGAGCCTTGCCATTGTCTCTTTGGACATCCCGCGTTTCTTTTGTGCGCTTTCTGGTCTTTTATTTTCCAGTTTCAATGATTCATTTAGAAGGAATTTTGCAATATTTTGGTCTCTATTCAGATAGCCTGCGCGATGTTCAAGTGTGTAGAGAACATCTTGCTCTGCATACTGAACTAAACTCTTTTTCTTTCCCTTTGACTTAAGGAAATAAGCGTCAAAAAGCATTAATTATGCTGCTTACTGGTGACCTCGTAGCACTTCCAGGTCTCATCCGAGGCGCAGTTGAACTGCGGCCACCGCTTTTCATAGTATCACCCATAGAGCTCTTCTCCAAGGCCTTTTCCTATCAAAACGGGGCTTAATTACCAATAAACACCAGCTGAGTACCTTAACTGCGGCCTTCTTTAGCATCTTCCAGAATTCAAAGTAGGCCTTTGGATCTGTACTTGTCATTCTTCTGATACGCTTATACTCCTCCTAGATACCGATGAGTGAGATATTCTCAATAGAGGATGACTTACCATTAAACTGTCCACAAACTCAATTCCAAGATCCTTTGGATCAGCGTTGGGATCTTTGTTTTCCTTGCGGATAGTTGAGCCTTCGTTTCGCTCGTGCCTCTCAGAAATGGGAGTAGCTCCGAAAGAATTGTTAAAGGTAGTGTCGTTGGTGTGAGTGGTGCGTGGCTTGTGGGAAGGTCTGAAGGTGGACCTCTCTCTATCGCCAGCTGAAACATATTGTTAGATCTCAAGAAGCTTTATTGGAAAATACTGTCGGTTTCATCCATAATGGTAGTATTGGGGGTGATACTGGATAAAAAGGGTTCATTTGAGAAGGAAAATGGAAAGGATACCTTTGGCTGACCTTTTCACCAGCAAAGTAATATAGACGTTCAGTCATTTTTTGGTCTGAGGTTTTATTCTTTAAAAAAATAACTTTTTGAATTAGATAACAAACGAATGTAAACGTTGTGCTATTTAGAAATTTAAATTTTTGATGAAGTTTTGCAGAGTTTGGGAAGCAAAAAACTATGTCTTAGCTCATTGGAAAAAATGGTCAAGGAGGAATTATTGAACTACGGATTTCGGTTGGAACTGAGGCTAAATAAGGATGATTTGAGAGTGAAACCCTTCACAAAGAGATCGAATGAGAAAATTCTAAGGTTGTCAGCTTTGAGGCTTCCAGATGTATAGCGATGAAATGTATGACATTTGATGAAGTTTAGTCTATTTCCTCTTTCATTAAAGAGTAGATTTCGAATTTTTCCTTCCTATATTGATGGACTGGTGAAAAAATAAATGGTAAATGCCATCTCAGAGAAAAATTAAGAGTTTCTACAACCTTCAATGATATCGCTGTTTTTTTAAATTCTCGAGTCAGCTATGAGTTTGGACGCATTTCCTCTTTATAACTACGGTATTCCTGACTTGCTGAGGAAGAGATTATAATCCTCCACGAATTTTATTAAAGTGTTGCCTTTGAACGCATCTATCTATCCATCTCTGAATTGATAGTAGAGGAAACTCCTTATCAGAGTTCTACAAATAGCTTCTTCATCAAATAACAACTGGAATCAAGAAGTACGATTCCACCCACAAACCTTAATCCAAATAGCCGAGACCTATTTGAAAGAGCATGACTACTTTTCATACTTTTGCCTAAGTAATTCACATAATTCTACGTCATATGAACCGCGATTAAATTAACACCATTTTTTATTCAGAGTATCAAGCCTTCCAAATTTATCAACACAAGCAGCTTGCACAATTTGAAACAAATCAAAATCTTTGCTGCCATCTTTGCTAACTCTTCCTCTTGATTTCTACACAGCTTAATACTCAGTCGTTAGATTATCATCCGCTAAATTTAATCTTTTCTCACTTTTAAAATTTATTTTCATCTCTCAATTCGCTCGCAATTTGTGATTACGCCAGTAAAAAATTCTCTCGCATCCCACCAAAACATCCAGATTAATCTGGAAAAAATTTTTCGCTTGTGTTCTTCAACGCCCAAAAATCTCAATTTGCGCTTCTAACTCAGGTTCCTTCTCAAATATTCTTTCTTCTCTGTCCTAGGCTAACTTCTCTAAATCACTCATTACCAAAGCAGAGGCTGCTGATTTAAGCATCTTTCAAGTTAATTAAAAAGCTTTAAATATCATACATATAAATACAGCTTATCAATTAACAAACAGAGTGGCAAAATATCAAACATTCTACCCATAAAAAATAGTGTCTTTAGGGACACGACCTTAACAAGTTTTAGCAATTCGTAAGATTTACATAAAACACATCTTTCGGTAAAATATAATGAATTGGCAAAACTCGTGCCTCTAGCTCTCGCCAGCTGGAACTCGGATTTGCTGTCTGTGAGCTCAAATGCACGGAGGCGAAATTTGTTTCGTTAGCAATGGAATCGCAAAAGCAAATCCGTTCTGATTTGTTTATAAAAACGCTATGAGATAAAAATGAGTCCTAAAATGGCGCTTCCCCTTCAAACGTAAGGAGGCCAATCTTGATCGGAGGCGGACTCAATAAAAATGCAACGTTAGTCGCTGCTCCAGGAATCTTTCGATCCTCACCTGGGACACTAACACTCCCTTCTAGTATCTCTCCAGTGGGAGACACTTTTTTAACTTTCTTCTTTAGATTCGTTTTTGGTTCAACTTCTTTATAAAAATTACAGAACCGGCTCTTGTTGTCGTAATATGGTGTTAATACATCAAGTAACACTGTATTTTCCAAAGCCTTAAATTCTTGAATATTTCCGCTGAGAGGAGTCAAGTTTATCATATCTCCCGCTTTATGTACGGTATCACAATGGACGATCGCCTCCAGTCTAGCCAATGATTTAAGAAAGATCCACTAGTTAATCATACCTTAAACTCGCATTGGGATCATCTTCAACATCGAAAAATGGCATCTGAGGCAGCTCAAACTGCTTTTTGCGGTCAACAAGGTCCATTGACCTTCGATGCAGCTCGCCGCAAAGCACTTTACTTGTAACAAGCATGTCTGGATGATCATGCAATGATATCGATCTAAGAATCACATGTTAGAAGGAATAATAGCTGTTGAGAATTACGTTCCAGCGGGCATTATATAGAACCCGATCGCCAACGACGAACTCTCAACAATTTGGCAGGCAAGCATGGTGTCTCCTTGAAAGTACTCTTCTAATTTCTTTTCTGGAAGACCAAGGTCCTTCAACGTAATATCGTTGAGTGCCTTGACGATGCCTATGTACTCAGGGACGTTATGGCAATCCGTTAGGATTGCGACGGACTTTTCCCTTTCGTATAATTGACAAAACTCAAGCACTTTGCTAACCAGTTTCTTCATTTCTTTAGATAGAAGTATTTCAAGGCTAATTTATTTGTATTATACTTCTCAAAAATTCTTATATTAATTTAGGATTGGTTGATGCGTTCGTTTTATTAGAATGAATTTTAGGCTATAGCGAAAATCGGTACTAATAGTTTGAGAAATTCGATCTATGAATTCAAAATTGAACGAGATTCTTGAAACCATATCGAAAAATGACAAGAAGACATTGAAAAAATTTTTGGATACGGATCCGCAATGGAAGACAGCTAGGATAAACAAAGAGAATGACACGTTACTGCATTCTGCTGTTTGTAAATGACATGACAAATTTGAAAATTATTGATGTGCCAATTGTCTTTTCCAGGGACAGGGAGCCAATCGATAACGGCAATGCTATTAAAGGAGAAGCTGGATCCTAATGCAGTCAATTCGTACAAGGAAACGCCGCTTCACATTGGTATTCGCTGAAAAAATGGCAATTTATCATATTTGTTACTATGAATCGCAGCTTGTCAAAGCGGCAACTTGGAGATAGTTAAAGCCCTTATCCTAGCCAACAGTTCAGTCAGTGCTAAGGGTACTTTGAACTTCTAATGCAGAAAATGATTAAATTATTAGACATCAATGGATGGGCTCCGCTGCATAAGGCTGTATTGAGTGAAAACACGGGGATAATTGAGTGTTTGCTGTCATTTGGAGCCGGAGTCAACGTCCAAGATAACTATGGAAACACAGCTTTGCATATCGCTATAGAAGAAGGGAACATCAGTAAATACGAACCAGGAAAACTCGCATTTAATGATGAAGTTAGATGCCGTTAAGTTTCTATTGCAGAAGAACGCTGATAAAGAAGCTATAAATTCTCAAGGGCAGCGACCGATACATCTCGCAGCCGCTAAAGGTGATAGTGTAATGAGATAATTTGAGAAATCAGGGTTTGTTGACGTGATTTTTAAATCAGAAAAGTTTGGCGTGTCTAGCAGAGTTTTCTGCGGATTTAATGGCATTGACTCGAAATGGGGAAACTCCTCTAAGACTCGCGATTAAGAAAGGTATAAGGTTACTTTATGCTCAGATACAAATGATCCATGGGTGCAGATTCGATTGAATGTGTTGAAATACTTGCAGCAAACGGCGTGATAATTGAGGAAGCAGACATCATATACGCTTTGGAGGTTATTTGAAGTGATATTTGCAATGTAGCTTATGTGAAAATAGAAAGCGCTGATAAAAATGTGGCAGTTTTTGAAAAATCTAAAACAACAGCAGCAGAGTCAGCTTACTAATGTCAAAGCACAAGGAGTAGATAAGCAAGATCAAAAGTAAAGGAGCAGCAAGCATTGGTGGAGTTAATCTGGTTATTGCAGTAGAGATGATCGTAGAAGATCATCAGCGAGAGTATCTAACGCAGGCAAGAGTCGATCGCCAGTGCCGAGTAAATCACCTTCGGGAATAAGGAATGAGCCTGCTATAAAGGAATCTGATCAATTGAAAGACCTTTTAGTAGAAATCTTTTTAACCAAAACCCTTTTCATTGCAGTGATAGGAAGAAAACAGACAATTAAAGCTAAAAATCAAAGAACTCGAAGCAGCGAGTCTTGAGAGCAAGAAATATCGAGCAATTCAAAGAGAGGACGTTAACTTTCTTAAAGTAGTTTTTTCCTAAACTACTGCCACTCATGCTTATCTCACAGGCCGTGTACAACAAAATCAGCGAGAAGATGAGTGAAGGTACTTGAGGCTCCTAAGAAATAGCTTTGTTCATTACTTCCTGTGCTCATCAGGCACAAGTCTTAAGCCAAGCAGCAGTCTTGTTTCCGCGCTCAATTCTTTCGAGAAATGGATAGATTCACTGAGTGCTGGGAGCAAAACTAAGGACCCGTCGCCCCGCTCAAACCCTTTGGACTCAAGTCCATTACTGCTAAAGAAAGTCTCTAGTAACAGCAACCAATCGGCCTATGTAACAAATCATTTTATCAACTTTAAACAAAAGTAAATATATATTCTGAAAATTAGGAAATCGATCTCAAAGACCTCAAAGTCATGGATAAGATTGGAGTAGGATCGTACGCATCAGTGTTTCAAGGAGTTTACAAAGGCGTGCAAGTTGCTGTCAAAAAAATTTTCCTGAATCCAAACATGAAAAACCAGCTCTTAGTAACACTTAAACTACCCTCTGATGCAATATTACCATCTTCTAAAGGAATCATTTTGGAGAGAAGTAGACATTATGAGGAAAATCAGACACCCAAAGATTGTGCTATTCATTGGTCCTGCTATTTCTGAGGATCATTTATTTATAATCACCGAGTACATGCCTTTGCGCTCTCTCGAAAGCGTTATTCGAAAGGACAAGATTGTACTTACGACCAAGAAGAAAGTTGAAATGGCTCTCGATATTGGTAATATTATTCAATGATGTCTCATTAAATAGTTTGAAATATTAAGTCAAAGGAATGATTTATCTACACGAGTTCAACCCGCCAATCCTCCATCGAGACTTGAAGACTGCAAATTGTCTATGCGATGAGCATCTCAACGTGAAAATTGCCGATTTTGGGTAAATTATCAATCTGATTAAACCGACTAACCAGCTCATATATAGCATGGCAAAATTGCACGATGATAATCATAACACAACATCGATAGCAACAATCAAATACATGTCACCGGAATTCATTTCAAAGCAAATTTTTACAAATAAATCTGACATTTTTTCTTTTGGCATGGTCCTCTGGGAAATTTTTTCTGAGCGAGAACCTTTCGAAGCGCTTAACCCCACTCAGTCTCTTTTCGCAATCGTTAATGTAACTTTATCTCATATGAAGGCTAATTAATATCTTTTTTTTTATTTTAGGGTCAACGTCCAGAGATCCCAACGGATATTCCCCTCGCAATAAAAAATTGCATTAATAATTGCTGGGATGCTGAGCCAGAAAAGAGACCTACTTTTAGAGAGATTTTATTGACTTTAGAGAGCTTCTACTCCACCCTGTAGAGCGTTCATGTATTTAATCATACATTCACCTGTTTATGTAAAGCCTTGATTAGCAACAGATGCAACCCTCAGTTTTCGAAAGTTAATGTAGCAAATGAATGAACAAAATTTACACATCATGACGCACTCTTTTTTGCCCTGCCCTTTCAATAACATTTATTCTTAATTGAGTGAGTGAAGGAAGAGAAAAATAAACAAAATGCCATATCTCAAAATCCACTGCAATGTTAGGTTCTATTAATTAAATATCCTTAAGAGTTCCATGTGAATTGTCACTTTTTATTAGGTTTAAGAGAAAAATTATCACGTAAGAATATCACTATTCATGGGTGGCTGTTGCTGTGGCTCAAAGGTATCTAAAACATCCTCTTATTAATGTAAATATGACGTTTCCGTGCAATTTTTCTAGAATGATGTTCAAACCGTACCATTACCGATGCCTACACAGCCGATTATAAGGTAACTTAGCTCTAATCACACAATGACTCATAAAAATTTTGCAACTTCTTTAGTGTATGCCAGCCATTTTAATCATAGAAGTTCATGTGCCTAGGACGATTGGTTTCCAGAGCGTTCTAAGGAGGTTGAAGAAGAAGACCACGGAAAAGATACAAAACAATGGATGAACTCTATCAAAGAGCCAGACCCTCGTAACTTCCTTCTCACTCCTCTTTAATACCTTTCCTTTCAAGTCCCTGAGATTATTACGGAAAAGCCAACGGAGAATCTAATTGCAGAATATATTTATGGTTATAGATCGCACGATACAACGAAGAATGTGTAAAGAATGGAAACTTCTCCCTTATTCCAAGATCAAATGTTAATAGGTATTACACAGAGGATCCAACAAAGATCGTGTATTTCATTGCTGCTGTTGGCATCGTGCTGAGCAAACTTGACAATACACAGAAAATTTTTGGAGCAGGGATCGCAAAAAAAACTAAAGGGCACTATCATGAGATTACGGCTATTGCAGTCAGCCCTGACAAGCAAATAATAGCGACAGGACAAAAGGGCACCAATCCCTTGATTCTCATTTGGGATGCAAATTGTAATTACATATCACATATTGCACAAGGGAGAGGCACCCGGTAATGTTATTATTTAAGCTTTATTACTAATGAATCCTTGTAAGATCTGTCAAAGGGTTGGCATTTTCAAAGGATGGAAAGCATCTTTGCTCTTTAAGCGACGATAACCAATATCTAGCTATTGTCTGGAGCATAGAGACCTCCAAGGCTGTTGCTACATATAAATTTGGAGCTGATTCCGTCTTCGATTTCGCTGCCAGTCGAACAGAGGATCTATCCTTCGGATTTGCGTGCAAAAGAGGGGTGAACTTCTACACTGTGCCGGAAGGAGTAAAAACAGGGCTTTTCAACGGAAACAAGCTCAGAGATTTTATTTCAATCGGTTTTCTTGAGAGCGGAGAAGCAGTTACTGGCTCTTCGAACGGAGAAATCTATGTATGGAGTGGTCGCTCATGTAAGTTCACGAAAAAAGGCCATCAAGGACCTGTGCAAATAATCAACGGATATAAAGACTTCTGTCTAACTGGTGGGAAGTTTAAGATAATTGTCTACGATTCTTCATGGAATATTGTGAGAGATATAGAGGTCCCTTCGATGGTAAGAGCGGTCGATATGAACGAAAAGAATATGATACTCGCAGGATTAAGAGACGGTAAAAAAACGACACGAGAGAGGCTCATGTGACTAAATAGGCACGATCGTTGAGATTGACCAGAAGAATAAGTTTACAACGATCATGAAAGGACATTCAGATGGAGAGATTTGGGGTATTGCTCTCGACAGCAGCTCAGGAAAGGTAGATACTAGGGTTTATTAGGATGGATTACTAAGAAGTTTTAGGTTGTCACTGTGGGTGATGATAATCGGATTTTAGTTTGGGACACTGTCTTTAGAAAGTGCGTTGGTGAAGGAGTTATCAACAAAATCGCTGGAGAAAACCCTGAAATTTTAAAACATTCAATTCATTCGCAGTACTCACCAAACCAGCAGGCCAGAGCAATCGACATCAACGCAACGAAGGGGCACGTCGCCATCGGTCTCAACAACGGCGAGTTCCAAGTAAGACACTCGATCGCGAAGATCAACACCCGTATTGTCACGAAAAACGATTCGAAAGATCTGATCCAAGCGATTCATTACTCACCAAATGGAGAATTCTGCGCCGTTGCTTCACATGACAGCACAGTCTATATTTACAAAACAGTAGTTTATCATCTCCAAGTTTTGTCTTATTCCTCATTCAGACAGACTACTCGCTTATAAGCAAGTGCCTCGGTGACGATACCTTCATTACTGCTTTCGATTGGTCTTTGGATAGCTATTATCTCCACGCAACTTGCGTTTATGACCTTATTTTTTTCGATGTAGATTCAGGAAAACAGATTTCAGGTATGCAAAATCTTTCTATTAATGGTCGTGAAAGCCGCGTGTTGATGATAGATGGAGATATCGGGCTGAAAAATGAGAAATGGGCGCAATGGACTATTAAGTATGGGTGGCATGTGCTGGGGATATTTCCTGAAGGAAAGCCTTACAACCATATCAGTTGCGTTTTTCGAAACTATCAGCATAAGTTAGTGGCGACTGGAGATACCAGAGGGCTTGTGAAAATTTACAGATGGCCATGCTTGAATGGAGTTGAGTCAAAAGGTTACCAATTGCATGCTGGAAGGATTTCTCAGTTGATGTTTACGAAAGACGATTCAACGCTTTTCTCGACAGGTGGTATAGATTTGGCTTTTGCACAGTGGAAAGTTGCATAGATAGTCTTGATAGTGAGGAAGATGCCTGCATTTTTTTTCATAATAATATCCCTGAGACTCGGCTTGCTTGTGAGAATGAAGGAATTGCATTTGATATTATTAAATGTGCAATGCCGAAAATTGTTTTAAGGAAGAGATTTCAGGAGAGTTCTTTTGAGACTAGTATTAATATAAAATTTTAAGATCGAAAATCCTGTAGAAAGTTACTAGTTGACGGAATTTCCTATCAGGTCGCCTCTGGATGGAATTATCAGAGCTAACTGCGAGAATTAACACCTAGATCGCGTAAACTCAAGGAAGCGGCATGCCTTCATAACTTCTTGACTCCAACCTATTTAAACAATAAGATATTGACACAAAGAATCAACTAGTATTGAAATTGTAATGGAGAGAAATACACCATTGTCAGGAATTCCCAGTGGCATAACAGTAGGATTAGAAGCGAAATAGATTGCATTACAAGATGGAATAACGTAGTTTTCTCAAAGAATATTCATATTTTTCACAAAAAAAATCAGCAGTTTCAAGCCCAACACAATGAGGCACTAATTAATGAAAGTATTTCTCATGTTCATCAAATCGGACGGTTATCAATTATGTTTTCTCTCTATTGGGATGCGATGTCAAGCATAAAATTTCATTGCACAAAGAACATAATGTCTTAGTTCTTGGTTGGCTATCCATCCAAAACTAATTGAGAATCGTCAAGTTATCTTAACCATGGCTGCCCCGTTTCTGACGCTTGAGTAAAAGGGGTATTCTTGATAGTTAAATTTTAGGAGTTCAGAATCTAACGCGCTGGAATTGTCGCTCAATTAAACCAGTGATATGATCTTGAGGCTTTTTTAATAGCAGGAGTCTGCTGGTGTATAATCATTATCTTTATCCAAAGAAAGAAAAGCCCTTCGACCGAAACGACAGCCCCTAAGTCATCACAGACCTTGATGCCTTTTGATAACCTCGTCTATGATCTCTTTTTAAATATCATCAATTCAAAGAATGACGAGGTTATCACTACGTTGGAAGAACACAACTTGGACATCCACACGAAATTAAACAAGTACGGTTGGACTCCTTTACACGCTGCCGCCTTCAAAGGGAACACCACCCTTGTCAAGTATCTCCTGAGCAAAGGAGCCAACAAGGACTACGAAAACGCAAGTGGCATGTCCGCCAGAATGCTCGCCGCTGAGGCCGGACACTCTGGAATAGTTGAGCTGATGGACCAAAACAACTCGCAGCCCGAGTTTCAATTAAGAATTGACACGGGTGCTATTACTCAGCTCGAGACTCCTTCCTCTCAATAAGTATTTTGACAAGCTCTATTCTTCTCAATTCATTGAGAAAGAGAGTGATTGTCGGATTTTTAGATAATGGGGAGACAGTTACCGCCGGACGGTCAGAGGTTGGTAAATGTACCAAGCTTTAATCGTCAAAGTGACGGGGAATATTGTTAACGTAGAACAGTCTGTGAGGCTGCAACGTGCTTTTTTTAAAGTTATATGTGTTTGATGTTTCGTGAAGTTTGTTGCGCGTTGTATAGAGCTCAATATTCAAAGTTGATTTATGTGGGCTTATTATGATATAATAAGACTCAATTCTCATACAAATCTGTGTCACTGTAGCGAGATAGATCGAAAACGCCATGTTTGATTTAGACTCTAGCATTTTAAGGATTTCACTGAAGTTTTTGCTACCTCTTCAAAGGAGGAGTGATGCTTTAATTTGGAGATTGCTAAGCCTGAATTAAATACCTCAAATTTAAAACCGATAGTTCCAATTGATTAGAGAGAGAAAATAATGAAATAATCAGTGCTTGCCAGTAAAACGGTTTAGCAGCCGATAGTTTTTGAAAATTGCCTAAGCGACTTACTTATTTTGAGAGGCCATGCAAATTTCTTGCTGGAGGAGGAAGAATCCTGCCCGCATACTCAATGAATAAGACACGAATACTGACAAGTTAATTCATGGATTTTTTACTTTGATAACTCATTCTAATTAATCAAGTAAGATTCACATAAAAGCACCAAAGCTAAGATCTTCCAAAAGAAAAAGGTCTATTACCTGGTAAGCATTTACTTCCTCTATGATAATGAAGATGCCCTCGGCACAGAAGTGTAAAATGTATTATACTAAAAAAGCCTTGAAATAGCCAAAAAGAAATCTAATTGTCGTCAATTAGCAGACCTCTCGACTTTCTTCAATTAGCGCTGGTTATATATATCTCTTCGCTTTATCCATGCCTCTGAATAAAATTTTTGCATCCTAATATTCGTTTAAAAAAATCCAATTTTCAACTTAAAAATATGAGCAAATATCATCTACGGCGAAAACTCCTCACCGACTATCGCATCGCCTGGCATCAAATCCATAAGCCCAGCGAGTTTGGAGACACATGCTACCGTCTAAATGAAATCGCAAAGGTGTCCAAACTCGAGCTCGAGACCCCAAAACGAATTAAAGAAATTTGGAACGATTATCATTCTTCTCATGAAGACACCGTTTCGATCATACTACACAGCAATGAAGCTGAAAGCATCCATAAGAAGTAATTTTGTTTGTTGATGACCAGAAACTCTAAAATAACTAGCCTGAATGAGTCTCCATCGTTTGTCCTCCCAATGAAATTAGATTCACGGAGATCAATAAACGTCTTTGGTCAAAAAATCGGAACTTCTATTGTATATTCACCACATTGGCGTTAACAAACTAGCTAACTATCAATAGCTTTATGCTGAGCTAAAAGAGGTGCAGAAATTGCATAATGAAGTCTCTCCATTTTTCTCAGTGAGTTTGTTTTATGATTTACTTGAGACGAAAGGTAACAGCGATAGTTGTTTAAAATTATTGAATAATGACAATTCGATTGAGCATAGGCCTTCTGCTGGTCCGTGGAGATCTTCTTAACAAGAAGTATACGAAGAGTCAGGCTAATTTATTAATGAGGAACACGCTCAAAGCATATATCAATTCAGATTTATATTTCGATCATATCAAGCACTTCAATCATAATCCAGAACTTTTTGACTATAATACGTTCAAGAAATTATTTAAGATGGATGCAGACCATTAGTTGTTGCTTATTATTGGCACTTTGGAGATTGTGTTTAATGTATGGAGTGTAAGTTTTTATAACGAACTAAGGCTCATGAGGCCGATCTGAAAGAGCATTCAAAAGTTACACAAAGCATCGAAATATGTCTTACGTTAAAAATCAGACTTCCATGCAATTTTCGTAAATAACATGAGGGTGATGGAGCTTCAAAGCTGGTTATCATTATCTCTTTGTGCTAATGACGTTTCATTGTGAGGTCCTTATATATTATTGCAACTGGCATCGTTCAAATTAAGACCGAAAGGAAAATCAGGCTAATTTTTTGATTTATCAATAAAGATATTGCTAATTTGGTCTAATCTATACCGCGATTGTTATTTTCATCTTTCAATTGAACTCATGGATTTCAAGAACTTATAAAATTAGGCTATGTGGTTCCTTTCCACTCACTAAATTTGAATCGCATACAAAATATTTCTCTAATAGGTGTACTCGTTCGTTTATTTGATTCAACCGCTCCCCTCACAACAAAGATTTAATATTCGATAAGATGACTTCTGGTGGTATCTTGTGGCAGGCTACGTTTTTTGGACCGCTCTTCCAAAACGGCATGTCATGCATAGTTTTATAATAGCTTCCATGTGAAACGAAAACAATCGTATTTTCAGGCCTCATCAACATCCAAAGGAAGAACATGGCGATCCTCGCTTTCACATCCTTTTCCGACTCCGATGTATAGTCTTCAGAGCCATTTTTCATCAGCTTTATCTTGTCTTCTTGGTGATAATTCCACCAGCTTTCTTTAGAAACGTACGAAAAGTCTATCTCAGGGAATTCCTTTGAAATTTCACTCTTTTTCTTGCCAATTCCTGCAACAATATCAAGCTTCTCTCTAATCAGCTGCGTCGCGAGAATTTTCTGTGTGTTTTTGAAGCAAACAGATTTCCGGACCTCATTCATTGTTTGAATCGCTCTTGTAAGAGGCGAAACCATGACCAACTCTGCATCGAAAGGCTGTTCTTTATCCAGTTGCTCGACACGCGATTCACACATTTTATAGCCTTCAGGAGTAACAGGAGGATTCTGATTTTCTGGTTGATTTTTGTAAGTCCATGAGAAATTAAAGATGGACTGCTTATTCCATTTGTTGTAGGCTGACTGAGAGTGTCTAATGTAGAACAGTTGCTTGCTTTTGGCTCTCTTCGACAGTTCAATATGAAGGGATTCTTGATATTTTTGAGACAGGCGCTTGATAAACGACCGAATTTCATGTGGAGAAAGGATAGCTGGGTCCATGATTCTTGCTTCTATTTCCTCCAGGATCTCAGAAGTCAGACTTTCAGCTTGAGCCACCTTTCTTTCCTCCATATCTCTGTTGATTTTAGTTTTGAAATTTTATTTGTAACGCGATTAGAAATGCATGATCCTCAATAATAAATAAGTAAACTACCGTTTAATATTCAAGATAGTGTAAATAGCTCCTCACTCGGTCGTAATATCGCAAGCGCACTGTTTATAGTGCTCATCCATTTTTCCCCTCATTTTTGGTGTACTGCTCTGTAGTTTCGTGAAATGTTGCTGCTAGATTAAAGAACATCATCACAGAGTTTTATAATGGTAAATTAATGACCAAAATTTCCCACTCTGAACGTGATGAAATCCTATCAGTTTAGTTAATGAAATACTTGGAGATATAACTCGATTTATTCTGGAAAACGGATTTTTGAATCTGGCTTACTGAACTTCAAAGCTCTACGTCATATCGAAAGTCTCGATAATCTTTATGAGTGTTTTTACCAAAGAAGTTGCAGAAAATAAATTGAAACGCTGTAAATTCGATGGGTATCATGTAGCTTTTTCATGTGGGCTATCATTTAATAAGTAGATATAATACGCAGGATTCGAGTACTCACAAAAGCATTTTGCTGCTCAAAATAAGTGCAGAAATCCATTTTCAGTGTTCGACTCCCGGCAAAGAATAGCCATCGTGGAATTCTCGCTTTCTTTGATTTTCTGTGATTCTCATCCATATTAACTTGAGATGAGCTTAATAATTTAAATTTTATCCTCCAATCCTTTTTATATCAAATCCAAAAAGGAATGCTCCCAAAAAACGAATTAAATAGCAGTCAGAGATCGACTCCTACAGACCCTGAAGTGGCAGCCGCCAAAAGAGATCTACCAAGAGATGAATTGCTTAACAATTCGATTCAAACTGGTACTAGTACTCTAATCTATTTATTTTTTATGAGATTACTTCGGATCGAAGAGGAATCTCCGGCATCATCGACCCTACTTGCATGGTCCTCATTATTGAGTAATAAGATTCGTATCATTGAACTTGAATCGAAGCAGGAATTTGCCAACTTCGATGGAGTGAATCTCAGGAAGGTCGAGCGTATTTTTATACTTATCATATCTGGTTCTAAACTGAGAATTATCGCGAAGAATATAGCTCTCGTTGCTCTCTCTTGAAAGAAATTGCAAACACAGGACTCCTAGTTTCTGTTCATCATTGTTGTGACGCATCGGCTAATCTAGAAGTGTTTGATGTCTCACGGAAAGGGCAATCGAAGAAAATCTATGCATTTGAGGAAGTTTCTGGCTGTAAAACCTGTATTAAATAAAATTCATCTCATTATCATCATCATTGTAGTCACTGGTCATGGAGATGTGACCTACAATCCACGAAGAAGCATTCTTGGTGCTATTTCTGTTGGAGGGAAGATAAGTTATCATCTTTACAATTTCTCCACTTCGAAGGCTAGTAATAATATTATGAAACTCATCCGAAAATCCAAATGGCACTCCCAATATAGCACTAAAGAAAGTATTTAATAATATTTGTCCATTTCAGACTCATTTTAACGGATTTAGATCAAAATAACTGCGTAGCAGGTTTCGATTTCAATCAAAATGGAGAAATTGCAGCAACTGTTGACATGCTTGGTGTATGCTTAGTATCAGATATGAACACTGATAGCTATTGCTTCCATATGAACTTGGAGATGAAAAATAAGTCAGGTAAGCAAAAGTGTTAATTATCTATAATTTTCAGCGCTTTAATTCTACCATGACCAGGGATATTTGCTCTTCTTATCTTTAATTTTTTCACAGCAGATTCAAAATCCCTTAGTCTTATAATCATTCCTTAGATACTTACGGCCGCTGCAGATGGAGCACTAATGCTGATGAGCCAATATTATTCTTAAAGTATGATATGGATCAGTTCAACATCCTAGATGTAGAGAAGAGAGATCTCATATTGAAGAGTCCGATTCAAATGGATAAAGGTAAGTGCATCCATCTATTTTTTTTTTTGCTTTCTCCCTTCTCCTTCGACTTCTACATCTAATTTGCGATTCAATTCCTGGGAAGCTAAAAAGAGAGCTGTTGTGGTCTCTTCTGAATGAGAAAAAAAAAAGTTGCTCTTTAATTTTAATTTCGAACAGATTCTTTTGTTTTGATTGACTTACCATTCTGCACTTATAGTGGGAACCTACGCGATTGATGTTTGCCAAAGCAATGGAAACCTTCTGGCCTCAGTTGGTATGGATAAAAATGTGAAGATTTTTGACAAACGCGAATCAAAGATTGTTCAAACCTTCGATGCAATTCATAAAGGTATTATTATTTGTTTAATAAATTATTATAACGTCTTGATTGATGCTTCTAGGTTGGATCTTTGGGGTGAGGTGGAGTCCGAGCGGTGATATGCTCGCAAGTGCTTCAGGAGATAAGACAGTAGCCCTATTGGACTTCAAGACTGGAAAAATCCTTTATACAGGAATGACCTCAGATGGGAGTAAATATTCATTATTTAATCGATAACCACTATATTCTCACTTTCTTAGATGCTGCTAGGTCTGTCTGTTTCATTTGAGAAACTATCAAAACCAATAATCACACAATGAGAAAGCTCCACAACGAACAATTGGAGAGAATAACCATTTGCCACAGTGAACAGCAGTGTTTCAGAACCACTTATGATAGCGATTATTATCGATTCTTCATTTGAGAGTGTCCTCATGTATTCTACCTATCTGTACAAATGATTAGTTAAGAATCAGACCAGAAAATATCTAATCATTCTATTAAAAAATTTTCTTTAAGTTTCTTAGTTGTAAAAATACTAATGCTCATTTATATGAGATATAATTTAACAAATCTTTTAATACTTGGATCTTTAAAGAAAATTTGAGATGGAAAGACTAACTATCCTAAACAGCCATCTTTCTGGCAACAAAACCAGTGCTTCTAAGCCAGGAATACTATTGATCACTGACACTCGAACCGGTATTGCTTATTGTGTTCTTCCTGTGACCGCTCATGAATTGGTTTTTCAACTAACAGGGAAAAACTACGAGCTCCCGATTGAAAATCATTCTATTCAAGCTTCTGACCTCGCAAAAATCACAAACAATGAAGGAGAGGTTCTCAGATCCTACGATCCGGGATACATGAATACAATCAACTGCGTAAATATAGGAAATCCCTTCATTTTTGATAAAAACTGTACAAGACCTCAAGAATATCATTCATTGATGGTGATAAGGGCATCTTGACCTACCGAGGCTACCCTATTGAGCAATTAGCAGAGAAATCGACTTTCTTAGAAGTCGCATTCCTTCTTATCTATGGAGAGCTGCCCACTGCTCGAGAATACGAAAAATGGCAATACAAGTACCTCTTTGCTTCCATTCCTTAGCGCTAACTCAACTCAACGATTTGGTGAAGAATAATGAATCACACTTTCATTCATAATGACGTTGGTAGCATGATGGGAGTTTTCAGATACGACGCTCATCCTATGGGAATGCTCGTCAGCACATTGGCTGCAGTTTCGACTCTGCACCCAGAAGCCAATCCAGCCCTCTCAGGAAGCAAAATCTACAAAGATCCTAAGATGAGAAACAAGCAAATTCATAGATTGCTCGGTAACGTGCCGACTCTTGCAGCCAATGCTTATCGACATCGTATTGGGCGCGCCTTCAACAAACCTCAAAAGAATCTTGGCTACACTGAGGTAAGCTGATAACTTCCAAAGATGACTCTTTAACTGCTCGGTTGCAAAGAATTTCTTATATATGCTTGACAGACTGAACGAAAACTACTACAAGCCACATCCAAAGATCGTGAGAGCTTTAGATATCTTATTTATCCTTCATGCTGAGCACGAATTGAACTGTTCTACAGCAGCCGTTAGACATTTAACTTCCTCTGGAGTTGATGTTTATACAGCTATGGCCTGTGCTGCTGGCGCTCTTTATGGACCTCTCCATGGAGTAACCTGAACAGTAGGAGGTTGATAGTTTAACGGCTTGTAGGGGGCAAATGAGGCTGTTTTGAGAATGTTGGAGTCGATTAAGAAAAAAGAGGACATTCCTCAATTTATTGAGGACGTTAAGAACAAGAAAAAATTACTTTTCGGTTTTGGGCACAGAGTCTACAAGAACTATGATCCAAGAGCCAAGATCGTCCGAAAAATCGCAGAAGATGTCTTTGAGGTCGTTGGAAAAGAACCTTTGATTGAAATCGCAATTGAACTTGAGAAAATTGCCTTGAATGATGAGTATTTTATTTCAAGGAAACTCTACCCCAATGTCGATTTCTATACAGGCGTAAATTCCTATTTCCGAGGTAATTTCGATGATGGGCGTTTTAGGTGATTTACCGAGCTCTCGGTTTCCCGACTGACATGTTCCCCGTGCTCTTCACGATACCGAGAATGGCAGGCTGGATTGCTCATTGGTACTGATGATACGCGACTCTTCACTCTGTCTAAATACACTTTTCTCAAAGGGTTGAGTTTTTGGATGATCCTGAAAATAAAATTGTGAGACCAAGACAAAACTATAAAGGAAAACAAACAAGAGACTATGTACCTCCAGAGTTAAGATTACCAGTAATTTTTACAGCTGAGTGGTTCGCATTATGCATTATTTATTATGTCTAGAATAATTTCCGGCTGGAATCGGTGCAAAGTGCAACCTCCAAAAGAAGAGAAGCAGCAACTGCGAGATAGAGCTATTGACAGGCAATATGAATACATATGATAGCTCTTAAAAGTCACTGAAACTTTCATCCACTTCTTTTGTAACGAGAAAATATGTTCAGAGACTCTTCAAAGATGTTAATTCAAAACTATTTCATATGATAACTATAATAAAGAGTAGAATTTGAGGGAATTATGCCGCTGTCTCCTCTCGAGTAGGATATTTGAGAAAATTTAGCTTTTGAAATTTAAATAGGTAATTGGTTAGGGTTTTTTGAAATCCCAAACTACAAATGCTCGAAAATTAAAGGAGTATTTAAAGAGTCATGCACCCGCGAGAAAACTCTTTTGGAGCTTAATTTTATTGATGATCATATCGCCAAGTAAACCCACACCTAGCGACGTCCTCACTCCTGATATCCGCTTGGGTTTTTCAGACTTTTCCTTACTCAGCACCCAAGACTCTGAAAACCTTGGTTACCTAGTTTTTCAGGCAAAATCTAGAGCAAATGATCAGCTTTACCACATCAGAGCTCTAAATCTGAACTCCATCTTTGCAGAGGCAAGCCATAATAGAGCTACCACGTTATTCCTTCAAGAAACTCTTCGATTATGCATGCTAGCTCCAGACTGCATCGTCCTTGACTCTCTAGAGTTTTATGAGAATCGAATTTGCTATGCTGTTAAACCCGTGACATCAGCAATCTTCGGATGCCATGACAACCACGCACGGACCGTCCTCCCTCAATTAGATATTCCTTTATTACTCAAAAGCCTCCTCGGGGACATCAGTTATCTCTCAAAGCATAGAAGTGAGGCCCTTCATTTTTCTCCATCGCGATTCTATCAAATAAAGAGAGCAGAAGAAGCCTCGCTCGTGTATTTCCTTCAAGATTGGAATCAGGTCGTTGGGACAGAGTCAAAAACAGACGCATGGGATCAGTCATCAACTCACATAAGTGGACTCACCGAGCAAGAGAATATCTATGAATTGGCAATGAGCATACTGGAATTGCATGGCGAAAGTAGAGAGGAAATTAAAGCCACAAAACCCACCAAGTATTATGATGAGGTGATCAAAGCTGCTGTATGGAAAAATCAAAATTTAGAGTCCCAAAGTATTTCTTCGGAGCTGAAGAACCTGCTAGTGAATATGCTGAACAAAGACTCAAGTAAGCGGCCTAAATTCAATGAAATACTCAGAGAGCTTACTATTCCGAAAATAACTAACAAGTCTCCTGTCTTTGTCGAGGTGGAAGAAGGGAAGAAATTCATTTCTAGCTTGCCTCTAAGGTTCGAGGGCGAAGCAAAAATCATCCATCCAAACGTTGAATCACCAGAAAAACAACCTATAGCACCGGAGAAAACGGAAGAAAAACTGGATTCACAGTCCGCTGAACAGTCGCCAATTAAGCAATCTCCACCAATCAAGCAACTTCCGTCGGCCAAACCGCTCGAAACTTCCGAAAAAAGAGAGAAGGAGGAAAAGAAGAGTACGGATAAAACTTTGATAGCAGCAGAAAAGCCAAGGAAGAAAATGTCGACAAATCTAGAAGTTATAAAATTACTCGAGAATCCGAATCCGTTAAGCATTACAATCATTAACCTGTCAAATAGCTCCATCAGCGCTGAGGATGCGGTCCTTTTGAGCAAGAATTCATCCTGGGGCAATCTAATAAATTTGAATCTAAGATACAACTCTATCGGAGACCAAGGAGCTGCTGCGTTAAGCATGAACAAAGCGTGGACAAATTTTGCCGACTTAAATTTACAAAATAATTCCATTGGCGTTGAGGGAGCCGTTGCGTTAAGCCAAAACAGTACTTGGAAGTCTCTCGCGACTTTGGATTTATCGAGAAACCTAAATATCGGTCCAGAGGGTGCGATAGCCTTGAGTATGAACACATCTTGGAAGAACCTCTCGACGCTGGATTTAACAAGAGCTTTCATAGGACCAAAGGGAGCAACAGCTTTAGGTATGAATAGTTCATGGGTAATTCTTGGGACTCTAATTTTGCGAAACAATGCGATTGGTGAAGAGGGAGTGATAGGACTGAGTAAAAACGCGTCATGGACGGTTCTAACTACGTTGGATTTGTCATGGAATTGGATCAATAATGAGGGAGCAGCAGCGTTGAGTTGCAATAATTCATGGGGAAATCTTACGACATTAAATTTGTCGAGTAATTTAGTAGATACTAACGGAACGAAATTATTGATTAAACGATGGCCTAGTCTACAGCTAAAGTGTTAATCACTGAAGATAGTGTATTATAAATGAAGATTGATTAGCTAGTAGTAAGGAATATGTCAATAGTATCATTTTGCGATATTAAAATTTCTATCGGTATTTTTAATAAAGAAATTTTATTATGGTGTTGATATAGTTTGTTTTTCAGTTTCTGATAACAATTCTTGCAAAGCAGGCTTCTCAGACATAAACATTTTCCCTAAGGCACAAATGAATAGGTTAATTGAGACAAAAGTACTGAAATTTCGTTAATTCACTTTTTTTTCTGTAGGCGCATGAAATGAACCGAACCCTTCAGACAATTATACCCCTCTCTATATGTTTAGTATAATTTCAGGCTGGATTCGGTGCAAAGTGTAACCTCCAAAAGAAGACAGGCTGTGGCTGCGAGATAAAGCATTGGCAAAGTTAATGAGCGTGTGAGATAAAATAATGAATACCTATGGAATAACCCTTAAAGTTGCTCGAATTTTCATCAAATAGAGAAAGTGTATAGAAAGACTATTAATTTAGTAATTCAAAAATATTTTACATAGGAACAACTCTGATAAACTATTGAAATAGAGATGTTACCGTTAGTATCTACTCTCAGTAGGATACCTAGGAAAATTTAGCTTTGAGAATCGGAATTTATTAGGCTTTTGCGATATCTCATAATACAAAAACTAGTGAATTGAGGGATTTATTAAGATTCAAGCATAATTGTTAAAAACTATTTTGGAGTTTAATTTTATTGATGATCATATCGCAAAGTAAACCCACACCTAGCGACGTCCTCACTCCTGATACCCGCTTGGGTTTTTCAGACTTTTCCTTACTCAGCACCCAAGACTCTGAAAACCTTGGTTACCTAGTTTTTCAGGCAAAATCTAGAGCAAATGATCAGCTTTACCACATCAGAGCTCTAAATCTGAACTCCATCTTTGCAGAGGCAAGCCATAATAGAGCTACCACGTTATTCCTTCAAGAAACTCTTCGATTATGCATGCTAGCTCCAGACTGCATCGTCCTTGACTCTCTAGAGTTTTATGAGAATCGAATTTGCTATGCTGTTAAACCCGTGACATCAGCAATCTTCGGATGCCATGACAACCACGCACGTATGGTCCTCCCTCAATTAGATATTTCCTTGTTACTCAAGGGACTTCTTGAGGACATCAATTATCTATCAAAACATAGAAGTGAAACTCTTCATTTTCCCTCATCGCGACTCTATCAAATAAAGAGAGCAGAAGAAGCCTCGCTCGTATATTTCCTTCAGGATTGGAATCAAATTGCTGGGGTAGAGTCCAGTATGAATGCAATGAATAAGTCATTACTCCAGAATCAGAGACTCATCGAGCAAGAGAATATCTATGAATTAGCCATGAGCATATTGGAATTGCATGGCGAAAGTAGAGAGGAAATTATAGTCACCAGACCTACCAGGTATTATGATGAGGTGATCAAAGCTGCTGTATGGAAAAATCAAAATTTAGAGTCTCAAAGTATTTCTTCGGATCTGAAGAATCTGTTAGTGAATATGCTGGACAAAGATGCAAGTAACCGGCCTAAATTCAATGAAATACTTAAAAAGCTCACTAATCCGAAAATAACTAGCAAGTCTCCTGTCATTGACACGGTGAAAGGAAAGACGAAATCTATATTTAACTCACCTCTACAGCCTGAATCCGACAAAGCTAAGTTAATACAAACACATTCAAGAGTTGAGTCACCAGAAAAGCAATCCGTGGTGGCAGGAAAAACGGAAGAAAAGCTGGATTCAAAAGAGTCGCCAATTAAGCAATTTCCATCAATCAAGCCACTCGACACCTTCGAGAAAAAAGAGGAGGAAGAACACAAGAATAAAGAGAAAATAGTAGAAAAGGTCATGCCAACGTCAACAAATCAAGAAATAATAAAATTACTGGAGAATCCGAATCCTTCGAGCATCCAAATAATTAACCTGTCAAATAAATCCATCAGCGCTGAGGCCGCGGTTCTTTTGAGCAAGAATTTATCCTGGGGCAATCTAACAAATTTGAATCTAAGATGCAACTCTATTGGAGACCCGGGTGCCGCTGCATTAAGCATGAATGAAGCGTGGACAAATCTTGCTGTACTAAACTTACAAAGTAATTCAATTGGCCCTGAAGGAGCTGCTGCGTTAAGCCAAAATAGTTCCTGGAAGTCTCTTATGACCTTAGACTTATCAAAAAATCCGAATATTGGTCCAGAGGGTGCGGAAGCCTTGAGTATGAACACATCTTGGAAGAATCTCTCGACGCTGGATTTAACAAGAGCTTTCATAGGACCAAAGGGAGCAGCAGCTTTAGGTATGAATAGTACATGGGTAAATCTTGGGACACTAATTTTGCAATATAATGCGATTGGTGAAGAGGGAGCGGTAGGACTGAGTAAAAACACGTCATGGACGGCTCTCACTATGTTGAATTTGTCATTCAATTCGATTACTAATGAGGGAGCGGCGGCGTTGTGTGGCAATAGTTCCTGGAGAAAACTCACGACGTTAAATTTGACGAGTAACTTAGTAGATATTAACGGAACGAAACTGCTGATTAAACGATGGCCTAGTCTAATACTAAAGTACCAATAACGGAGAAGAATGATTAATTGGTAGTAATGAAAAAAGTTAATGATATATCATTTTGTGATATTAAAATCTTTAGAATTTTAATTTGAAAGTGAAAAACAAACTTTATGCAACACCATAATAAAATATCTTCATGAGAAATTCTTGAAATTCTTACAAAGTAAGCTTCTCAGAAATAAACATTGTCCCGAAGACACTAAGAAACTCAATAGTTTAGATCCTTCTCTGCCAAATATTGTCCATTTGAAGACATTATATATACACTCACACAGTGAGTGCATGCTTCGTTGATATTCTGTTGGAATTTTCGAATTTTTTTACAAAAGATTTGCACGATTAGAGAGCAGGTCAATAGAGTTTGTTATTAAAGAGGAAAGCTGCAGTGTTTGTGTGAGCGTCTAACGATTGAACCTCACAGCAGAATAATATCGCACCGCTGAGAGCAAATCTAGCGAATTCCAAGACATTAAATATTAAAAGGCACATTTTGAAACTTACATCATCAGTGAGTATAAAAATACACATTGAAAATGTAACTTCTCATGGCTACAGGTCTTTAATATGATGTAGACAGGCTAAGCATTCATTAACAGGCCTTATCGCATCAAATTCAACTTAATTCTTTCATTATTTTTGAATTTTCCCACTCAGCAATTTCGGGTGAAAGAACTTGGATACGATTAATAATAGGTATTGCTGCATCAGAATTCATTTTCTCAGCACACTTCGACTGAAGTTTGAACTTCTAAAAATAAATTTTTGTTATCAATTATCACTTCTCTCCAGCTTATCTTAAAAATCCCTCTTCACTTGTCATGCATTAAGCAAAATGTAGACTACGCTAATAAAAAACAATAACTGTACTGCTGAAACATAGAACTTCTTTTTTCGAGAAATGGCATCGGGGAGCATGCGGAATCAAATTACTTCAACCGTAGGATCATTAAAAAAAAAAAACTATATGTCTATCTTTATCTCATCGCGAGCATGGTGCTACTTTCTCTCGCATTTAGAATTTATTCTCCTACTTTCAGAATTGTGTTTCCATTTGCTGCCTTAAGTGTTCTTAACGTAATATATTCAGACCTCTTTTCAGAACCTACTCGTGGAGAGCCTTTCTAGGTTGAACAAACTTAGTTACTTACTCTAATAACGCTTTGGGCAACGCATTCGCTTGCTATTCTCCTTTGTCGGCAGTTCTTGTTTGAGAAGAGGTTTCCTACTAACCACCTAAATTTTTTATTTTTCTGGATTACGAATTATTTATGGAATACAGCGATTGAATTCGATCCAAAATCGAAGATCAGAGCACTTCAAAATTGATTGATTAATAAATTCAATATCGAGCTTAGTCTGGTATTCTCTCAAGCACTTGGTTAAGAATTAAATTTTCTGATTGTACTGGCCTTGATCTTCTAAGCTATCAACACTTTAATAATACACCTTCAAATTCAATTCTTGATTGACCCCATGTCAAATAACGTCACCATAGATCAAATCTATGATACAAATGACACACATATGGCAATAGAACCCAAGGTACCAACGACCCCTCCATCTGACTCATCTTCCTTAAGGATTCTTTTTCGACAACCCAAAGGACTGATGCTTCTTTAGTTAACCCCACTTCAAGCCTCTCTGAAGGTAAGTCATTAACTTCTTCTCTCTAGAGCTTATTTTACGAACGCTTTAGCCGAAGCACAAGACTTCGAGCCTGATCTCTACAAAAAACTCAAAAAAGAAGACACAGATCAAGTGAGCCAGCCGAATCCAACGACTGATAGTAAACTTACGCGAGAAGTGCTGCGATCGAGAAAGATACACCAACGCCTCCAAGAAAAGGTATTTCCTCACACGCTAGTGTGCTTTGCTTTATTTTTCTACTCTTGAGAGTCGTCAACTTATCAGTTAGATGACTAATTTGATTTCTCTGTGCTTCTGATTCATCTGTGTTCTTTTTTACACCCGTTCGATATTACTTTGTCAGTGAGGCGGTCGAATGTTCTTTGATTTGATTAATTTTTCTGACGTATTATCTTACCTTCTGAAACAATCTCGAACTTTCTTAAATCAAAGAAATCAAGATGGAAACCTACCTCGTCAGAGATCGTGATTTTAAAGCAAAACTTCGAGAAGGATCAGTACCCGACCAAGGAAGTCAAAGAGCAGATCTTAAAGTCTCTGAATGAGAAGTTTAAATCGAAGATAGACCTGGTTCAGCTCACACGATGGTTCCAGGTAATCCTTTAATAGAGGTAGGTCCTTTATCTACTATTAGCATCAAAGAGAACGAGTTCGTAGTAGGGACGCTGACTCGAAGAAAAATATCTATAAGAAGTTCGCACAGGAAGAGCTGAAATACCTCCAGGATTCGTTCAATAAGGTAAGAGTGAGGATGATGGGTTGCTAAATTGTATGTTAAGAATATATATCCAAAGTATGAAGAAATGATGGAAATGGCAAGGAAACTGAATTATTCGCTTTCGAAAATTGAGAATTGGTACAAGCATAATCGAAGAGCACTGGCGAAGAAAGGATTACTCGAACTAAAGGTGAATTTTGGTTGGTGGGAAATGAATTGTTAAAAATTTCTGGATTAGAATAAGAAATACTTTAAAAAGAGCGAGGTTGAGTACCTGCAGAAATGTTTCTTGCTGTTCGCGCGTCCATCGAAAGAGAAATATCATGAAATGTAAATTATTTTTTGGTTGCTGAAGAGATGCTGATGAGTTGTGTATTAGGGCAAAGACGCTTAATTGCGATGAAGCTCAAGTGAAAAACTGGTTTTCGAACAAAAGGAAAAAAATGAAATCGAAAGCAAAGAATCAGAAGTAATTACCCGAATTTTTTCAAGGCTTAATATTTCATTTAGTGTCCAAGACGAGCAGTCAGGCCCACAAAACAAAGATCTTTCTCATGAACTCAAGTATGGTCTTCCAAGCTCGGAGCAACTGTTGATGAACCTTGCTATCTCTCGAGATGGGCCTCATGTGAAAGCGAGCAGCTCAGCTTCGAAAAAGATACAAATGAGCGATCATACTCATGGTAACAGTGGTCCTCTAATGCATCAGCAGGAGAGTTCTAATTGGAGGAATATTAGTATCCTGCCTCAGGCGATACCAAATACGGTGCTTGCTATGAATCCTAATCCAATTTTCGCAAATGGGGCTTGCTCTCTCTTTTCTAATGGATTTGCACCTCTCAATTCGATTGGCCCCAAGCCGATGATTCCCAATGGAACAATGTTCTCTGTTGGGCAGAACGGCACGGTCTCAAAAGCGAATAATGGGATGTCTGTGGATGGCAATATCATGAAACAAGAACCTATAACAATGAATGGAGGGCTTCCTAACATCAAATTGAACGAGAGTAACTTTTCTAAATCTGTTTCGAAGCAACCGCACTCCGGAAACGTACTAAATTCCAATCTACAGCAGCAAAAGGCGCAACTATATCGGGATCAGCAATTCGTGTATGCACAACCGATAAATGGACAAATAGCATTTCCTCAAGTCTACATGATCCCTTCGAACGTCCTTTTCGCTCAAAACGGTCAGTTAGTATCTCAAGGTAACATGGGAACTAACTCCAGCGAAGCTCAGAAGCATGAATCACCATTTTATCGAGCTCAAAGCCCACTGACGAACAAGACAACGGAGCTAAGCCAAAGTCAGCAAGGCGGAACCTCTGATGAAGCTGCCATGAAGAGTTCTCATGGCAGTACGCAGAGCAATAATAGCTCCTATGACAACGGACCGCTCAAAAACATGACGTCTAATAAACTCAATGGAGCTGGAAATTATGGATCTCTGATCCCGGTCAGCAGTCAAAATCAACTAGGAGGTATGTATGTGCCGATTGGTCTTCCAGGTATTCCAAACTCCGCGCTTATTGGCAATCAATCAAACTGCTTCGGTATCTTGCCTTCTTGGCCTAATGGATTTCTCACAGCTGGATCAACATATCAGAATGGCATCTACATTTACAACAACTCACCGGCATTTTCCAATTACAACAGTGGCTTTTCAGCGCAGCCAAATGCTGGATTCAACTCGAACATAATTATTGCGGATTTCCCTGGCTATGGAACTAATGCATTGCCTGGTAAAGTGGTTCAAATGCAAACAGGCCCAGAAAATGCTACTAATCAGCTCCAGAAGTAACAACCGGTTTTAAATTCTGGCAAAAGGAATGCAAATACACAGTAGTTTTCGATCTCAAGGCACATCGCGTATGTGAAATGTTTATAAAATTTCGCCTAATTAAACTAATTGTCATAATTTTTTGGAAGTTTCGAGCTTCTGGAAGTGAGAGAGTCTGTCCTTCAAAGAAGCAGCGTCTCTCGATTTCGAAACGCCGTCTTATCAGTCATTTTGAGATGAAAATAGGGTTTTAACTTAAAATTATTAGGAGCCGATTATTTTGTCGCTAATCTCGAAAAAAGGCTTTTTCGTTTTCTATAATCTCTGTAGTTATGCGAAAAAAATTTCTGAACTGTGTGTATATTCTCGTCCGGTTTCTTCTGTGTTCTTTCGATCAAGAATTCACTTTCTAAGCAACTCGAGCTCCTATTTTGGGTTCAATAATTGCTAAAACCTTAAACCAAAGATTGCTGCTCTTAAAATAGAGCCAAGCTGACAAAATAGAATTGTGGTATTTGGAATTTAAATTTAAAGGAACTCAGAAAAACTGACATCATCGCATTTTCTGAAACAACCTTGAACCCTGAGCCTCTAGTCTCATGAATAAATCATGGGCTTACTAAGAAAAGGGCTTTTTGATTTCCTAATAACGATATTTCCAATGTTTTTCATTTAAACTTCATTTTAACGCTTTTGAATGAAAACCCTATTAAGATAAATGCTCTAACTAATTTTTTAGTAAGCTCAATATATGTAGAGATGGCATGATAAGCCCAACAACTCAACCTCAGCTTAATTGCAGCGGCTAGCATTCAAGACAGGACTTAAATATACATCAATAAGAATAAATAATCTTTTAATTTATCTTAAATGAATCACTTTATCGAATTGAGCAAAAATGCACATTTTGATTTAAAACCCTAAGAGCTTTTTTAATCGCTAGGGCTTTATTTAACTAACAAAAAACAGTAAACCACTAAATATTTGGAATTGAATCGAACGGTTTCTACATCTGAGCCTACTGAGGAGAGCAAACAAATGATGGACAGAGAAGTCGACGCCTCAACCGAAATCAAATTCGATGGAGTGAAAGCCAAGCGGAAGCTGCAAAGAATACAATTAAATATTCCCGAACAAATACAAGCAGAACTACCATTGACCTTTAACCAAGAGATATCGAACTACCAGGCGCAATTAAGCGCGAAAAAAGCTGAAGTAAACTCTTCGAGGTCAAGTGTCAAGGGATTTCCGAAAGATCAGTTCAAAGATTTTGACTTTGAAGGGCAGTATTATTGTATCCGAGGGCGGAACAACGGAAAAGCAATGCAGGATAAGGTAAAATGTAAGCTAGAACTAAACGGCTTATTGGTTTGCGTAGTGTGTTGTGATCCCTCAGTTTAAAGTTGCTGAAGATTGCTCGTTTTATGCGGTATATGATGGACACAGCACTGATATGATTTCTGAAATGCTCAAAGATAGACTCCACTATTATGTCATAGACTCTTTCCTGAAGCATAAGTCAATGTCCCAAGCATTTATTGAAGGTATATAGACCTGCTTTTGGAGAATGCTGAGACTGAACGATAAATTTAGGATTTGAGAACATTGAAAAAGAAGCTATTGCAAAATTGAAACAAGATCAGCAATTAGGCGGCAGCACAGCGCTGTGCGCGATGATAAGAGAAGAAAAGATCTACATCGCTAACGTTGGTGACTCAAGAGCGGTGGTCGTAGGCACCTTCGGCGCCAAAACCCTCAACAACCTCCATGATTTCTCAAACCCCAATGAAGAAAAAGCTGTAGATGAGCGCGGAGGTGTCATTATCGAGCGAGGCGTGTTCAAAAGGCTGCAAGGAGAGTTAGCGATATCCCGATCAATTGGCGATTTCAACTACAAAGACTACATCAGCTCGGCCCCAGAGATCACGGAATATCAGTTAACCTCATCAGATAACTTCTTAATCTTAGCGACAGACGGGTTTTGGAATGTAATTTGATAGTGATTTTGCTTCTTTTTATAGTTTTCCTTTTCTAGGTAATCAGCCCGGAGGCAACAGCAGAGACGATTAAATTAATACAGAACGAGTTTGAGGAATTCAATTCAACAGAAAGAATCTCTGAATACCTCATTGAGTTGGCTTGCAACAAGAAGCAGAACTTTAAGAAAGACAACATGACATTAATCACAATTGACCTCAAAAAGCTAGCTGAAAAAAACGCTCTGCGAAACGAAAGATATCTTGCTGACTTAGTCTGACCGCCTCAACAATATAATTCAATCCTATTGTACCATCTAACAGCTTGAAGCTTGTCAGTGTCCATGTATTTTGTCTCAAGATGTTCGAGCTATGTTTTACTTTTTTCATTTTTGGTTGAGTAATTGTGATCGAGCTACAAGGAGTTGGTTTTTAGGTCCATAACTTTATCATTATTATTCGCGTTCATATTCTCCATTTAATGTTGCTATTCTCATATTATTCTGCTTAATCATTTAATACATATATATTCTCGTCAAGGACCTCATTGTTTTAGGTGCCTAATACCCATGAGATTGGAAATCACGTTCAGTTTGATAAGTTACGCCTTGCCCAAGACATAAATGCATTTATCGATGCCCTATTAAGAGGCTGCTCGAATACTTGCGACAAATATCATGCTAGCATGGCCTTAAGTCATTGGAAAGAGATATGAGAGTTTCCGATGGAGTGTGCTAGGATCAATTAGTTTTTCGTGGTATGAAATACTACTCTCACACATATGGAAGATAATGAAATCTCTCAACAATGACAATAGGGGATTTAACGAAAAGATTATGGAATCTAGAATTCATCGAAGAGACCCAAACCGCCTCCCATGTCGACATCCTCATCCTTTGGTTCTTCCTTCTTGGCTTCTTTCTTGGCAGGTTCCTTCTTGTCTTCCTTCTTGTCTTCTTTCTTGGCTATTTTCATAAATTCATGTTAGAGAAGAGCTCAATGAGAAGCTTGGAAGTGAAAAGAATGCGAATATTGAAAAGCCTTTAATAGTACCTTCAGCAGCAGCAGGCTTGGCTCCACCGGTGGCGGCACCGCCAGATCCTCCGAGTAAGAGTTCAGCGACGTTTTTTCCTTGGAGAGCTCTGGCGAAGAGACCTGGCCAGTAGGCATCGACCTTGTTTCCTGAAGCAGCGATCAACTTGTTGATCTTCTCGCTGGAGATTTCGAGGCCTTCATCGTAGAGGATCAAGGCAGCGAAGGTGCAGCTCATTTCGTCGTGAGCGGTCTTGTCAATTTGGGCAAATGGGACGGCCATTTTGAATTGTTTGTTGCAAACTAAGAAATGCTATTTAGATATAAAATCTCTTTTGAGTTTTACTATCTTGAGATCTCTTAAGAATAATTAGAATTTAATGCTCTAAGTCGCAAACCTAATTAGTAATTCATCTAGCGAATCAAATCAAGGATAGAAATTTTTATCAGTTCATATGGTTCTAAAGCATGAATTTTTGCTGTTTAGAGCTGAAGAGAGGCGGTGAGAGGCTTCGTGGCACGGAGGAGGCGTTTAATGCAGAAGATACAGAAAATTTGAAAAATGAGACTGATTTGGAATTTAGTTAAAAGTTTCGTCATTGGACAGTTGGTGTTAAATGAAAAAATGAAATATTAAGTATTGCTAAAGTAGCGGCTTGGATAAAACCAGAAAATAGAGCATAATGAGGATAACTTTTGATTTTAAACTCGATTATACAATATTTCCTGAGAGATATTATGATTTGATTGCGGAATGAGTATGTATGTGCTAAGATACGTTATATGAGGTTAACAAAGCCCAGTTATCATTTTTGGAGTCTTCTCGTTGATCTATAAATTTTTCAAACTTACAATCATGCATTATTTACAATTAAGTAATCAGAAAACTATTTCCGCCACTATGTTAGACAATAATCGATGAGGGTTATGAGCTAATTCACTGTAGCGAGACAACCTAACCAGATTTATGGGATAGAGAAATTGGAATAGGGGTAAGCCTTTTTCTGAAGAATTTTCTTGCCCGACACTATTTCTTGATTATTTCTCTCAGAGTTCCATGATTCATAATTATTTAACATGCGTTAACACAGTTTTCTTAATATCCATCACGATTTATGATGTTTCATTTTTTCGAAAATGTATTGTGTGTTTAATATCATTGATGGAAAATTTTCAATACGCATGAATATGAAAGGAAAAGTATACTTATGATCACAATTGAGCTTTTCCCAAAAAACCCCCCAAAAAAATGTATAAAATTTCGCTCTAGCTCACATATTTCACAACGAGTATTTTGCTGAATTCCTGTTGTGATTTTATTAATAATATTGAATATAAAAAAGTGCCAAAATTGATACATCGTTTGATAATTAATACCTTAGTGGCATTATCGGATGATTCTCTTCTTTATTGTGAGATTTCAGATCTTTAGGTATTACAGCTGCGTGTACTCCATTGAAGCTCTACAGAAATTAAGGATAAGAGCGGTTCCAGGGAAAAGGGAGATTACTCAAGAATTGCTTTGCTGGGAGCGTTCAAGAACAATCTTTTGACTCGAGGACTTGATGCACCATTTTCCCTGGCAGAGTGAATAGTTGACGGTTGCCTTTCAGAGCTAAACAGCAAATTAATGCCATTTTTCATCCTTGCTCTCGCAGTAGAGGCGCAATCATGCCTAAATAATCAATCGATAAGTTTTCTAATTTACCCAAATTGATACCTCTGAATATGATTACGATTATCTAAATTCAGTTTAATCTGAACCTTTTTAGACTGATTCTTCTGAGTGATATCAACAGATATGAATATACCCTTTTCAAGAGCTTGCGCTTGCTCTACTTGTGGTTTAAGATTTAATGGTTTCATTGAGTTTTTCTTCAGCTTGCGATCATGGTTTGGTGATATATTCATTGCGGCATATTTTTCAAGCCTTTGCTCGGGAGTGGAGCATCCATCGGCATCAAATCCTCGGGGCGTGGCTTTTGGTGCCCAGTTTTTAGGAGTATTATCTCTTCTTGAGCTAGGCATTGCCGAAGTAGCGTTTGAATCTATGATCTGCTTTGAACTTAAGCGTTGATGGAGAGGAAGCCTGAATTCCTGTCGATATCCTTCCCTGGAAGGTTTGTTAGTAAGGACTTCGTTTTGGGCTTTTTGATAAAGACATAAAAGTGGCACATTCGTGTTCTTTGTCGCTGGAGAAATATTTCTGAAGCCGTCTTTGCTACCGATTGAGGGTGTTTTCTTTGTTGTTCCGCGGTTGTCATATGATTTGAAAAACGCCGGACAGTTGGATAATCCGTTGTAAAGCCGCTTTATTTGATTGTGATTTGGAGAACTGGATTCTGAAATGTGTTTATTGTAAATCCTCCGAAATGACTCTTGGTTAATCTGCATTCTAAGCAATGATCAGAAAAGATAAGAAAGGTGAATTTTCTTACATTTTAGAGCTGATATTTCCACGTGAGCTACAGTTTCCGAGACTTCTATTAGCAAACGGATTTTGTAATCGTTCGGAACTTTCAGATTTCTTTAAACTCGCACTGGGTCGTTTACTGTGGTAGGATTCACTTTCCTTAGCTCGTACGTGTTTCTCTTGATATGGAGACTCTGATAGCTTTTTGCTCTTATTGTTCGGTGAGTTATCAATCAGCCTGTTCTGCTTATTGAACTCTTTGAAACTAATTTGTCTATTTATTCGATAATCCCCTCTTTCATTATTTCGGGACGGACTTCTGCTGCTTTGCTCGACCTTCTCGTTTATACGCACAAGAATATTATTCTGAGCCAGAGGAGGCTCTTCTATTTGTTCGATGCCCGCGTCTGTTTTCGGGGTCCTCTCCTCTTCTGAGTAATCTTCGATGTGAATATGCTGAACCCTTCCACTTTTCAACTTGCGTTGCATTCCTTTCTCCGTTTTGAAACTAGTTAGTTTCTCATCCAATAGCTTTTGGCTTTCTACTAGTTTTATGAGACTCTTATATGGAGGAGAATCTTTGTCTCCTATTAGCACTTCTAAAGGTGACTTATCTTGTCCAACAGTGTTTAATTCAGTAGCGCAGTCATTTTTTGCAGGGTCCTCTGATTCTCTGCATCTGCTTCTCGTTTCAGTGTCCATTGTTTGTCGAGAGCTCGTTGGCTTGGACGGCTTATTTTGTGATGCAAGATCATAGATAGTAACGTGTTTTAGCGAATCCAGAGAGCCTTCTTGCGAAGAATGAGAGGAAGACGAACTTGTTTGCCTGCGAGGAAAACGGTATTCTCGGTTCGATTCAGATTGTTGAAATAACTGCTCGATTTCGACACGGTGATCTTCTGCTCCATTACTCCTCTCAGTAGGCAGTCGACTCGCTTGCAAGGAAAATTCAAGTTTCGGATAGATTGGATTTGCATGAATTTGTTGGAGTTTTTTGATAATTTTCCTCTCAGGGGGACTTTGGCTGTAAGGGTATCGAGGTTTCCTGAGATTATCTCTTTGTAAAGAAGATTTCATTAGGAGAAATATCGGTATATTTATGATTTTGAGAATGGAAAATCCTGGGTAAACGCATTTGCGAAGAATTCGATTTTTGGAAAGAGAACACCCGAATAAATTTTCTAAAACTAACGAATCGTTATGGCAATTTGAATTCTCAAATGAAGAATGTAGTTCGCATTCGGATGTATCATTCAAGATTTCTATAACCTCATATTACACACAACTACATTCGTAGCTTTTTCACAAGTAGATATGTAGACTTGAATGTGATATTGCCCAATTGCTCTACCTATTGTTTCTGGGAGCAAGAGACTGGTGGTCCAAAACACTGAAAAGACTGGCTAAAATTGCTGTTTTAGGGCTAGTGTGGAATTTTTTGATGTTGGGATTCCTCGTAAGAAAACATCTTCTTGCTTAAGGTCAAAATGATTTAATTTTGTTGGGAAGTTAAACAGCTAGCTAGTCTTTTTTGAGAACGAAGAATAAATTCTGGAAAAAACTCGAATCATCCAGGTTTATTTAAACACTAGGAAATTCCTCCCATTTCTCTAGAACACCAAATCTCCTAGGTTCGTTTTCGTTATCTTAGTAGCGATCTCTATTGTTTCATAACCACCTGTAATTTTCAGTGTGCACACCAGAAAACAGATAGAATTTGGAAGTAATGCGAGTAATGTGATGCTTATTTATGCAAGAACTATTTACAATAATGTGCAGAATTCAAGGTGAATAATTTGAAAACTTAAAAGTAGCCAAATCTCAAAGCAAAAGTAGGCAGGGTGAGTGACGAATTTCCACTATTAAAACATAGCAATACTCCTCTTATATCAGAGTACAAAAGTCAAGGAAACTTTTCTTCTGTTTAGCGACAACCACTTTCGGTTCAGGTTTCTTTTCCTGGCCTCTTAGTTCCTTGACTAACATTCGAAACGCTTCCTCGCAATTGAGTCCAGTTTTTGCTGATGTTTCGATAAACATAGCTCCATAGCTAGCTGCTAACTCCTGTCCTGTTTTCGTGTCGATTTTGCGAGATTGCTCCATGTCCACTTTATTTCCAACAATGACAATCGGCGATTTTGGTTTAATTTTGTCAATTCTCCTTTTAATGCTTTTAATCTCCTCGAAAGTATCTTCTTTATTGATTGCATAGACGAGAATAAAACCCATCGCGTCTCGGATCCATTGATCCTGCATAACAATGTAATCTTCTTGTCCTGCAGTGTCGGTTATTTCTAAAAGAATGTTAATGAGATCAGATAAGTACATTGCTGAGAGGAATTATTCACCTAAGCTGACTGGATTCCCATCTACTTTGTCGATTTTCTGAAAGACTTCTTGGAGAGTTGGGCTGTAGTTATCCGTGAATAGTCCGTGTAGGTAGCGGAGTATAAGACTTGATTTGCCTACAGCTCCTGCACCGAGCACAACGATCTTCAGTGTACCTTCTGGGTTTGACGCGTTGCGTGAAAGGGCAAGTGTTTCCATAGTTTCTGAGAGGATAATCCGTTCGGAATGTTCGTAAAAATTATTTAATTTCGATATATTTGAGTGTTTCTATCGCCAATTGACGAAGCGTTTTCGTGCATGCGTCGTTGGCTGAAAATGAAAAAGCGTCCATTCTTGTTTTGCTTATCTGCGAGCAACGGTTTATCTCTCCGTAATTAGAGTGGTTGGTGTGAAAATATGAACATATGTCAGCTCGCGAGTTTGCCGCTATTAACATTTCAACAAAACCAATTAGTTTCGGAAGCTTGAATGTAAAGAGTTTTTACATAGACTGAATGATAGTATATGCTGCTGTATTGATTCGTTGGGAGTCAAAACATTTCCCACAGAGAAAATACACAGCAGCTGTTTTCAGGTAGACAGAAAGTCTCATATGCTCCTGATGTCATAGAAATTAGGATTATGTTCCTTTTATTAGAGATCTGTTAGCTAATTTACAAGGATTGAGTAAATAAAACTTCAAGTCTCAGTGAGTAAACATTAGATTTGATATTGAAAATTTGACTCTAAGGATTTAATAAATTACTTTACTTTAATAAGCAGCTGGCGATGTTATTGGAAAGATACTTTCTTGTTAGCAAGGATTTCTACTTTGCTTATTGGTTGTCGTTTTTGAGATATTGTTGGCTTGGACAAGCTAACCAGTTAATGTGTTAAATTTATGATTATATAAGGTCTGAACATCGGATGCAGTTTCACATAATAATTTGTTAGAAATCAAATTGATACCGTTACTCACTTTTTTGTTTTCGAAGTAATATTAGAAAATCTGATTTACGAAAAATATCAATCACCTTTACCTGTTATTGAGTTTGTGCTTTTGCAATATGAAATTACCATGACAAACGGGCTTGGTTGATTTACAATCTTATCAAATAACCTAATACAAAGATCATGTCCCATTACAAGTTCAGATCTTTTCATTCTTTGATATTACCAATTTACACCGTATGAAATTTTTGCTAACAGATTTGTCATAAATTATATAAAATGATCTGTACTTTATTCATTAGCAATTTTTTCAAAATATTAATAATGCTAAAAATTTCAAAAGAAAAGAGCATTTAAAATTTTTTGTTCTCTCCAACAAATACGGAAGCATAGATTTTAGCTTGCAAAAGCCAAAATCATGCACAAGCCACCACGAAAATAAATTCCAAGAACATTGAACGTAGGAAGCTTTGTTGCTTATGTTCGCTGGACAGTGGTGGACTTCCATAGAGAGAGAGCAAGCATAAATTTTTCGGGTATTGAGGTGGAAAAGAGTACATCCTTAGACTGCTCTGCTAAGAATTATAATAATTTACGTGTATTGGTAATTTGTTAGTTCTTTGATGAAAAATTCGAGTATTATTCTACTATTTCACCGGCCTGTTTAATTTCTACTCAGATCAAAGTACATTGAATATTTCTGATGTAAAAGTGTAATGCTTAAAAAATTTTTCCGAATCTGTTGTCTTCATTCCGAACTTTATGCCATACAGGATAATTATATCTATTCTAATACAAAAACCATAATTGCAATCGAAACACTCCTTTGATATCTTCGAAAGTAATTTAATCTAACACTGAGAGTGAGAACTCTGATTCTATTCTTCAAAAAGAGTACCGACTAGTAGATAAGAAGTGCCTCTTTTGTGATTAATGAAAAGTCCCGATGAAAGCTCTATCATAGTGATTGATCATCTATAATAATACTAACACTCAGCTTTATGAGATGTAATATTCAAAATAGTGTGGAAACCCGAGGCCTTAGTAATTTGTTATCACACCTGTAATCTTAGTATTGCTTGCACATACTGCATTCCAAGGCCGAATCTACTGATTAGCTTAAATTCCATCATTTTGCTTCCATGAATGGACTAAACAGAAAATTAGAGCGATGGGTTGCTTGTCTTTAGTGATAAAAACTAGAAATGTTGAATAAATTGTCTTGAGTTCTTGACTAATGAAAGAATCCTAAATCTCAGCAAACTTTTCCCCTTGGATCATTATGAATGATCTTTTAATAATTGCGGTGTTGTTCGCTTCCCATGTAAAGCTGAATGGATAAACTTCAGTAAATTGTGGCCATCTACTTAATCCTTTTGATTATCTGCTATAATGTAGTAGTATTTCTATTTCCTTTGCTCTAGTCATCTCCTAAGAAAAATTAGTCTTTCAATCTATTTAGCAACTATGATTCAAAGATGAATCTATTTTCAAATTTTGATTGTTTTGTGATTGAAAGAGTAGGATTGAGTAAAAGTAAAGTTTTGGATGAATGGATGAATTTATCATTTTTTCAACAAGGCGAAGTTAAATTCTCATCGATATAAATATAAGAAACTTATATTAATTTGTTGGTAGCATTTATTTCAAGTGATATACTTCAGACAAATTCTATTTGCTTTTGCTGTTGCTAACTAACTACATATCATAATCTCTTTTTGAAATTGTTACACAAAGTACTCTTTCACTCCAAGCAATTCAATACCAATACTGAATTCTTGATCTCCAATCTGACAAGTTTTATCAATGTTTAGCCTGAATTTAACTAAAATCACTTTCATCTTAATTTAATTTGCAAAATTATTTGATTATTATTATAACTCCCAATATTCACTGATATGAGCACAAATAATCATTAGCGCCATAGCAACATCAAAATGTAATAGCCAAAATGCTACCTTAAAATTACAAGTTCCATTTCTTCTACTACTAAAGAGTAGTTATCTACCTCGCAATATTTAATTTTGAGATCACTAGTTCACTGGAGAAGAAAGCAACGCAGCCATGTTTCGGAATTTTCGTTGTTAAAGATAAGTAAAAAACAAGAGCAGAAGAAAATAAAAGCTTTTACAAGCAGACACATTTTTTCTTTGAAAGAAAAACATAGCAGCATAAAAACCTCATCAATAATATTCACTTTCTTTCACATTTCTTTCGAACTCTTTTCTCAGTCCGTATATTTTCTCAAGCGAGTTCTATTTATAGATAATGGTGGCATAGTGCTTTTCACCATCTTTAAAAACAGCAGCCAAGAGCCTGCAAACAAATTTGTTTTCTCCATTTCCTATTGCAAATAAATAAGTAATCAATTAGACCACAACGTAAGTTCATACCACTTGAAAATTCAAATTCCAAACTTCCAATGTTCTCAACAAGTCGTACATAATACGCTGCTTTCTCAATTACACCTTCCATGTTAAACTAATCGTTAGTAGAATTAGTTTCAGGGCCACTAAGGTTGATGAGCATTCTTACTGAAAAAGTAGCACTGCATTTAGTCCCATCTTCTTCGTTAATTTTGACATCTTTAATCGGCGGTAATTCTTCAAATTCAATGATGATAGATTAGATTGCTCTCACAATGCAGATGTTACCGATACGATTCTCAGGAGCTTGCACGATTACATCCGTATTGTACTAAATTCGAATTCATTTTCATTACAACCGCAGTTATATCATAAGTTTATTTTACAATTCCGGTGATTTTTGTTGATGCGTCCACCATACCAGCTTTTTCAAACTGAATGGTTATCGTGGTTCCTGATTCAACTTGGAATGTTTGATTTTCGAAGGTGGCTTCAAAGTTAGTAACCAGTGACATTGATTTTTTTCACAACAACTGCCAAGTCAAGCAAATATCTAAAATGAATTCAATTTATTAAATCAGCAATAAATCATCACATCTTAGTTTAGTTCACAAATGATAATTACCTGTGTAGTATGGAGGGGTTACAATCACCGCTTTTGACTAATTTTTGACTTTCATGTTGAGATTTCTCATAATAGAACTAATGTTACTCTATAATTCTAACTGTTACGACAATTTCAGCATAATATAAATGGGAGATTTTACATGCATATTAAGAAAAAAATTAAAACAGTTTTAACAAGATAATAATAAAAGAACATACATATTCGACGCGCAATGAAAAGCTTTGTCGTAGAGAGAATTGAAAAGTACTCCAAGAGCCTCGGGAACAACGTTGCTCTCTTCGAAGAAGATGGAAGTCTGATCGAAGCCATTGATCTAGATTTCGATAGTTTGTTGGACGCTTTTTTGAAGAAAGTCGATGAGGGTGCTGGTGAAGCAGGTTACAAAACCAGTTTTGAAACACTTAAAGCAGGAAGTGAGTCAAAAGAAGCAGAGAGTCTTCTTGACCAAAGCAAAATCAAAGACGCTGATTTAAACGAGTTGTTCATGGCTTTTTTGAAAAATGACGTATTCCAAGGCAGAATCATCATTTGCGGGCAAAATATTACCGATGTTGTAAGTATCCCTTGAATTTCGAAGTGATTTGATACGAATGGTTCTAGTCTGCGATCAAACTTTCCGAAATTATTGGAAATAACGTTGTAAAGATCACCCAAGTCAACTTATCACGCAACCCTAACCTCAAAAAAGAAACTGGCATTTACCTTGGAGAAGCCCTTAGAACTAATACTTCAATTATGAGCTTGCTTCTTGCTGGCAATCAGCTTGGCACTGATGGTGTGAAGTAAAAAATAACCCCTTGAATTGCATGAAAGCTGATAATATCCTTTATCATAAGCCGAATTACTGAAGCATTGCGATTTAATACTACCATTGCTGAACTCGATCTGGGGATCATTTCGAACGAGTCTCTTGAATACTTAATCAAATTCCTCAAGGAGAACAGCACTCTCAATCATCTGTTTATCGAAGAAGGTGAATATTTATGCCATTGTTATTGCAACTTATTTTATTGAATCACATTAGATCCAAACTCTCCTTGGAAAACTTCGACAAAAGAGAATTTCATAAAGACAGTCCGTGTTACTGAAAACCTGCTATCCATCGCAGTTAAGGTGCAGGATATCCTCGCTGAACAAAAGTAAGAAATCGTATCCAATGTGTTTTCAACTTTTCATAGATTCTTAGGACAGCTAGCTCAGATTTGCGAGTTTAACCGAGGAAAATATGTCGAAAACCTTGAGCATGAAAATAATATCATCGATCCAACTCAAAACCAATACTATGCCACTGAATTGTAAGCAACTTTTGACTTATCCGCTTGTCTGACATTCTTTCTCAAGCGATTTCATTAACTCTGGACTGTTTTCCATCAAATCATACGTTTCAAACGTCTTTGGCAGCCAGTTGGAAGAAAGTCTCTACAAAATTGAGAAAGCGCGCCTTGATTTGCTGCGATCAAGAAAAACGGCGAGCATCATGGGCACCGAGCAAGATGACACGAACGCTCATATCCTCACAGCAGATGGGTCTCTTTTGGAGCTGGCGAAAGAGCTATACTGCACTCTCGAGAAAGAAAAGCAGTCTGAAACTTTATGATTTTCTTGTGTAATTGTGCAACTTTGATTTGTATTTGGCGATAATGAAAAATATGAGTTACCAATATACAAAAAAAGTTTCTAAGTCCTTAAGATTTGCATTCTAAAGCTTCAAAGCATAATTACATTTTCCAATTTCTCTCATTAAAGCCTTTACTGGACTCACACTTACTCTATCAAGCTCTAGAAAGCAACTAATAATTAATGAACGAGCAATGAATGAATCTCATTCAAGTTATAATGAAAGAAATCTATTGCTGTTCCATAAAAAGACTCTTCTAGCTACTCTGCGCAAAAGCACAGCGATTGAGCGTTGCTGGTAATGAACTCATGTCTAGGCCATCAAGAGTCCAGTTCCACTCTCCTAACTTGGCCGATTCGCATTTGTTTCCTTGGCAGCCACCAAGCACCACAATCTTCTCTTTATATCTTGCTCCTATTCCAAATACTCGTGGAGTACTCATGTTTTTGCAAGGTTTCGCCGTGAGCCTTTCAAGGTCATATACAGTAGCTTGGTTCTGCTGACCAGTTTCATCTTTGCCTCCCAGCAAGACGAGCTCGCTTTTAGAAATTGGAATCAATACTGCAGCTTCAATCGAATGGAGGAGCTGCAATGGGATGATTTCCCAGTTGTTTTGCAGTTCATTGTATCGCTCGATCGTGTTGGTTCTTCCCTCACCTTTATGTCCGCCGAAGATATAAACACGATTAAAACAAGCCACTGCAACTGCAGTACTGCGTCGGTACTTCAGCGGCGCGATTTCTTGCCACTCTTTGTTAATAACGTGGTATCGTTCGCACTTGTCAAGAATGCATGCTGCTCCTTGTCCAGAAGTTCTTCCGCCAAGGCAATACACGAATGAGTTTAAGAAACAAGTTGCGTGAGTGTAGCGACTTTGATGCATGTCAGGAACCCTTTCGCAGTTATTAAACACTTTATCCCCGAAGTCGAGCATGTATGCATGCTTGTAGACTACGGACGACTCACCGCTGGTCATTCCGCCAGTCAGCAACATCTTTCCAGTCGGCAGACTTGTCGCTACTGAAAAATCGGAGAGCTCGAGGTCCTTAGGAAGACTCAATTCCTCCCAACTCATGTCTTCAAGATCAAGTCGCATAATTTTTTGCCATTGGCTGTTGCCAAAAATGTATAATTTTGAGAATTCAGGCCGCTCATAGATAGTATTCATGGGCAAAACGTCCAGCTCTAGTTTGGATACCGCCGAAGTAGCGTTAAGTAGAATCGGTGGACACAAATGCTCATAACTACTAATTTCAGTCCAAGTCCTGTCATGCGTTAAGGACAACACCTCAGAGGAACTTGTCGCTGTTCCTCCAATTGCAAATAATCTATTTCCTCGCAAAGCCAGCTGTGGGTTTTGCCGACCATAAAGCATTGGAGACCTTTCCTCAAGTTTCAGAGTATAAGGATTGAAGGATAACACGGCAGAACTACCACTCTTCGATGCGATTCCACCGATGAGAAGTACTTCATCATACGAAATCGAGATCGCGGAGAGATGAGACAGATTGGTAGGCAGTTGGAGATTTGGAAGCAATTCCCATGAATCCGCTCCATCTCTCAGGCATTCAACGCTATTTAGGCTCCCATCGATTCCTTCTCCTCCAAACACATAAATGCTCCTTGCCACCGAGGAAACACCAAATTCAGCCCTCTGGACATTCATTGAGGGAGCTGGTGACCAGTTGCTAGTTCGGAATGTATAGCACTCACAATTTGCAGTAATGCTCTCCTTCGTGTTCGTGCTTTTCTCGCCCCAAACAGTTCTGCCGCCGATGGCGTATATTGATGATCTGAGGATCACTACGCGGTGAGAGTAACGAGGAAGAGCTAATGGGTTCAAGCTCTTCACGGAACCGTCTAATGGGCTGTAGATCATCACACTGGAGGTTATCTCAGCAGACCCTTCTTTGAACAAGACGCCTCCAACAAGCATAATACGACTATCAGGTAATCCCACTGCCCGGGAATACTGAGGAATTTCAGCTGAAATTTTCAACTCTTCCCAAAGGCCAAGTCGCAAATCAAGGGCCAATACCTTTGATTTGACGCCGGGGACAAAGATGACCAATTTAGCGTCTCTTTCGTGGACATCAGTAACTTGTCTTTCATCAAATACGCCGAAAGGGGAGCAGTTGTTTGCTATTTTTTCCTCGTAAACGTTGAATGAGACATGTGAGAGGTCAAATGGAGTCTTAATTTCAGGCAAATCACTAATTTTCCAATTTGAAAAACTGGGCTGCTGAAATTGTGATTGCAGTAGTTTCCGATCAGCGAAATTCCAGATCACAATCTGATTATCTAGGAAAGCTACTGCTTTTGACGAATCTACGATCTTTTCTACAAACGCGTCGAATTTTTCATGCAATCCTCTTGTAAAATCAACCAAATACTGCTCAGAATCATGCAATCCTCCAAATACAACAAATGTATCATTTTTCGCTCTGATTGTTCCCATAACTCCATTGATTTTTAGGGGCAGGCTGGCTGATATGATTTCCCAGCAGTTTTTCGCAATATGATAAACTTCCAATCGAGTCAGGAAGACTCCTAAAGCATCTGTTCCTCCAAAACAGTAGAATTTAGAATAATCACAACTTGGTACGAGAACAGGGTTCTTCCGAGCACAGCCAAGGGATCGAATCTTAACCCATTCTGATGTCCTCAGGTCGAACCTTTCACATGTCGATAGCGCTTCTCCCTTTCCATTTTCACCTCCGACGACATATACAAAACCCGAAACATGCAGATATCCGCAATTTGCTCTTGCTTCCAACATCGATCTCATAGTGATAACAGAATTATCTTTGAAATTCCAGTACTTGCAGCTTTTTTCAACGGTTTTGGAGTCAAGGTGTCTGCCGCCAGCAACTAAAATATACCCATTTGGTAGTGGCAATAAGACTTGCCCTGGTAAAAATAGTAATGATTTCGGAGGGACCACCACCTCGCAATTCAAGGTTGTTTTATCAAATACCATCAAAAACCCCGGCTGATGGTCTTTGGAAAATAGAAAGACCTTTTCAGTGCTCACATACTGCCCGTGATCTTCAAGAAATGATTCTGAAGTAGCTGCTGACATTAATTTAAGCTCTGAATTTGTGATATAAGAGTAATTAGCTGTCTTCCACTCCTCTAGATTGCTAATTACTGCCTTTTCCCAAGTTGCTGTTGAACCTCCAAAGATATACAACTTATCAGCGCGCTTTGCTGATTTTGCTAACACTCTCCCAGTATTAACCTTGCCAATAAAGGTGCTTTCCTGCTTTTTAAAATCGTATGTTGTCACCTCTGAGTTGTTCATTACGTCATCCTTCCCGCAAATATACACCATTTTCCCATCTCCAATAACATGGCAAACACCTGCTTCAATCGGTGCTTTCATTTTCAAAGAAAGGATCTCCCAGCTATTCTTGCTTGGAGAATAGCATTCGATAGTATTTAGTCTACCAATGCCATCGTGACCTCCGAACACGTAAATTCTAGATTCCCAGACAACCGCGCTTGTCGCACAGCGCTCAGTCGACATATCCTCTATCGGCTCCCACAAATTGCTGCTCAAAGAGTACCGTTCGCATGCCCGCAGCACGCCTTGTTTTTTCTCCCCATACTGACGCCCTCCGATGACGTAGACGCATCCTTCTAAATACACCGAAGTGTGTGAATACCGAGCATAGCGGAGATCAGGAAGTAATTGTGCGGTATTGCTGATCGGGTTGTACCTTACACAAGTCGTTGTGATGGTGTTAAACCCTTTATTGACTCCACCTGTAATCACAAACTGCCCATTAGGAAGCGCGGTTGCGGAAGAAAAGCAGAATAATTTAAGACTTTGAGGTGCTTGATATACTGAAAACCGCTCGGTTTCGAAATCGAAAATGTAGATCAGTCGGTCAGAGTCGTTTCCGAAAATGTAAAGGTGAGGTCGATAACGACTGAGTTGAAATGACGAAGGCAGTTTATTGGTCTCTTTGATAAACTCGAGTTGTTTCAAATGCTCAGTGACTTTCCCTCGCAGGCCGTTCACTAGCATAGTCCTCCAGTCTCTTTTATTCGCTTTAATGCTTTGATTCATCGTAGTTTTAACATATGCAAGAGAATCTATTAATCCCGCTTGAATTTGCTTGTATTCGTCTTCGGATATTGTAATTCTCTCGATTTTTAGAGCGATACGACCTGCAAGAGTAGTCGGAGCGTTAGTATAATAAAGAGGGAGTGTTTCCTGTAAAGGATAAGCAATCTTCGATAGATTTATCTCGAGGAGTGAGATAACTTCGAATGAAACTTTGTCCAAGAGCTTGATAGACAGATTTGAGAGCTTATTCAGTGAGTTGTATGGTATATCTATGGAATGCTCAATGGTTAGAGGGTTTGAGTCTTTTCCTTTTTTAATGGGAATGTGGAAATGAAATTGGTCAGCCGAAATTGCGAGAAAAATTCGAGGAGCCAACTGAGACATTTTGAGGTTGACTTCTCTTATGGTTAACTTCATCTTTTGATGCCATTTAATCGTTTCCATTTCAATAATTGCTATTAAGTCAAGAAGATATCAGTCTTTGAAAAAAGCGGCCTTATATGCACTCTCGGGCGCTATTGCTACTCAAATAAAATAAATCTCGGTGAACGAAATTCGATAGTTTTGACAAGCGCTTAGAAAACTAATACTATTCTACATTAAATAGCACCTTCGAGGCATGTTCTTCTGGTGCAGATTATTATTAGTGTCATATAAAACTATGGAGCTCTGTGACCATTCATTTCTGAAACATTATCATGATTTACTAACTATCCTGTTGCAAAACAAAAATTCCACAGAGTAATCCAAAGTTGATTAGGTTGCTTTCAGTTGGTGTCTCCTAAGTAAAAATACAACAAAATGTGCCTGAGTTTTTTTTGCTTTTTACCAAGGAGATTGATTTTCACTGGTGAAGCAACTCGAAAAGGCATTTTTGATTCTCTTTCTAGTGTGGTAGGATATCAAAGAGAGTACTCTCTCCAATTGAGCAACTCAAAATCTAAATAGACACTCAAGGAACCACTCACCAAAAACTTTCGCGAATTTTGCTATATCAGCGTTATTCTTCCCTGAAGCCATAAAGCGATGCGTGTTGGAGGACAACTTCCCTCTTTTTCTGGAGTCATGAAGATAAGCTTTGCAAGACAAGATCAATGTCTGATATTGAAGAGTATTGCAGATATTTTGTTCTTTTGG